>ENA-OWPA01002043-OWPA01002043.1-bioreactor-metagenome-genome-assembly--contig:-NODE-2043-length-10989-cov-7.966092_pt1 | contig 10989 bp, 8 predicted proteins | sample MGYA00238139_ERZ651803 | MGnify/ENA primary metagenome ERZ651803 (study PRJEB26909, sample SAMN07631231) | bioreactor metagenome | isolation source: Switchgrass digestor | place: USA: Dartmouth...
GCAGCATGTTCCGCTTCTTCCCAGGCTATGGTTTTTAAGACCTCTGCAATTTCCGGATAGCCCTGGCGCTGAGCCAGTCTTGCCATTGCTAGATAAATACCGGTTTCTTTAGTTTCGCCTGTAAAATTCTGCCTTACGGCTCCTTCGAGTTCCGTGCCTTTAGTTTCACCAAGCAAATTCTCCACTGCAAGTTGCCTTTTTTCCATATGTAATGCCTCCTCAAAATTGAAATTTTATTTTATATTTTGGTTTTAATCCTTAATCCTTACTCATCCTGCTTTTTTCTCCTGTTAAAAGCCTCAAGAATATTATCGGCGACACTTTCATTAACTTTTCTAATATCATTTAGATAAATTAAAACGCTGCCGTTGTATTCCTGGGTTTTACCAAGCAAAATAATTTCTAAAGCGCTTCTTATTATGTTAATTATGCAAGCTTCATCATGGTAAAGATTACAGTTCCTACACTGATTTAATAAATACCCTATGGCGTCTGTAACATCAACTTGATCATAAAATCTCGTATCGTAATAGGGCAAATTGTCAACGCCGCCGTCTATAAATTCAGTGTTTTCTTTTAAAGAAGTGGTCAGTATTTTTTTGCAATATCCGATTAAACAATTGTCCATGTCGCATTTTCCGCATTGGCTTTCTCCAAGGCAGCATTTTGAAACTTCATTAATCAGGCCCTCAATATTAACAGCCATAACCGTTTCTCCTCTCCAGAGTTGGTGTTTTATCAATTTATACTAATTAGTATTAATAATCATTCTTATTATACAAAAATAACCATTCTAAGTCAATGTGGCTTAAGAAGTTATTTCTCGTCTTATTTAGACAAAAAATAACTATATTTGACAATATTCGAATTATGGATAATTTAACTTAATTTTGACAATGTAGCAGTAAAGTGCTAAAATATCAAGTAGTAAGGTAATTACAATGGTTTTTTGTCTTTTTGTATGATTGACAAATTGTATACAAGTATGTTATTATTTCTACGTTATTTTTGTCTCTAAATAAAATAAATATATAAAAAAATTTTATAAGGGGGATAAATGATGGGTAAAAAAGTGTTGGCCATAGTACTTGCTGGTGTGTTACTTATGGCACTAATTGCCGGCTGCGGAGGAGGAGGCAGCAGCACACCGCAAAACGGTGGAGAGGAAGCAAAACAAGAACAAAAGCAAGAACCAATATTTTTAAACATTGCTACAGGGGGAACAGCCGGAACCTATTTTCCGTTAGGTGGAGCAGTATCTGAAATTTGGAATAAAAACGTACCCGGTGTAAATTCTACTGCTCAAAGTACTGGAGCATCAGTTGCTAATATTAACCTTTTAAGAGAGAACAAAGCGGATGTTATTTTTGTACAGAATGATATTGTTTATTATGCGGCCAACGGCGTAGAGCTTTTTGAAGAAAAATATGAGGACATTAGAGGGCTGGCAATACTGTATCCCGAAACTATTCAATTAGTTACCCTTGCCAATAAGGGAATAAATTCAATATCTGACCTTAAAGGCAAGAGAGTTGCTGTTGGAGCAGCTGGAAGTGGCGCTGAGGCTAATGCCAGACAGATTTTAAACGCTGCAGGAATTACTTATGACGATATTACACCTCAGTATCTGTCTTTTGCAGAAGCTGCTAACAATCTTAAAGACGGCAATGTTGATGCAGCTTTCGTAACTGCAGGCTTCCCCACAGCGGCTGTTACAGATATAGCGACTCAACATGATGTAAGAATAGTTTCTTTAGATGATGCATTAGTAGAGAAGTTGCTGGACCAATATCCTTATTATGTAAAGAACGTAATCCCTGCTAATACTTACAAAGGCGTTACTGAAGATGTCCAAACTGTCGCAGTTCAGGCTATGCTGGCAGTAAGGAGCGACATGGATGAAGAGCTAGCTTATAATCTTGTCAAAACCATGTATGACAATCTTGATAGGATTAAAGCTGCTCACTCTGTAGGTGAACTTATTAAACCCGAAACTGGAACCGAAGGTATGCCTGTAGATCTTCACCCAGGTGCCCAAAAATATTTTGATGAGCTGTAAATAAGGAGGTAACTGAGCATTGGGATTCTCCAATGCTCAGATTTTATGAAAATCCGCTTAAAACTTTTGATATTAATTGCAGTAACCCTGCTATTATTTTTTGCTATTTTTAAATTAGAACGCACTAAGGTTTTAATAATAGAATCACAAACAGAAGATGTTAAACACACAATTTTGGTTCCTGAAAAAAAATTTACACTAAGTTTTATTCATTCAGTAGAAAAAACGCCGGTATACGAAGTTTTTGAAATAACTAAAGACAATAAGCTCATTCTTGTGGAAACGACTTTTTCATCTTTGGGCGTAGGTCTCCCTTATACAGAAGATAATGGAGAGTTCAAAAATGAACACGGCCAATTTAAGTTAACAGGTCTTAACCGAGAGTTTACATCAATTGAAATGCGGGTGTCACCTATTCCAAAGCATAGTATAACCGTTGGAGAAAAGACCTATTCTTTACTGTCGTTTGTAGCTTCGGATGACCTTGTGAAAATTACGGCTGCAGACAGGTGGATGCTTGTAAGGCGTAACTATTTCACAATGGAAGGGACTGAGTAAGAAATGAAGGAAATTAGAGATAATGATTTTGAACAAGCGGCTGTCGTAAGCCAGGAAATAGTGAAAAAAGTCGACAAAGAATCCGATTATCGAACTGTAACCGGCTTTTTTGCAAAGATCATAGCCGCTATAGCAATAACCTTTTCGGTTTTTCAAATTTATACTGCGGCATTTGGCACTCTTGATGCTATGTTGCAAAGATCTATCCATCTTGCTTTTGCTCTATGCCTGATATTTCTCCTGTATCCTGCAAGAGCTAACTGGCCAAGGGATAGAATACATCCCGTTGATGTGATCTTTGCTATCTTAGGGGCAGCGGCGCCTTTGTACATTGTTGTATTTTATCAGGACTTGGTATTAAGGGCAGGCCTTGTTACTACTACTGACTATATTATGGGAATCATAGCAATTATCCTGATACTTGATGCAGTTAGAAGAGTTGTGGGCTTGCCTATGGTATGTGTGGCAATAGCGTTTATAGCATATGCACTTTTTGGAAGGCAGCTTCCAGGTCCGCTTGCGCATAGGGGTGCTGATCTTCCCACATTGGTCCAGCACTTGTTTTACACCACTGAAGGCATATTTGGCATACCGCTAGGAGTATCATCAACGTTTATATTCTTGTTCATTTTGTTTGGTGCTTTCTTGGACAAAACCGGTTTGGGTCAGCTTTTCATAGATCTTTCTAATGCTGTAGCAGGATGGGCTGCAGGAGGACCGGCGAAAGTTGCTGTTATAGCATCCGCCTTACAGGGAACTGTATCCGGAAGCTCTGTGGCAAATACGGCAGGGACAGGAAGCTTTACTATTCCGATGATGAAGAAGCTGGGATATAAGCCTGAGTTTGCCGGAGCAGTAGAGGCGACCGCATCTACGGGAGGTCAGCTGATGCCGCCTATTATGGGTGCAGCGGCATTTCTCATGGCAGAATTTATAGGCCAACCTTACTTTCGGATAGTAACTGCTGCTATAATCCCTGCGCTTTTATACTATTTTGGTGTGTGGACTCAAGTTCACTTTGAGGCTAAACGTTTAGGCCTTAAAGGAATGTCTCGGGAAGAGCTGCCAAATATTGGCCTTGTGCTTAGAGAAAGAGGTCATCTTTTAGTTCCTCTAGTGGTCTTGATATATCTATTAGCAAAGGGTTACACACCCATGAGAGCAGCGCTAGTGGCAATAATTCTTACAGTAGGCTGTGCTATGCTTAGGAAAAACACTCGTATTAGCTTAAATGATATAATTGAGGGCCTGGAAAAAGGAGCCAGAGGTGCTTTGGGTGTAGTAGCTGCAACGGCCTGTGCCGGAATAATTGTAGGTGTTGTGACACTTACGGGTCTTGGCCTTAGACTTGGCTCGGTTTTAGTTGATTTGGCCAATGGCAACCTTTTCCTGACTCTCGTATTTACTATGGTAACCTCGATTATTTTAGGTATGGGTGTGCCAACAACGGCAAACTACGTAATAACATCAACAATTGCTGCTCCGGCACTTATAATGATGAATGTCCCTGTTTTAGCTGCTCATATGTTTGTGTTCTATTTTGGCATCATTGCTGACGTAACACCACCTGTAGCATTGGCGGCTTTTGTAGGTGCAGGTATTGCTAAGGCAAATCCGCTAAAGACAGGAATACAGGCTACGAAACTGGCTATTGCAGCTTTTCTTGTACCGTATATTTTCGTATATAACCCAGCACTGCTGCTGATAGATGTGCATGTTTTAGATATAATCTTGATTGCCATAACCTCAATTGTCGGTATTATAGGAGTAGGAGCCGGTGCGGAAGGCTTCTTCCTTACAGATTTATCTGTTTTTGAAAAGATAATCTTCTTTGTAGGTGGACTGTTAATGGTGATTCCGGGCATGCAAACGGATATTATAGGTTTCGTGCTTTTGGCAATCGGATATATAATGCAAAAAAGGAAGAAAGCATTACTTAATGCATAAAAAAGGAGTGGCTTTTGCCACCCCTTTTTTAAGTCCAGTAAATTAAGTATTTTTCATGATGATTTTTTCAATGACCTCAGATACCTGCTCACATACATCACAGCATTTTTCCAGGTAATGATAGGTATTGTCCCAGGCGACGATATCTTTATTATGTTTATCACTTAGATATAATGCTCTAATTGCTTCAGTATAAAGGGCATCTCCTTCTTCTTCAAGCCGATTAATTTCTACAATCAATTCGTGGAGTTCTTTTGATTTGCGGAAATTGGGAAGCTCAACAAATGCCTGTTTTAACAAAAGACAGCACTTTTTTATAATCTGAGTCATTTTTTGAGCATAGTCCGTAATTTCAACGATATTATACATGTACATTCGCATTAATACGTCTTCTATGCTGTCTGTTAAACTATCGATAGCATCTGCCATTGCCATGATGTCTTCTCGGTCAATTGGAGTAATAAATTCCTTTAGGAGTTTTTCAATCATTTTATGCCTTACCATATCTGCACTGTGTTCAATAGCATGCATTTCTTCCATTTTAATCTTTATCTGCTCTGCATCATAATTTGTAATTACTTGGTCTAATAAGTTTGCAGCTTTGCAGGAGTAATCAACTAATTCTACAAAAGTATCAAAGTAATAATTATCTTTTTTACTCATATCCATGCCTTCCCCAATCTTATTTTTTAAAATACTCTCATAAAAAATAATGCCAATATGAAACTGATCAATCCGCAACCGGGAAATGTCATGATCCAAGCGAAAACCATTTCTTTCACTATTCCCCAATTTACTGAGGATATTCTTCTGGCGGCACCTACACCCATTATAGCTGTTGTTTTGGTATGTGTAGTGCTGACGGGCAGTCCTAGTAACGAAGCGAGAAGTAAGCACAACGCTCCGGCTAAATCAGCGGAAAAGCCTTGATAGGTTTCAAGCTTTACCATTTCCATACCTACAGATTTGATTATTCGCATACCGCCTATAGAAGTTCCAAGTGCCATTACCGCAGAACACAATAAAATAAGCCAAAAAGGAATGATAAATTCAGTGACAAAAGCCTGCCCTTGTGCAAGAAACACACCTAACATAAAAACTCCCATGAACTTTTGACCGTCTTGAGCACCATGCATAAAAGCCATGCCGGCTGCACTTATTATTTGCGCATTTTTAAAAAAGCCATATGTCTTTCTACGGTCAAAGCCTCTAAAGATGTTTTCAACCATTTTAACTACAAACCAGCCGGAAAAGAATCCTAAAAATAAAGACAAGCCCAATCCGTAAATTACTTTAATCCACTCATTTGGATTTATACCGTTTATGCCACCCTGAAGTGCTATAGCAGCACCGCTAATTCCTGCTATCAATGCGTGGCTTTCACTAGTGGGTATGCCGAACCACCAAGCTGCAGTGGCCCATACTACAATGGCAAACATGGCAGCACAAAGAGCAACAAGTGCTTTATGGGCATCTCCTCCGAAATCCACCATATTATAAATGGTTTCGGCTACTTTTGAATTTATTGTTGTCATAAAAAATACGCCCAGAAAATTAAAAATGGCTGCCATGATAATAGCGGATTGCGGCCTCATAGAACGGGTGGAAATGCAGGTAGCAATGGCATTTGGAGCATCGGTCCATCCGTTAACTGTGATGGTACCTAGCGTCAGCGCTACCGTAACAACCAGGGCAGGATTAGAAAGTAAGTTTAACAAAAAATCCTCTAGAGTTACAGTCATATGTATCCTCTTTCAATATTTTTTTACATATAAAATATTTTATTTGGATTTAAACACAAAAATCCAATATTATTATACAGATTTTGTTGAAAAAATCCAACCTAAATAGTAAGATAAAGGTAAAAGTTATATGGCTAACTTGGAGGTTTTTATATGAATATTGCACTCATAGCCCATGATGCAAAAAAGGATAAGCTGGTGGATTTCGCCATAGCATATCAAGATTTTTTAAAAGACCATACCCTTTATGCCACCGGTACTACCGGTAAGAGAATTATGGATGCTACTAATTTAAAAGTGAATCTATTTCAGTCCGGGCCCTTAGGAGGCGATCAGCAAATTGGTGCCATGGTAGCCAGTGAAACCATGGACCTAGTCATATTTATGAGAGATCCGTTAACTGCCCAGCCTCACGAACCGGATATAAACGCACTGATGAGAGTTTGCGATGTTCACAATGTGCCATTGGCTACTAATATAGCTACGGCAGAAGTGTTGATAAAGGGGCTAATGCGAGGGGACCTAGATTGGAGAAAGGTTATAAATCCAACATTAGAAGATTAAAAAAACTTGTCAAAGACATGGCAGCTTAAAATAAGAGCCATGTCTTTTTATGAGTGTATGTGTACAATGTGTCTTGCCCGCCACTTCCGGCAAAGCATAAAAAATACTGGGGCCTTGATGACCCCAGTTAGTTGTTTATAAGCTCATCTAAATTTATCGTTTCACCGGATTTTATTCCCTGCACAATTCTGCGGCTCAGGGGCGTTTCAATGCTTTGCTGTATGAGCCGTTTTACAGGCCTTGCTCCGAAACTTGGGTCATATCCCTTTTCGGCCAGATAGTTTATGGTTTTTTCCGACCAAGTCAGTTCAAGGCCTAAAGAATCCCTTATTCGTTGAGCAAATCGCTTTAGTAAGAGCTCAGAGATTTTTTGCATGTGTTTGTGCCCAAGGGGTTCAAACACTATTATTTCGTCTATTCGATTTAAAAATTCTGGCTTGAAGTGGTATTTCAAGAGATTTAAAACTTTTTCCTTTATCTTGGAAAAATCTTCTCCATTCTCAGCCTGAGAGTCAAGAATTTCCTGACTGCCAATGTTTGAAGTCATTATAAGTACCGTATTTTTAAAGTCCACAGTGCGGCCTTTGCCGTCGGTAAGCCTGCCGTCATCGAGGATTTGAAGCAGTACATTAAATATATCATTGTGAGCTTTTTCTATTTCATCAAAAAGTATTACTGAATAAGGTTTTGTTCTAACTGCTTCCGTAAGCTGGCCCCCTTCATCATAGCCTACATATCCAGGGGGTGCTCCGATAAGCCTTGAAACCGAATGTTTCTCCATATATTCTGACATATCTATTCTGATCATATTTCGCTCATCGTCAAACAAGGCTTCAGCTAAGGCTTTGGCAAGTTCAGTTTTTCCCACACCGGTGGGGCCTAAAAATATAAAGCTGCCTATAGGTCTTGCAGGGTCTTTTATGCCTGCCCTTGCCCGAATAACCGCATCAGTTACTGCTTTTATTGCTTCATCCTGACCTATGACCCGGCGGTGAAGGATTTCATCAAGGTGCAGCAGTTTTTGCTTTTCACCTTCCAGGATTTTATTTAACGGAATGCCCGTCCACTGGCTGACAACTCGCGCTATTTCTTCTTCGTCTACCTCTTCTTTCAAAAGGGTTCTCTGATTTTGCCTTTGTTTAATAGCTTCTTCCTGGGCTTTCAATTCTTTTTCCAGCTCGTTTAGTTTTCCGAATTTCAGTTCTGCAGCTCTATTTAGGTCATATTCCCGTTCGGCTTTTTCAATTTCAAGTTTAACAGTCTCAATTTCAGATTTGATTTTATGGATACGATTTATTTCTTCTTTTTCCCTTTCCCATATGGCTTTCATTTCTTCAAATTCTTTGCTTAATTCATTTAGCTGCTTTCGGATATTTTCCAGCCTTTTTAGTGACAAATCGTCCGTTTCCTTTTTCAGTGCAGTTTCTTCTATTTGAAGCTGAGTTATTTTACGCTTTATCTCATCAAGTTCAACAGGCATGCTGTCAATCTCCGTGCGAAGGCGAGCTGCCGCTTCGTCCATGACATCTATGGCCTTGTCAGGCAAGAATCTGTCGGAAATATATCTGTCTGAAAGAGTAGCTGCTGCTATAATGGCGCTGTCCTGTATGCGAACTCCGTGATATACTTCGTATCTTTCCTTAAGTCCTCTAAGTATAGAAATAGTGTCCTCTACCGATGGAGGGTTTATCATCACCGGCTGGAATCGGCGCTCAAGGGCGGCATCTTTTTCGATGTATTTTCGATACTCGTCTATGGTGGTGGCACCTATGACTTTTAGTTCTCCCCGGGCAAGCATAGGCTTTAACAGGTTTCCTGCATCCAGTGCACCTTCTGCCGCTCCAGCGCCCACCACTGTATGAAGTTCATCGATAAAGAGAATAACCTGACCGTTGGACTGTTGGATTTCCTTTAAAACCGCCTTCAGCCTTTCCTCAAATTCACCTCTAAACTTGGCACCCGCGATTAGAGAACCCATATCCAAAGCTATGATGCGCTTGTCTTTAAGGCCATCAGGCACATCTTTTGCTACTATACGGCGCGCAAGGCCTTCTACTACAGCAGTCTTGCCCACACCGGCTTCGCCTATGATGACCGGATTGTTTTTGGTGCGCCGAGATAAGATTTCGATGACCCGCCTTATTTCGTCATCCCGGCCGATAACCGGGTCAAGCTTGCCTTCCCGGGCAAGGCGCGTAAGGTCTCTGCCGTATCTCTCAAGGGCTTCGTATGTGGCTTCGGGGTTTTCACCTGTTACCTGCTGATTGCCTCGGATTTCTTTAAGAGCTGACAGCAACTGGTTTCTATTAATGCCCGCTTTTCTAAAGACATCCTTTACCTCTCTGTCGCCTTCGTCCAAGAGGGCAAGCAGCATATGCTCGACGCTTACGAACATATCTTTCATAGCTTGTGCCTCTTTTTCCGCTCTGATGAAAACCCTGGCAAGGCCCGTGTTCATGGCTAAGGGGCCGTCGTAGCCGTGAACAGATGGTATGCGGTTTACTATGTCTTCAGCGAGGGATTTAAACTGATTTATGTCTGCTCCGCTTTTTTCTATAAGGCGAGGAATAATGCCGTCTTTTTGAAGAAGTAAAGCATAGAGCAAGTGACGGGTAGTTACTTCCTGATGGCGATGCTCTACAGCTAAATCCTGAGCTTTTAATATGGCTTCCTGAGATTTTTGTGTATATTTGCTTATATCCATAATTTACACCTTCTTTCAATTTTTATGATACAACAAAGGTCAGGAAAGGTCAATATTTGATAACTTAATAACTTAGGTGCCAGGCACCTTGCCTTGATAGTTTCTGTTTGTTATAATAAAGAAAAATGGAGTTTTATTTGAGGTGCCAAATGAAGAAAGTGTTTTTTAACTAAGTAATTAAATAAATCCTAAAAAGCATGGGAAATCCCTTAAGATTACCAAGGGGTTAGTGTGCCTTTTTAGGATAGATTAGTTAAAAAACACTTAAGTAAATTTATCTTATGCTGCTTATTTAATAATCTAGGCACTTCATGACCCTAGTATAGTTTCTATATGAAATTATTTGCAATTGACTGCAGTATAACACTTAGGTGTTTGCTGCAGTTTTTCATTTTTATAGTAAGCATGGAGATGATTTTTTATGAATATAAATTTTGCTGAGCTTTCAAAGAGCTACAAAGGGAAAGCAATTTTTGAAAAAATAAGCGGTCAAATAAATGATGGTGATAAAATAGGCTTGATAGGAGTAAACGGTATAGGGAAAACGACTCTTGCCAAGATTTTGGCGGGTTTAGAAGAAAAAGACGGTGGAACTATTGCTCATTCCCCATCTTATATAAAAGTTTTATATATAGAGCAATATCCGCTTTTTGGTGAAAACATAACTGTGTATGATGAGGCTTTTAATGTGGCCTTAAAATTTTACGGCAATGCGGTAGAAGCTTCCGCTATTGCCAAGAAATGCCTTTTGGAAGTTGGTTTGAAAGAAAGCAAGTGGCAACAAAAAGCAAAGAGCTTAAGTGGTGGAGAAAAAACTAAGCTAAGCCTTTATAAAGCATTTGTGGGAGAATACGACTTTCTCATACTTGATGAGCCCACAAACCACCTTGATATGGAAAGTTTAGCATGGTTAGAAGAGTTTGTTTTAAACATCAGTAGACCAATTTTAGTCATATCTCATGATAGGTATTTTTTAGATAAGGTAGCAAATAAGATTTGGGAGTTGACTCCTAAGGAATTAAGGGCGTATAAAGGAAATTATTCATCATATAAAATACAAAAGGAAAATGAGATAAAGAGCCTTACAAGAGAATACAACAAGCAACAGATGAGGATTTCCCAATTAAAACAAGAAATTAATGAGAGAAGGAGCTGGTACAACAGTGCCCATAAGGCAGCAGGCACCAATGATTTTTATAGGTCTAAGGCCAAAAAACATGCTAAAGTCTTAAAAGCTAAGCAAAGGCAGCTTGAAAGAATAGAAAATCAAAAAGTTGACAAACCGGAAAAACCTGTGTCGCCGGCCTTTGAAGTTATAAATAAAAGCATAATAGGCAAAAAGTTTCCCAAGTTTATTGTTCAGGGGAAGAATCTGTGTAAAAGCTTTGGTGACAGGCAAATCTTTAAAGACGTCT
>ENA-OWPA01002046-OWPA01002046.1-bioreactor-metagenome-genome-assembly--contig:-NODE-2046-length-10987-cov-2.446929_pt1 | contig 10987 bp, 14 predicted proteins | sample MGYA00238139_ERZ651803 | MGnify/ENA primary metagenome ERZ651803 (study PRJEB26909, sample SAMN07631231) | bioreactor metagenome | isolation source: Switchgrass digestor | place: USA: Dartmouth...
AGGACATATACGGTTACATCTGTTGGTGAAAAAGCCAATAGCAATCTCAGACTCATGGGTCATGCGTGCCTAAAATTTGACGGGAAACCCACTTCTGAAATGCCGGGGGATATACACTTAAAAGGTAGCGAACCTTTAGCTATAGAATTAGGCGAAAAAATAATCATTGAACGTACGGAGTAACTTATTCTCTAAAATAAGGAGCATCGGCATGTTAAATATCAACACAGCACTCAGGAGACTTCATGAAAGCAGAAAGCAGATAAAGTTAGGCCTCGTTGGTGCGGGTCAAATGGGTAAGGGAATCGTAACACAAGTATCTCAAATGAAGGGCATGTCTGTATCAATTATAGCCAACAGATCGATAGATAAGGCAGTACAGGCTTTTTTGCTTGCAGGAGTCGACAGAGAAGATATACTTGTGACCAACACCCTGTCTGAGGCAGAGCAAGCAATGAAAGGCGGCAAGTACGTAGTAACTGAAGACATTGAGCTTGTAACCAAAGTTGCGCCGGTAGATGTGGTAATCGAAGCTACAGGCGTAACTGAAATCGGTGCCCAGACGGCGTTAAAAGCCATATACAACGGCAAGCATATTGTCATGTTAAATGTAGAAACAGATGCCACCGTTGGACCGCTGCTAAAAAAGATGGCAGACGGCGCCGGAATAGTGTATACCGGTTCAGCAGGCGACGAGCCCGGTGCTATCAAGGAGTTGTACGACTTTGCAGATGCAGTCGGCTTCGACGTAATAGCAGTAGGCAAAGGCAAGAACAATCCTCTAGATCGCGACGCAACTCCAGATACTTTACGGGACCAGGCTCTGAAAAAAGGTGTCAGCCCTAGAATGCTTACGTCATTTGTTGATGCTACCAATACAATGATAGAACTTACTGCCATTTCTAACGCAATTGGTTTTGCACCATCCCTGCGGGGGTTAATAGGGCCACAAGCGACTCTGGAAGATCTGCCGAGGCTATTTAGTTTAAAGGAACAGGGTGGAATACTTGATAAGTGCCAGGTAGTAGATTATGTAATGGGGGTTGCTCCAGGAGTTTTTGCAGTTGTCCGTTCAGAACATCCAAGCATACGAGAAACGATGAAATACATATCCATGGGAGATGGCCCTAACTACGTGCTGTACAGGCCATTTCATTTAATATGCATTGAAACACCTCTCTCGGCAGCCAGGGCATATTTTTATGAAGAGCCGACCATCGCTCCGGCCGGCGCGCCAGTTTCAGAGACCGTGGCTGTAGCCAAGAAAGATTTGAAAGCCGGAGAACATCTAGATGGCATCGGAGGATATACTGTATATGGAATAATTGATACCGCAGAGAACGCCCGAAAGGAAAAAGCTGTTCCCATCGGCTTAATTAACGAGAATACCGTTGCCAAAACCGATATAAAGAAAGGCGACACCATAACCTATGACATGGTGGAGTTGGATGAAGACTCCACAATTTTACAACTGAGAAGATTGCAGGACAAATGTTTTTTTAAGTAAAAGTGAGGTGGTCTGTGTGACCTCGAAAATGAAGGCCGAGCTATTCTGTCTGCACTGCAACAAGGATACCCCACATGAAGTTTCATACGCAGGAACAACGTTAAAAAGCATAAAGTGCATTGAATGTGGCAGTGAAATTGAAATAAAGCGGGAAAAGTTGATGGGTAATTATGCGGTAGATTTTGTGGAACGCATCCTCACAAAGCCTTATAGAATGACAAAAGAGCTGGAAGAAGACTTGACCAAGTTTATTCTGTCGCTTCCCATAAGAATCATTACAAAACCCTATAGGATTGCCAGAGAAGTCGGTGAAATAATAAAAAAAGAACATGACTAGAGAGGTGGTTAACATGCTAAAAGGAGTTGCAGCGTCGCCAGGAATAGAAATAGGAAAAGCCCATGTAATAAAAGCCCAGCAAATTAATATCAACACCAAAAAAATATCCCAAGATGAAGTAGACAACGAAATCGGTAAACTTGATGCGGCAATTGCAGTTTCCAAGGAACAGCTTGCGAACATTAAGGCTAAAGCGGAAAAAAATATAGGTGCCGACAAGGCTGAAATATTTGGGGCCCATCTAATGGTGCTTGAAGACCCTGTGTTTTTAGAGGAAATACAGACAAAGATCAAAGAAGAGTTGGTTACAGCAGACAATGCAGTATCGCAAGTTGTAGACAATTACGTTCAGATTTTTTCCAATATGGAAGATGAATACATGAAAGAAAGGGCCGCCGATATAAAAGATGTAGGGGAGAGAATAATAAAAAATGTTCTAGGGATTGTTCCTGACAGCTTAACTTTTTCCGAAGAAGTTATAATCATAGCCAAGGATTTAACCCCTTCGGATACTGCCCAAATGGACAAGGATAAAGTTCTCGCCTTTGCTACTGACATGGGTGGCCGCACCTCTCATACCGCAATTATGGCTAGGTCCTTAGAAATACCTGCAGTTGTGGGGCTTGTGGACGCGACCGACAAGGTTCAGGAAGGCGATACTGTAATTGTAGACGGAAACAAGGGAGTTGTTTACATAAATCCAGAGGAGTCTATTCTGAAGGAATATGAAGTATTAAGAGACCAATACATACAGTATAGGAAAAAATTAAAAGAGTTAAAAGATTTGCCAGCCGAAACGATAGATAAACTGCGCCGGGTTGAACTTGCTGCAAATATTGGCACGCCCCGTGACGTGAATGGGGCCCTGGAAAACGGGGCTGAAGGTGTGGGCCTATACCGCACGGAGTTTTTATATATGGACCGGGATGCACTGCCTTCCGAAGAGGAGCAGTTCCAAGCATATAAAGAAGTAATAGAAAAAATGGCACCCAAAGCTGTTATCATCAGGACGCTAGACATAGGCGGCGACAAGAAGCTTGCTTACCTTGAGATGCCGGATGAGATGAATCCGTTTTTAGGTTGGCGTGCCATTCGCATGTGCCTTGATCGGCCCCAGATACTAAAAACCCAACTGAGAGCCATATTACGGGCTAGCGCCTACGGAAATGCCAAAATTATGTATCCAATGATATCGGGACTAGATGAGATAAGAAGAGCCAATGCCATTTTGAGTGAGGCCAAAGATGAGCTGAGGCAGGAGGGCATTCCCTTTGATGACAACATAGAAGTGGGAATTATGGTTGAAATTCCTTCGACTGCGGTAATAGCGGATGTCCTGGCTAAAGAGGTGGATTTCTTTAGTATAGGGACCAATGACCTCATTCAGTATACGTTGGCTGTTGACCGGATGAACGAGCACATTTCACATCTGTATGAACCTTTGCACCCTGCAATATTGCGCCTGATCAAGAACGTCATCGATGCTTCTCACAAAGCGGGTAAGTGGACGGGCATGTGCGGTGAAATGGCCGGCGATATATGGGCCACAGCCATCCTTTTAGGCCTGGGCTTAGATGAATTTTCCATGAGTGCAACTTCCATACCCCAGGTGAAACACATAATACGCTCCTTAACTTATGAAAGGGCAAAACAGATTGCTGAAGAGGCACTCTCCATGGATAATCCGGAAGATATCCGGAACATGATCAAGCGGGAGCTAGATGGGATAATATAATGATGAGACGTATGGCGGTCTTTGACCGCCAAATTTATTTGCGATTAGAATAAAAGGTTTTTTCTGGGGTCAACATAAATTTGAGGTGAGTTAGAATGAGGAAGAAAAAGCCATCTGTTGACCCCAATGAGAAGCTAAAAATAGAAGCCGCTAGGGAATTGGGGCTCTTTAAAAAAGTACAGCTTTACGGCTGGGATAAGTTGACGGCCCAAGAGACGGGTAAGATTGGGGCACTAGTCAAAAAAATGTTAAAGGGAAATAAAGATTAACATCAAAAAAATTGAGGCAAAATGACGTAGACCTTTTTTGAAACTATGTGTTTTCTTGAAAGAACATTTCCTTGCACAAGCTAACAATGAAGTGTATAATAATATTAAATAAATAGTATAAAATAAATAATTTTTCAACAGGTGCCGTGAGGTTAAAAGGGAATCAGGTGAAAATCCTGAGCGGTCCCGCCACTGTAATCGGGGATGAACTGCTATGCCACTGGGAAACCGGGAAGGTGCAGGGAAGATGAACCGAGAGCCAGGAAACCTGCCTGTTGGAGTAAGTACTGCTAGCCTTCGGAAGAAAGGGGGGTACTGTTTAGTTGTGAAAGAACCCGATATTCCTGTAAGGAAGCGGGTTATTTTAATTTTGGGATACATGCAAGAGAGGAGGAAGGGCAATGAGCAGGAAGTTAAAAGTCATATATTTTATTTTGGCTATTTTATTGGTTACAGTTTCTTTGGCAGGATGCACTAAATCTCCGGAAATACCTGAATCGAAGGATGAAACTAACACCTCTGTCAGTTCCTTTCCGCTGACAATTACTGATCAGATTGGAAGAAAGGTAACCATTGAAACGCAGCCCGAGCGAATTGTTTCCCTCGCGCCCAGCAATACGGAAATCCTGTTTGCCTTGGGTCTTGAAGACAAAGTTGTAGGTGTTACTGATTATTGCGATTATCCCGAAGCTGCAACAAAAAAAGAGAAAGTTGGAGGATACGCGGATCCCAACATAGAAAAAATAATATCTCTTAAACCCGATTTAATATTGTCAACCGGCTTATATCTAGAGCCCGTGGAAGAACTAGAAAAATTGGGAGTTCCCTCAATTGCCATTGAACCTCAAAATTTTGATGAAATGCTGGATAGCATAGAACTTATAGGAAAAGTCACCGGACGGTATGAAGAGGCTAGGGCTTTGGTGGACGAACTAAAGGCAAGAATCAAAAAGGTAGATGATATAGTGGCTGAAATTCCGCCGGACATGCGGCCGAAAGTTTTGTATGAATTGTGGCACACTCCTATTTTTGTAGCTGGACCAGGGACCTACGTTGATGAAATAATACGGAGGGCCGGCGGGGAAAACATTGCGAAAGATGCCGGCAAAGAGTATCCTGAATACAGTCAAGAAATGATTATTGCTAAGAATCCTGATATAATAATGTTTTCTTATCACGGAACAACAGAAGGAGAATCGGTAGAGACCATAATGCAACGTCCTGGTTGGGAAAGCATAAATGCAGTCAAAAATAATAAAGTATTCTATGTGGACGAGAACCTGGTTCAAAGGGCAACGCCCAGACTTGTGGACGGACTTGAACTAATTGTTAAGATAATACACCCGGAACTGTTTAATGATTAAAACGAAGCTTTAATGGCAAGATTCCAAGGCCTGCTTGAGTTAGGCGTCAATCACACGTTTTAAGGAGAACCAATATGACACGAAAGCTTACAACAAATAAAGAGTATAGGGTTTACCTATTGGTGACGATGGGAATAGTTGCAGGATTTATTTTTTCTCTTGGCATTGGATCAGTATACGTTCCGCCCGGCGAAATTGCGAAAATGATACTGAACAGACTTCCGCTTCTGGCAGGCAAAATCACTAGGGACTGGTCTGCTACCAATGAAGCAATTGTATTGCAGCTTCGACTGCCTAGGGTCATTTTAGCTTTCATGATAGGTTCCCAGCTTTCAGCAGCTGGAGTCATATATCAGGGAGTTTTCCGGAACCCTATGGCGGATCCTTACATAATAGGAGCTTCTACTGGAGCGTCTTTGGGAGCATCCTTAGGAATACTATTTTTCCCAGCCTTAAAAGTTTTCGGAGTTGGTTCAACACCACTTTTTGCTTTTTTAGGTTCAGCCGGAACCGTGTTTTTGGTCTATAGCCTTGCAAGTATAGGCGGCCGAACCTATTCCTTTACACTTTTGCTTTCAGGCGTGGCAGTCAGCAGTTTTATGTCCGCTATCGTTTCATTTCTAATGTATTTTAGCGATGACAAGCTTCGTCGCATATATTTTTGGATGATGGGCAGCTTTTCATCGCAAGGTTGGAATGAAATATATATCAATTTGCCTTACGCCCTCGTAGGCTTTCTCATGGCGTATTGGAACTTAAGGTACCTTAACATACTTCAGCTAGGGGAAGAGACTGCGTTTTTTACAGGAGTAGATACGGAAAGACTAAAAAAAGTGACTCTGTCGGCTGCAGCACTGCTTACGGCTTCGGCAGTGGCCGTAAGCGGGGTAATTGGCTTCGTTGGGCTAATTATTCCGCATATCACACGGATGATTATAGGCCCTGATTACAGGCAGTTGCTTCCTCTATCCTCGCTAATCGGCGGCCTATATCTGATGCTGGCAGATACAGTATCTAGAGTAATAATTGCCCCCACCGAGCTGCCTGTGGGGGTGCTTACCGCACTTTTCGGCGGTCCCTTCTTTATTTATCTACTTTTTCAAAAGAAAAACAGAGACTACAGACTTTAAGTTGGGGAGGTACTATGAAAATAACTTTTATAACCGGAGGAGCAAGAAGCGGTAAAAGCAAATTTGCTGAAAACAAGGCGTTAACTTCTGGAAAAAAGGTCATATATCTGGCTACCGCTCAAGCCTTAGATGAAGAGATGGCTCATCGAATCATGATTCACAGGCAGCGGCGGCCCGCTCACTGGAGGACAGTGGAAGAGCCCCGTTACTTATCAAAGGTGCTTAAGGATATTAGGATGGACAAAAATTATGATGGCTTTGAGATAGTTTTAATCGATTGTTTAGCACTTTTAGTGTCAAACTGGCTTCCCCTTGAAAGGGCAGAAGACACAGGGCAATGGGATGAGCTGAGAGCTGAATTGCTGGATGAGATCAAAGCTATGCTTTCCGAAATGAAAATAACTCAAAAAGATTTTATTATTGTTTCAAACGAAGTAGGCTTGGGGCTAGTTCCCGAATACCCGTTGGGAAGGCTGTACCGGGATTTGTTGGGAGAAGTTAATCAGCTGGTGGCAGCTTCTGCCGATGAGGTTTTTTTCATGGTATCGGGCCTGCCTATGAGATTAAAATAGCTTGACTAAGAAAGTTTGTGACATATGACCTTTGTTATTTGTAGGTTATTATGATAGAATTAGTGACACTGCAGAAATGGAGTTAAATTATAGATACATTACGATTAGGTATGATGTCTGCTTGCAATAAAGTCTACTAAATAAGACTAAAAGATTTTAATACTTGGAGGCTTATACATGAGAGAGAGAAAAACACGGGGGGAAAATTTTGAGATTAGAAGATATCATTTTATGCAGGTTAGACGAATTGCTTGAAATGGGACAGGCCCTTTTAAATTTGAAGTCAGAGCCTGAACCCAACGATGTTTGTAAAAAGCAAGCTTGCGCTGACCTTGAAGCTCGTTGGGTTACAAGCATACAAGAATTCTTTTCAAGCGTCTTTGGTCGGGAAAATGTCTACCTGCAGTCAATTATCAACCTTGCTGAAGGCAACATAGATTATATTGCTGTGCAAAAAATTCAGGAAGTGTTGGCATCAGCAAGGGACGATTTGGAGGGCAGCTTATTATTTGAACTGAGGACATCAATCGAATCGGAAGTATTTGAGAATTTCATTGAACATGCTGAACAGCTGCTTAATATAGGCTTATGCGTTCCTTCTGCAGTAATTTTAGGATGTGTATTTGAAGATGTTCAAAGAAACCTTTGCTCTATATACCATATTGAGACAGCTCAATGACTAAGGTTTGACAGGATGGACTCTGTGCTATCAAAGGTCAACCTGTGCAATAAATTAACGCAGGAACAGGTTGCAGCTTTTAAAGACCTGAAAAATAAAGCAGCGTGCGGCAGGTGGGAAGAATTTACTCCTGAGGATGTGAGACTTTTTATTGAGGGCATAAAAGCCTTTTTGTCATATTATATGCAGCAGGATTAAAAAACGAAGATATTCTAGCCCTGACATACTTTTTTTTGGCAATAATTGTGTAAAGTTGTATAATAATAAATCAGGTGTAGCGAGGAAGTATCTAAAGCTTCTTATGCGTTTCATAAGGCAAAGTATAATTCCCCAAAAGCAAGCTGGAAGGGAAGGCGTTTTTCTATGGGTTTTTATGCTGCGCTACTCTTTCTTACACGTATGCCCTTGCCCCAAGTAACACTGGATGACAAGCAAATAGCCTCGGCACTGCCTTTTTTCCCACTTGCAGGGGCAATAATTGGCGGAATTTTGATAGCGGTGCGGGCATTATGCGAGGCTGTTTTGCCGGGGCAGGTCCTGGCCGGTATTATCGTAGTTTTTGAGATAATCGTCACCGGAGGAATGCATCTGGATGGCCTTGCAGATACCTTAGATGGCCTATTTTGCTTTGGAGACCGGGAGAAAAAACTTACTGTCATGAAAGACAGCCGAATAGGGGCTTACGGTGTGATCGGCCTGGTCTCAATTATTTTGTTAAAATATCTCCTCATATCTTCCATATCTGATGAATATCTTATGCCAGCATTAATTGGGTATCCGGTCATAAGCAGATGGATGATGACATTTGCCATTATCTTTTATCCCTACGCCCGGGAAAAGGGCTTGGGAAAAGCATTTGCCCATCAAAAATCTACTGCTTTTCTGTTGGCAACTGTATTTTCCATACTAATAAATCTCATGCTTGCTAAGATTCAAGGCCTAATTGTAGTATTGGTAGTATTTATGGCCGGTTTTGCTTTCAATCATTACCTGTTTCTGCAGCTAGGAGGCATGACGGGAGATACATATGGAGCTTTAAATGAGTTTTGTGAGATTATTGCACTTTTAATGTATTCCATATTATCTTTTAGAATCGGGTGATACATTGGCAAGGTTTTATCTGGTGCGGCATGGAGAAACCGTGTGGAACACGGAGGCTAGATATCAGGGCCAATCAGATACCCCATTGACAGATAAGGGAAGAGCTCAGGCAAGGAGTCTATCCGAAAGGCTAAAAGATGAGAAGATAGATGTGGTTTACGCCAGTGACCTTGGCAGGACCATAGAAACGGCGGAAATAATTGCAAAGCCTCACGGATTAAAAGTATTGAAGGCTCCTATGATGCGGGAGTTGAATTTCGGCTTGTGGGAAGGCATGACATATGAGGAGATCATGCAAAAGTTTCCCCAAGAGTATCGGGCGTGGCTGGATGACCCTTACAACAGGAGACCTCCAGAAGGTGAAACCATTGGCGAACTTTGTGGCAGGGTTTCCAAGTTCTTGAGGGAGGCGGCAACTTTGCATCCTGATGCAAGGATAATCGTCGTAAGTCACGCTGGCCCCATCAGGGCAGTTCTATCGGTGCTGCTAAATCTCAGGCGGGAATTTTTCTGGAAGTTTAAAATAAGCAACACTTCCCTTACCATCATCGAATACGATGGACTACAGGACTTGTGGGAAAGCGATGCTTTCATAGTCACTGTGAACAATACTTATCACCTATGATTATTATGGGGCTGCGGATAGCTCCTGCAGATAATGTAGCTATCAATTAAATCATTTTGCCCACAAACACTCTTGAAAGGAGCACTTTTATGGAGCAAAGTCCACATTTTTGCACATGTCCCGATTTTACCTGCAAGCTGAATCCCCATAATGGCGCTAAGGGGTGTGACCCTTGCATAAAGAAAAACCTTAAAGCGCGAGAAATGCCCACTTGTTTTTTTAAGTTAATCAATGAGGATATTTCCCACGTTAAAGAATTTACCATTGAAAGTTTCGTTGATTTTTACTTGAAAAATAAGGAACTGCAGGCTTAAATTTTTGTGTTGGAGCTTTAGCTATAAATATGAAGAAAGGACATACTGTCAATGTGTATGTCCTTTCAATATTTACCAAATATAGTACTTTTGCCTGGGAAAACTTACAGCACCTGCTGAACTTCTTTTACTTCAGGTATCTCTTGCTTTAGCGCTTCTTCTATGCCGTTTTTTATAGTCATGGTTGCAAATGGGCATCCGCCGCAGGCGCCAGTAAGCCTAACCTTAACTATGCCGTTGGTTTCATCTACATCTATTAATTCAACATCTCCGCCGTCGGCTTGCAAAGCAGGGCGAATTCTATCTAAAACGTCCTGAACTTTTTCCTTCAAGGAATACAACTCCCTTCAATATTTCTTATTTAAAATCATTCCCATTATATCAGATAATATTTTGGTATTCAATGGGATAATTTATAAATTTGGTCATTCCATTTTTTTTAAGAACGAAAGATATGGATAGGGTTTTCCTTAAAACAGCTTGTTTTTAAGCTTTATGCAATAGCCTTAAACAGTCCGATTACAATTTTTAATGGTATAATAAAGTCAACTAAATAGTTGGTTGGAGGACACGATGAAAGCTGTAATTTTTGCAGGCGGTGAAATTGCCAACTATAATAAATTAAAAAAATATATAGTGGAAAGCAGTTTAGTTATATGTGCAGACAGTGGTGTTGAACACGCCTTTAATATGGGAATTGTTCCGGACTTACTTGTAGGTGATATGGATTCCATTAGGCCGGCAACCCTGAAAAGGGTCCTGGAACTTGGCATCGAGAGGCACACCTTTCCTCCGGAAAAAGATTTCACAGATACTGAACTTGCCCTGGATATTGCCCTTGAAAAAGGCGCAAGGGAAGCTATACTCCTGGGGGGCCTTGGAGACAGGCCGGACCACAGCCTTGCAAATATCTTTTTGATGGTTGGCTTTTTAAAACGAGGGTTAAAATTAAAACTTGTGGGCGAAAACTGGGAGATGTTTTTAATAGAAAGTGTGGCAGAGATAAGAGGCAAAAAGGGAGACATTTTATCACTTATCCCCGTAAGTCCCGAAGTCATAGGTGTGGAAACGGAAGGCTTGTACTACCCATTGAAGGGGGAGACACTTTTTATGGGACTTGCCCGGGGAATTAGCAACGAATTCTTAGGCAAAACTGCCAAGGTTGCTGTAAAGGAAGGGCTACTTCTTGCGGTAAAATACATGCAAGATTAAGCCTGAGAGGGAGCGGCGCTACGAGCAAAACCGGGCAAAGAGAAACATAGTTACCATGCCCGGTACCTTTTCCCCGCCCGGTATGCCAAAGTGCCATTTTTAAAAACCAGCCAGTCGTCTGTAGAAAGAAACACCCCGGTTT
>ENA-OWPA01002047-OWPA01002047.1-bioreactor-metagenome-genome-assembly--contig:-NODE-2047-length-10982-cov-3.297478_pt1 | contig 10982 bp, 14 predicted proteins | sample MGYA00238139_ERZ651803 | MGnify/ENA primary metagenome ERZ651803 (study PRJEB26909, sample SAMN07631231) | bioreactor metagenome | isolation source: Switchgrass digestor | place: USA: Dartmouth...
TGGCCGGTAACTTGCCCTTATAGGGCTGAGCAAACCACCCGTTTTACGGGTGGTCATGATTTTTATTTTAAATAATTTTTTCTCATCTGGAAATAATATTGTCTGTATTAGTTTTAGTAATGTTTTGTATGTCTGGATACAGATGTATCGCAATCAATTTTAATATACAGGAGGCGATGAGTATCAGAAGAAAATACAGATGGAAGAAGAAAAAACAGCCTTCGGTAGCTCCAGGGTTTGAAGATGAAAGATTTGGAGAAGATGCGACAGAAGAGGACATTAAAAAAGGAAGAAGTACAAAAGTAACAAGAGTATTTCTGGATGAAAATGACCCTAGCTGATTAAGAATAAATAATGAAAATAACCGGTTGTGCTGTAATTTAGAAAAGAGAGTAAAGCTGTCTCAATTTTCTGGATTATTTAGCACAACAGGTTAAGTTTTTATAATACTGAAAGGGTGAACACATTTGGGTAAGAAGAAAAAGAACAAAAAAGCGGACAGAATGGGCGCAGACGTTGAATTCTCTAATGATCAGCTTGGAGAAAATGCTGCAGAGGGAAGGGCAGAAAAAGAACTTACAAAGAAAGACAAGAAAAGTGGGCGATAAAGTAGCATAATTAAAAGAATCAAGCTGATGAAAAAGGGCAGTACTAAGCAACTGCCCTTTTTCAGTTTTACTGTCAAAAAGCTTAAAGAGTACAATACGTTCAGAACCTATTTCCGGAGCACATTACATAAAACTTGAAATTTCAGTCTTTACACTTTTGTTTGACCACAATTTGCTTGTATTATGGTTACTTGCCGCCATAGCTACTTTTAGATATAATACTTACAAAAAGTTTTGGAGGTACATATGGCCGATATTGCTTTGCAATTAATAAAGGAATTCAACCTCAAACCATTTCAGGTTCATAATACTATAAAACTTATTGACGAAGGAAATACCATACCGTTTATAGCAAGGTACAGAAAAGAAGTTACAGGTGAATTAAATGACCAGGTATTAAGGGAACTTTATGAAAGACTGGTTTATTTGAGAAACCTTGAAAACAGACGAAATGAAGTTCTACGTCTGATAGAGGAGCAGGGTAAGCTGACAGATGATATAAAAGCTGCTGTTGAAAATGCCGTGACACTGCAGGAAATAGAGGATATATACCGTCCATTTAAGCCTAAAAGAAGAACAAGAGCGACGATCGCCAGGGAAAAGGGGCTTGAGCCTCTGGCAGATATACTCCTTGCCCAGGAACTGACAAAGGGTAGTCTGGAAGCTATTGTTCTGCCTTTTATTAATGCAGAAAAAGAAGTTAACACAATTGATGATGCCCTTGCAGGGGCTATGGATATTATAGCTGAAGGCATTTCTGATAATGCAGAGTACCGGAAAGTTATAAGGAGTATTTTTGCAAGAGAGGGCTTAATTGTTACCAAAGCAAAAACAGAGGAAGACTCCGTATACAGGATGTATTACGATTTCAGAGAACCTGTATCCAAGATAGCAAAGCACAGGATTCTGGCGATAAACAGAGGGGAGAAGGAAGACTTCATTCAGGTGAAAATCGAAGTTCCTGAGGAGAAAATTATTAACTGGCTTAAGAGCCAGGTAATTACAAACCCGTCTTCCATAACATCAAAATATGTGGAAATGGCTGCAGAGGACTCATATAAAAGGTTGATTGCACCGTCTATAGAGAATGAAGTAAGAAACGATCTCACACAATCAGCTCAGGAGCAGGCTATCAAGGTATTTGCTGAAAACCTGAGGAATTTGTTACTGCAGCCACCGGTAAAAGGGAAGGTGGTACTGGGATTGGACCCGGCTTACCGTACAGGCTGTAAACTGGCGGTTGTGGATGAGACGGGAAAGGTTTTGGATACTGCAGTTATATATCCTACACCTCCCCAGTGTAAAACTGAGGAGTCCAAGCAAGTAGTGATTAACCTTATCAATAAGTATAATGTTGACATAATATCCATAGGAAACGGCACTGCTTCAAGAGAATCGGAGATATTTATTGCAGACCTGCTCAAGGAAGTTGACAGGGATGTATGCTATGCTGTGGTGAGTGAAGCCGGTGCATCAGTATATTCTGCATCTAAACTGGGAGCAGAAGAGTTTCCTGAATTTGATGTAGCACTTCGCAGTGCTGTATCCATAGCAAGAAGACTTCAGGACCCTCTTGCCGAACTGGTTAAAATAGACCCGAAATCCATTGGAGTTGGCCAGTACCAGCATGATATGAATCAGAAGAGGCTGGATGAGGCATTGGAAGGTGTTGTGGAAGACTGTGTAAATAAAGTGGGGGTTGACCTTAACACTGCTTCACCGTCTTTGCTGTCCTATATTTCCGGAATAAGCACTACTATTGCAAAGAACATTGTTGAGTACAGAGAATTGAACGGAAAATTCAAAGACAGGAAAGAACTCCTGAAAGTTAAAAAGCTTGGAGAAAAAACTTTCGAACAGTGTGCAGGATTTCTGAGGATACCTGATGCTGAAAATGTCCTTGATAATACATCTGTTCATCCTGAATCATATGCGTCAGCTTTAAAGTTGCTTGATACGATGGGGTATACACTTGATGATGTAAAGAACAGAAATCTTGGTAATTTAAAACAGGAAGTGAAACAGAGAGGAATTGAAGACCTGGCAACAGAAATTGGAACAGGAATTCCCACTTTGAGAGATATAATTGACGAACTTCTGAAACCTGGCAGAGATCCCCGTGATGAGCTTCCAAAGCCGGTATTTCATAAAGAAGTCATGAGCATTGAGGATTTGAAGCCAGGGATGATAATGACGGGAACGGTAAGAAATGTGGCAGACTTTGGAGCTTTTGTGGATATTGGGGTGCATCAGGATGGCCTTGTGCATATTTCGGAGTTGAGCGACAAATATGTACGCAATCCTATGGATGTAGTTTCAGTAGGAGATATAGTAAAAGTCAGAGTCCTGGATGTGGATATAAAGAGAAACAGGATAAGTCTGAGCATGAAGAACAACACTTGATGCATGTTTGGGTCATGCAAAATGTGCTTTAAAGCTTATTTGTATGAAAGTTGCGCTTAAAGATATGCTATGCTATAATTTATATGTTTTAAGTATTTTGTCAGGTTTAACTGCCATGTTAGGCATAATAAAGAATAGTTGATAAGATAACAAGTAAATTTGCTTTGGTTTTCGATTGAAATCTAAGCGAATTTTTATGACAGAGAGAAGGTTTTTATGGATACTTTAAGGTGTACTGTCCAAATGATTAGAAAAAGACCGGGTGCTATGGTTATTTTCAGCATGGTTTTGCTGGCATATAGCATTGTCGGTTATTATAATCCTATTCCTACGATATTACTAGGGTTGAGCAGTATTACGAGCGGGAGTGTATTTGAGAGCATTGTTTCATATTTGCAAATCCTTATAGACTCCAAAATTGTACCGCTTGCAATTATTTCGATATTGCTACTTACTGTGATAGTTTCACTTGTTATAGCTCTTTTTTTGTCGGGATATTTTTATTCACTTAATAATATGATAATGGGGAAAAAGAAAGCCAGGGGAGAGTATGCTCAAGGGTTGAAGAAGTATTTCTCCAGAGTATTATTGATAACACTAAGAGTAGTATTCTTTGGCGTTCTTTTCATAGTGTTTATGATGGTGGCGACAATACCTGCAGCGGTCGTAACCAGAGCTGCCCTTAATGGAAATCAGGAAATTGCTTTTGCGGCAATTTTTGTTGATATACTTACGGTAGGTGTACTGTTTTTCGGATGCATGTTTTTCAGAACATACATGTTTTTTTGGTATCCTGCAGCATTAAACTGCGAAAAAGACTGTTTTATTGTTGCAAAGCGCGTTGTGGACAGGTGTTTTTGGTTTATCTTAAGAACCTTTCTGTTATTTGACGTGATTCTTATAGCCTTTGAGTTTGCAATGTTTAAAATAGGAAACAACCTGGTTACGCTTATCGTAGGATGGTTATTCAGAACAGTTTTTTATATTCTGTTTATAAACTATATTTTTATTACTTACAAAAAGACTGAAAAAATTGCGCTGAAAAAACAATCATAATAAAAAAATGTTTATGAAAAATGTTTATATTGAAAAAGTATTTATATTTATAAAGTATTTATAAAGTATTTTATTTATATAAAACATTGCAAAAAGGATATAGGCCAATTAAAACGTTCTTAAACAAAATAGCACATGCTAAAAATAAAGCATGTGTAAAATGAAAATATTTATTTTGCGAAATTATGTTTGCCTATTTTAATTACTATAGGTCTTGACCATATCCATTTGCTTGTGGCTGTGGCAGGATTATAATAGTAGATGCACCCATATGTTGGGTCCCATCCGTTAAGAGCATCTCTGGCAGCTTTATAGGAGCTTTCGTCGGGCTCTAAGTTTATCTGGCCATCCGAAACGGCGTCAAAAGCTCCGGGCTGATATATGACTCCTGCTATTGTTTTTGGAAATCTGCTGTCGCGGGTCCTGTTGAGTACCACTGCTGCAACGGCTACTTTTCCGATATATGGCTCACCTCGGGCTTCACCATGTACAAGATGTGCAAGAAGATTTAAATCCTTGTTCCATGAGGTTCCACTACCTCCACCGCCGCCGGTTGTCTGACCTGTAGTTTGACCTGTAGGAAGTCCGAGAGCTGCAAGTGTTTCCGGACCTGCAACTCCATCTACCTTAAGACCGTTTTTCTGTTGAAAGAGCCTTACAGCTTTATATGTATTATATCCATATATGCCATCTACAGGTCCTGAATAATAACCCCAATTATATAATTTAGACTGAATATTTATTACTTCCTGACCTCTGGAACCATAGTATGACAGAGCCGCACGACTATATCCGTACAAATCGGTAATATCAATGTTAAAATAAAGTGCAGTAAGTAAAAGGCACATAATTACCAGAGTAATTGTAAGAGTTATAAAAATTTTCTTCTTCAAATAGCAATCCTCCTTTTAAAATTAAGCCTACAAAAGTATTCTTTGTATTTTATTAAAGAATATTCATTTTTAGCTGGGACATGCAGCCTAAATTTCCTGCAGCAATGGCTGGATTAAAAGAAAAAATAGAGGCATTATAAGCATACCTCTATTTCTGCATATTCTTCACATTTTTTAATTTTATTACATGACAGAATACCGATTTATGTAAGAAGCAGATACACAAGAATTATCAAAAGTAATTCATCTTCGATATGTTCCTCTATCAGCAACAATATCAGGCCGATGATTATAATTTCTTCGATTCCGATACGCTTTCTTAAAGTATCCAGAAAATGGCCTATTCTGGATTTTGGGACCATTCTGCTTTGTGTAGCGGGCTCTTCAACTTCTGTCGGCAGGGGAATATCCCTTATTTCTTTAAGAGGCTCTATTCCTGTTGATTCAAAGGAGTTATCCTCTTTAATTCTTGGATTGTAGTCCATCCCCTGATAAGCAAATCTGCGGTATAACTGAGGGGGTCTCCTATACACCATCTCTTTCCCTCCCGATGCTTTAATCTAATGCTCCTTCTTCATTATCTTCCATAAGCCTAGCCAAGTTTGACATGCGTATTATGTTTAAGCATCCTGTCAGCTTTTTTTGCCGTCTGCTGTTAAGAAAAGGTTTTATGGCCATAAGAAGATTTAGCCTGGGGTCATCTATATTATTTAATCTGTCCATCATTGCCTTGGCCTTACGGAGCATATCTATATTATCTTCCATATCGGATCTGACAGGTTTTTCTTCCTTTACTTCTACTGGTTCTCTGGAATTGTTTGTCTTTGAAGAAGTATCGGCATCTGTACCTGTGCTTTTGCTTGCAAGAAGTGAAAGCAATCCTTTAATATTTTCCTGCATGTTTTCCTGACCCAATAAATCAGCCAGCTGTTTTATTTTATTATTGATATCCTCACTCATCGAATATACCTCCAAAAGGCCTTTACTAAAATATATTCATAATTTATCCAATAATGTCTTTTATTTTAGCTATTATTTCATCACCATGCTCTCCAATGAGTTTTTTGAGGTTATTAAGGTCTGCATCTGTAACTCTTTTCCGAATTTCTTCTTTGTCGATGTTTAAATTCCTTAGTTTGGATTCGTCAAGTTCATTTATCTTTGAAAGTAATTCATTTTTGTCTATTTTATTCAGACGGCGTGCAATTTCATCCATGTCTCCATTCTGCAGCATATCCAGGGCTGCGTTCAATTTAGCCTGAAGAACCCTTTCATCCATTTTCCCAAAAATTTCTGATAATTTTTTATTAAATGAGTTACTCATTACGAATCTCCTTTCAAGAATATAATTAATTTATACTTCCAATTATGATCTAGGATGTAGGCTGAAGCTCATATTGTTCGTCATTTTCCCGTGACAGCAGAAGAGGCTCATTAGCAGATATAAGTATGAAAAACAGGACTATGAAAAATAGGATAAAACCGCTGTCTCTTTCTTCTGTTTCGACTGAGCGGCTGTCATATGTACTGCTACCCATTATGATCAGACATACTATTATAAAAAAAAGCAATTCATCATTATCGCTTTCAAAAAAATTTCTGATCCTCGACGCTGCTGTTTCAAGGAAACTCATAGCATTACCTCCATTCCGAAGACAGGCATCAGAAATAGAGATGCCTATACTGTTTACACCGTATATTCTATGATGGAGGACAAAAAAATGTGACAGATAAATATAACTATCTGAATTGCAAATTGCATTTAATCCAGGTTCGTATTGACTGAATAGAACCTGTATAATATAATAATTTGTACAACAAATACCTATTGGGGGTATACAGACAATTTAGCAATGTTACTTATTGTAATACAAGTTTATTTATTATGCTTAATTAATTATTATGCTTAATATAGTCAAAAATGTGGTAAATATCCATTTACAAGAGAATAAAAACAAGCCAGGCAGGTGAGAGAAATAGGGAAGTATTCATATTTATTAACTTTTATTGAAGGGATTCTGACTTTTATTTCTCCGTGCATATTGCCAATGATACCTGTATATTTATTTTATATGGCAGGTATTAGCGGAAAAGGCGATGAAAGCGGGATAGAGCATAGAGGTCGGCTTATAATAAACGCTTTGGGTTTTGTCGCAGGTTTCACTTTGGTATTTGTGGCACTTGGTGCTGCAGCTACTGCTATTGGGCATTTCTTGAGACACAACATTGATATATTCAGAAAAATAGGTGGAATAGTAATAATAATATTTGGTCTTAACTTTTTGGGGTTGTTTAAGCTTAATTTTCTGAATACTGAGAAGAGATTCAATTATTCTTTCAAACAGTTGAAGTTTTTTAGTTCTGTTATTTTCGGAGCTGTGTTTGGATTCGGCTGGACTCCTTGCCTTGGCCCCTTTCTTGGTACAGCACTGATTACGGCGGGCAATTCAAAAACGATGCTCCAGGGAATTACACTTCTTCTTTTATATTCTGCCGGGCTTGGTATTCCTTTTGTTGTTGCCGCGGTATTGTTTGAAAAGCTTAAAGACATTTTATACAAACTTCAAAAGCATTATAGAATAATCAGCATTGTTTCGGGAATTGTGTTAATACTTGCAGGCATATTGGTTTTTACAGACAGCTTTAAGTATTTAACTACATTTTTTCAATAAAGTCGGGGGGTTTTTGTATGAAGAAGGCAGGAAGTCTGATATTATGGGTAGTTATATCCGCACTCGCGATTTTCATACTTTACTATGTATATAATCATTTTGCTGCTAAAGCGCAGATGGAACCCATAAGGCCGCAAACTTCAGATGGTATTGAAGATGACAAAAATAACATTGAGAACAGCAATGAGGGAAAGAAAGATTCCGAAGGAGCCGATAAAAAAGAAAACGATGGAAGCAAATCAAGCGAAAAAAATGAAGAAAATAATGAAAAAATCATGGCTCCTGACTTTACTCTTGAAGATATAAATGGTAAAAAGGTAAGCCTTTCTGATTATAGGGGGAAAATTGTGTTTTTGAATTTTTGGGCTACATGGTGCCAATACTGTGTTATGGAAATGCCTGATTTAGAAGAAGTTCATCAGGAATTTTCAAAAGGTGATGATGCTGTTATTCTCACAGTAAACTCTGATGAAGATCCGGATGTGGTTAAGAAGTTTATGAAGGATAACAACTTGACTCTTCCGGTACTGATGGATTATACGTATGAAGTCAACTGGATGTATGGAATAAGCGGTATTCCCGTGACCTATGTGATTGACAGGGATGGTTCTGTTTATGGAAGGATACCCAGCATGACTGATAAGGAAACCTTATTGAAAATTTTTGAAAGCATCAAATAAAAACCAGTCACAAGTTTTAATAAAATTAATAGGAAAATTTTAAGGAAAGCTGGGGGTACTTTTGCAAAAAATGATATACTTTAAATAATGTTGTTACATGCTATATATGCTATGTAAGTATTAAAATATTTTATTGATTCTTCCATTGTTTATTTGAGGAATTCAATGCCGAAAGATGCAGCGAGGCATTAGTATACAAGCAGAGTTTGCATATTATGCACAGCTGCCTGTTTGCGCAGCAAATATTTAAAGAAGGAAACCGCAGCATGGCAATAAATATATAAGTAACGAGGGGTATATATGAGTATGTATGATGTAATAATAATAGGGAAAGGACCGGCAGGATTATCTGCCGCACTTTATACCGTTAGGGCAAAATTGAGCACATTAGTTATCGGCAAAAACGACAGTGTACTCCGGAAGGCAGGAAAAATTGAAAACTATTTCGGTTTTTCAAACCCGATAAGTGGTGAATATCTGCTGGAAGAAGGAGAAAAACAGGCACGCCGGCTGGGAGCGGAAATTATTGACGAAGAGGTTATAGCAATAAATAAAAAGGATTTCTTCGAAGTGACCACTGCTCACGGACATTTCACAAGCAAGGCGCTGCTTATGGCAACGGGACAACCTCAGAAAAAGGTAAAAATAGAAAACCTTGCAGAGTTTGAAGGCAAGGGAATAAGCTATTGTTCCACATGCGATGGCTTTTTCTATAACAATCTGAAAGTAGGCGTACTGGGATTCAAAGACTTTGCAATACATGAAGCCATAGAACTTGAGGCATATACCGACGATATTACTATATTTACCAACGGCGAAGAACTTGAGGTAAGTGATAAGTATGCACATGATGTGAAAAAGTTTAAGATTAACACTAAGCCTATCGCAAAGCTTGGCGGATCGCAGTTTTTAGAAAAGATATTTTTTAAGGACGGAACAAGTGAAGACATTGAAGGCTTGTTTATAGCCTATGAAACTGCTTCCAGTGTGGATTTTGCAAGAAAAATGGGGATAGTTATTAATGGAAATTCAGTTGTTGTGGATAAAGACCAGCAGACAAATATTGATGGCTTATTTGCAGCGGGTGATTGCACCGGAGCCTTTAAACAGATTTCAGTAGCCGTAGGACAAGGAGCTCTGGCAGGAAGAAAAATAATTGAATATGTAAGAAGCCTGTAGAGCGGCTCACTATGCCCGACTATCTATTTTAAGGAGGCATGTTATGTCAGTAAAGATATATTGTACACCGTCTTGCCCGTATTGCATTATGGCGAAAAAGTATCTTGAATCTAAAAACGTGAAGTATGAGGAATTTGATGTTTCTGAGGACAGGGATGCCGCAAGGGAAATGATCAGTAAGTCGGGCCAAAGAGGTGTACCTGTTCTGGATATATACGGAGAAATTGTTATAGGATTTGATAAGGAAAAAATTGATTCACTGTTATTTTAAAACTTTTTATTATTGTTCCGACATGTGTTAAGGGACAAAGGCAATGTATATACAATACGCTATATATGAATGACTGATTTAATATACAAAAGGTTAAGTAAATTAATAAATACTGGATAGCAATATACCGGCAGAAATAAGTACTGCCGGTATATTGCTATTTGCAACGACCCGGTGGAGTATATTATATCGTTGGCCGAAGCCACTTACTACGCATATGACCATACTTTTGATATCCTTTCCTACATGTATTACATATATTTATTTTCTTATATGAACACCCCTTGAAAGCAAAGGAAAGCAGCACTTTGCAAGATAATTCAAATTTTCTCCCGACTTCGGCATAAGGTGAAGATTTAAAAGGATAGTATGATTTGATTACCAATTTCGGAATTAAAACATACCAATTTCGCAATTTCAAGTTGGACTACCCTATTTTTTATTATAATAAAATAAGGCAATTATATTCGTTATATTATTTGCCAATAAAAATGTCATATATAGATCTACATACAAACAGTAACTTTGGGGGGATTTAATATATGAATAACATGAAAAAAAGAATTCTTTCGGTTCTTTTTATCTTTTTGCTGTTGCAGCTTATCATACTAATGTTTCCGATAGCTGTATGCGCAGAAGAAGAAAGTAATGCCGAAGACGAAGTTATCCAGTTCATCTATGAGCCCATAAAAACGAAATATGGCATATTCAATAAGTACAATTATGAAGATGATTTATTTCGCGCTTATTACTCCCTCTCTATTCGTAATGCTTATAACACAATACCAGAATTCGGGTTTGAGGTTGGAAAAACCTATAGAAGGTTAACTGGAAAATTTACGTGGGAAAACTTTGCATTTACTAAAGATGAAACGACCGGTGAGAAGGTAAAGACGATTTATGGTTATCTGGCGACACCCCAACAGAGACTCATGGGATGCCTGAGTGCATATGTTTTTAATGATTTCCACACTCATGGAAATTGGTGGAAGGGGGTTCATGAGACTGTCGGATACCAGGCTCTCTTTGTTCAACGTGATAATTATTATTATTTCGCCAGGATCAGCGGGTTAGATTTTGCCCATAGAAAAGAAGATGCATGCGAACTTCTGGGATCGGCATATAATGAACTTTATCCCAATCCTATTTCGGGATCCTGAGCTACATATTACAGTGCATTGCAATTTCCAAACCTGGATTCGTATGCATATATCTCATCT
>ENA-OWPA01002048-OWPA01002048.1-bioreactor-metagenome-genome-assembly--contig:-NODE-2048-length-10981-cov-19.960290_pt1 | contig 10981 bp, 14 predicted proteins | sample MGYA00238139_ERZ651803 | MGnify/ENA primary metagenome ERZ651803 (study PRJEB26909, sample SAMN07631231) | bioreactor metagenome | isolation source: Switchgrass digestor | place: USA: Dartmouth...
CACCATGAGGATCTAATAGTACTTAATTACTTGTTACACTTTATTTAATGAGAATAAATCTCCAACCTTTCTGGCAATTTCTTTTCTAATCTCCTCATTTTGCATAACAGGTTTTTTTCTTGTTCCAAAATACCTTTCTTCTATTGTAACTTCTATGCCATGGTCCATCATTACTCTTTTCATTGCTTCAACTGTAAATCCCATACTGCATTCATCTTCTCCTGCACATACACCAATTATTATGGCTTTAATTCCACAAGAATCAAGTTCACTACCCAACTACCCTTTCCAAAAGTAAATAAAGAAAACAGCCTATCAATAAATATTTTCATATATGGAGTTACATTATAATTATAGGATGGTGAACCTAAAATAACCCCTTCTACATTTTTCATCTTATTAATTATTTTAGAAATATCATCATTGAAATGACAAGTATTATATTTGGAACAATATCCACATCCATTACAGATATTTAATTCTATTTTGCTTAGCACTACCTTTTCAACCCTTCTACCCTTTTTCTCCAGCTCTTCTATATAATAGTCCATTAATGTTTCAGTATTTTTGTGTCGTCTTGGGCTACCTAGTACTGCAAGCCATTTTTATTCATGAAATCCCCCCCATAATATTATAGCTTGTATGCTAATAACCCTAAGATAACCATATGTAAAGGATAATATATATAGAAAAACCACTTCATACTCTTGGCTCTTCCTGGTTTACCATTATACCTTGATAATACAGGAATAGCAGCTAACAGTCCAAAATGAAATATTTCTTTATACCATTGCTGTATGTCGTTTACTATGTATAAAATAGTAATTGAAAGTGCCATAGCTAAAGCTACTGAACCAAAAAATTTCATCTTCATTTTTTTATCTTCATAATATAAATCAAATCCCCATATCCATATTACAGCCAGCATATTCCAGTCACCTGGTATGGCTAGTAAACATATTAATACTAGAAAGATTACTTTTTGTAAATATGTAACCTTATTGCTATTCCAAATACATAGTGTTACCAGTCCTAAAAACAATGGCCACATTACACTTGTTTGAAAATTACCCTTTCCAAAGAATAGGGATACTCTCCCTGTGTTCATAAATACAAATGGAACATGAGATATAATGGCAAATAAAAACATTCTCACTAAATACTTCTTTATGTCTCTGGTATGATGATAGCCTTCTACAACCATATAGCACATGATAACAATTGTTAATCTTCCAATAGCCCTAAAAAGCTGATATATTAAAATGTCCGGTGATATGAATTTTGCAGCTATATGATCCAGTGTCATTGCTATTATTGCTATTATCTTTAGTGCGTTTGCAGTTAGACCTTTTTTATTAGAAATAGAATTCATAAAAACCTCCATTTTTAATACTCTATATTCTTCCTGAATTACTCTTCTATGCTTTTCGTTTTTAATATACATTAGAGTATAGTTCTTCCTTACTATTGTCTATAGCAGTAACCTGTAATAATTCCTTCACCACCACCTATATCAAGAATTGTTCCCTTTATTGTTTTATTTAAGGTTATTTTTATCATTTATATAACCTCCTATTTTATCTATAACTTCTTAACCATATACCTTAAAACTGTTCTAAGCTTTGCTGGTTCAACTTTTCTGGCATCTGAAAGATAAATTTCCCTATGTCTTAAAGTCTTAATTTCAAGATTATTTTCTTCAATAAATTTTCTCATCATCTCAAAACTTTGCGGTTCAGTATCATATGGCCCTAAATGAAGAATCTGTACTGATAAACCATCTTCAATAGTGCCAAAATATACTTTATCAAGAAGTGGATGAGGATCCTTTTTTCTTACAATTTCAAATGCTTTATCTACTACTTGCTTTGTTACAAAGTCTGGTTGCCTAATCATAATAGTATATAGCAGTTCATCTTTATCCAATTTACCTAACTTTCTTCCCTTTTCTGTCAAATCCCATAATCCTTCTAATGGATATACCGTATATTCAAAATACCCTTCAGGAATATATCCTTGCTTTGGCATCATCCTTATAGCATAGGATAATGCATATAGAACGTTTACCCTTTCAGAGAAATCATTACTATTTGGATTTCCCTTTCCTTCTATCATAAGGAATTTTTGCTCTGGAACATATATTAGCTCAGGTTTTTGCTTTGGTATATATAAATTTTTTTCATGTTTTCTCCATTCATGTTTCATTATAACACTCCTTATTTCGCATTTTTTACTCCCTTATTAAATCTCAATAATCAAACGTCTTTTAAAGTTTTCGTCATATGTACCATACCAGGAACGTATCCAAGTTTTTTGTTCAATTCTAACATAGGAGTATTTGTATAATGTACTGTTGTTTCTATTGTATTTATTCCTTAAATTTGACACCATTCCTCCAGCATAATTTTTAAGTTTGTAGCTACACCCTAACCCCTATATTCTTCAGTAACATATAATGATATAATCATAACACTATTTTGATATTTCTCCTGTTTGCATGCCCATATAAAACCTTGTATACATCCCTTTTAATCTTCAGCAACAGCAAGAAATAAATCTTCATCTTTTGTATCTTTAATTCTCTGTACCGTTTCCTTTACAGCTTAGGAGTCATGTTATGCCATTTTGCAATCTGTAGTAAAAGCAATTCTAATTTCTGGCTATTAATACTATCAAGTTCAACTTTTTTATAGTTCATCATTAAGTCCTCCTAATACTAACTTTATACAATTACACAACATATATGCTCTACATATTCTATATTTTATGTCAAAATCCTTTTGCTTCTGTAAATTTTCACTATAATACCTTTCTACTCATAGAATTCTATCCCATCATATGGATTATTTAGAAATATGTGTCCCTATATATTAATATAAAGCTTTGTTAGAATTATTTCATAAATAGTATAACTAAACTTACATAATGAAGGAGGGTTAAATGCTAACTAAAAAATCTGTAAATAATCTTCTTATTTTTATTACGATGCTAATCTTAATATCTTTACCCACTCATAGCTTTGCAGCAACAGAACCATGGGATCCATATAAGAAATATATTCCTGAACAAGTACCTATAGTTAAAAGACATCTTAGGGGGGCTTGGATTTCAACAGTCCTTAATCTGGACTGGCCTTCTATAGAAGTCAGAAATATAAAGAATGACAATGAAAGAATACAAAAAACAAAAAATGAGCTTATTGCAATTCTGGATAAAGCAGTTGAAATGAATATGAATGCTGTTTTTCTTCAAGTAAGCCCCGAAGGAGATGCTTTTTATCAATCAGATATTGTACCCTGGTCCCGTTATCTAACAGGAACCTTTGGCAAAAACCCTGGCTTTGACCCATTAGCCTTCGCTGTTGAAGAAGCCCATAAACGCAACCTTGAAATTCATGCATGGTTTAATCCTTATAGGGTATCAATGTATACTAATGATGCTACAACAAAATCTCTTAATATAGAAAAGAGCGTTTATAAGGAACATCCTGATTGGATAAGGACTGCCCAGTCCAAGTTTGTTGTAGACCCTGGTATTCCAGAGGCAAGAGAATGGGTTAAAAGAAGGGTGATGGAAGTAGTTAACAATTATGACATAGACGGAATACACTTTGATGATTACTTTTATAATGAAAGCTATATAGGAGAACTAGAGGATCAGGATACATTCAATCAGTATAATTCCGGTAAATTCTCAAATATAGGAGATTGGAGAAGAAATAATACCTATCTTCTAATAAAGGAGCTTTCCAATGAGATAAGATTTATAAAGCCTTGGGTAAAATTTGGCATAAGCCCTGCTGCAGTATGGGGAAACAAAAAAGATGGTCATGCCAATGGATCAAATACCAGTGCAGGAGTTCCAAACTATGATAGAAGCTTTGCTGATACTAAAAGATGGGTAGAAGAAGAGATAATAGACTATATTGCACCTCAGGTTTACTTTTCCTTTGCTAATTCCAGTGTCCCATATGGAGAAATTATAAGCTGGTGGTCTAATGTTATAAAAGACAAAAATGTACACCTATACATCGGTCAAGCCTTATATAAGGTTAATGATAACTCTGATGAATATTTTCAAAACAATAAAGCTGTGGAAGAGTTTACTCGACAACTTAAATTCAATATTAAAAAACCGGAAGTTATGGGCAGCATCATGTTTAGATTTACAAACCTTTATGATGCTAATAAAAAGCAGGTTGTAAATGCAATGCAAAAGGATTTGTGGTCAACAAAAGCCCTGGTTCCAGTTATGAGCTGGAAAGGAGGACAGGCTCCGGAAAGCCCTATTGAAGGAAAAATAGAATCCACTATAAATGGCAATAAGTTGTCATGGATTGATAGAGATGAAAATACAGCTTATTATGCAATATACAAAACAAATAAGGGAAACAGTATAAATATAAATTCCAACAGCAGTGCTATGCAGCTTATAGGAACCGTAAGAAAGGATAACAGAATAATTCAGGAATTCATAGATAAGACAAGCAACAGCCTTAATGATGTAATCTATACAGTTACTGCCTTAGACAGGCTTCATCATGAAAGCAGAGAGTTAATCATAGGCACAGAACAATCCAAGTATTTTTATGATGTTAATAGAGGACAGGCTTGGGCTATAAATGCCATAGATAATCTTTACGAAAGAGGCATTGTAAGTGGAGTTGAAAACGGAAAATTTGCTCCAGCAAGGAACATCACCCGTGCAGATTTTCTAATAATGGTAATGAACTCTTATGGTATAGAAATTGATGATAATATAGCTGATAATTTTTCTGATGCTGGAAACAGATACTATACTAAATATCTTGGAACTGCAAAAAAGCTTGGAATTGTCGAAGGTACAGGAAATAATCTATATTTACCAGAAAAATCAATAATACGACAAGACATGTTTGTAATTCTTTATAGAATTGTTAACAAGCTGGGAAATATTCCATCATATAAAGAGAATAACAAAAAAGTATTTGAGAATTTCAGCGATATAGCTGAAATTGACAGTTATTCTTTAGAAGCTATAAAATCCTTTGTTAAAGCAGGTATTATTGAAGGTGATAACAATAAGCTTAAGCCCAAGGCTATGGCTACAAGGGCAGAGGCAGCACAAGTGATATATAATATCATCAATAGCAATTAAATAAAAATATAAAACAGAAAGCCCCATTACATCATAATAAGGGGCTTTCTTTATCTCTTTTCTACAGTTCCAACTTTAAATAAACATCTCCAGATTCATCAAACTCACCAGTATCTATGAATCCTAGTGATTTATAAAGCTCATATGCTACAGTATTCTCTCTGCTGCATGAAAGCACAACAGCTTCTGCCTCTCCATATGGGAAGGTTTTCATTATTTCAATCATTTTTAACATTGCTTCCTTACCATATCCATTTCCCTGGTATCTCTTATCAATCATAAGCCTTGGCAAATAGTAAACATTTTCGTCATCGTCAGGATCATCTTCGTCAATAGGCTGATATACCGCCATTATAAATCCTATCATAATATTATCGTTATAAATGGCATAAGGCATAGGGATATACTTTCCATCATTTAGCAATGCATAAGCCTCTGACAAACTATATGCATTAGAAGCTATATACTTCCACTGTTCTTTTGTAAGATCTAATCGTATACATTCCTCAAAGTTGTCCGATGTAATTTTTCTTAACTCTATCATAGTTAATCCCTCCATACTGAAAGTTTTTAACAACAATTCATCAGTTAGACTAAAGTATTTTACATATTACTTCCTTCACAATAATTATACTACTGTTGTTTATAAACCTTACAATACATTTACAAATGTTTTTCTCAAATTCTTCTATTTATTTCTCCTTAAATATTATTTTCGACCAATGTATAAGTAGTGTTCACTGGTTCCCATGAGATTTTCATCTTTACCCAATCTATAGCATAGCTCCAGCCATTTTGCATATTCATCCTCTTCTAGCAAATTAACTTCCAATTCCTTAGCTGCAAGGATGTTTTCAATTCCGACAAATGCCAGCTCCTTTAACCCAAAGCTATTCATCAAGTTCCTTGCTTCTCTGTGTCCAAAAAAATATGCTGTTGTAAATCCTGTGTCCCCATCATATTTTCCATCTTTTAAATACCTGAGAAGCTCATCTATAGACTTTATTGGATATAGGCCTTTTAAATGATCCTGTATAGGTGCATAATTGGATATGAAGGAAGCAAATATTATACCATTTGGCTTCAGAAGCCTTAACGCCCCCTCAACAGCTGTTTTCCTGTCTTTTTCGTCTATCAAGTGATACAGAGGTCCCATCAATAATATGACATCATATGTTTCAGATTCAAATTTCCCTAGCTCCAGCACATTTCCATGAACATAATCCTCCAGCATAATACCTCTTTCTGCTGATTTTTCCTTTGCAACCTCAATATTACGCCTTGATAAATCCAGCAATGTTACCTTATGGCCCTTTTCTGCCAGGTAAATAGAATACCTTCCCGGTCCTCCCCCAATATCGAATATTTGCAGGTTTTCCCCATGTATATACTCATCAAGATATCTTTTTGTAATGTCAAATTCGATTTTGTGGCGCTCAAGCCTTTCCCACTCATCATATAATTCATCATACCAGCGTTCAACCTTATCCATATTTATTCCCCCTACTCTAAATGGTTAAGTCTATATACTTATCATTATATGAGTTATTGAACTCGTAAATAAAAACGTATGTATAATTCTTTTTATTTTTATTAGTTTTTCAATAAACCTTTTAGCCTATATAAAAAATCTATTTATGCGAATCACTCTGACAACTTTGACAATTTACATATATACATGACTATTTCTGAACCATCTGCAGTGTTATCAACATATGTTCCAATCCATATGCTATCAGAAGAAACATATAATCTCCAATTTGTTTTGACTCCATCTTCATCATAAATGGTATACTGATAATCAACATCAGTACCAATGAAGGTATAAACATCTGATAATACAGATGCTTCTCTAGATATTTCCTCTTTTATATACTTAGGAGAAACGAATTCTATAGTTCTGTTTGTAGATTCAACTTTGAATAAATCCTCCTTGATGGTGTACCCTTGTTCCTTCCATCCAACTTTTCACAAATTCTTCCGTTGCTGATATTGCTGGCGATAAATAGCTTATTTCTGCAAATTCATATACACCATAGAAGCTCTGTTCATCTCCACCACTGCAAGCTGATAAAAAACCCAATAAAATCAGTACTGCTGTCAGCATCAATTTTCTTCTCATAACAAATCCTCCTTATTAATTCACATTTATCTATTTACTTAAAATAGCAATATAACTATGCCATTTTCTTCAAACTCATAATGCAAGCCGCGTGTAATTGCTTATAATTATCAGTGGCTGTAATCTAAAATTTTTTGTTGATTAATCGCATTGATATTCAATTTTATAAAATTAATGAATAATTCAAGCTTGACCCCATCTTCATCTATTCATATCCATTTTCATGTAGAAGAGTTCCATCCGGATAAGCAGTCACAACTGGAGCAAGAAACAAGTAAAACTATGGCAATTGTTAAACATATTCCTAGAAACCTCCTCTTCATCATACACTACCTATAGGAATCTACTTAGTTCTACTACAGCATCTAACAGTTTCCTCTGGTATTTCAATAAGCCTTGAAAATAGCTCTAGTTCCAATTTGCCACTGAAATCCTTGTCCACAGGGTGAAGCATACACTCTCTAACCTTATACCCGTTAATCCCTAATCCATTACCTGAGATGAACCCAATTGATACTCCAGTATTACTGTGTACAGGTTCTGCTTCAAGATAATTCTTAGTCATAAAACGAAGTTGAGTATTGTCTTCCGTTTCATATTTTATGACTGCCATATTCTTACCTATAGGGCATAAGTTTTTCATTGCTCTTATGAAATGTTTAAGCATTTTCTTTCGCATTTTCTTATCTTCTATATTCCTGGTACCCTTTAAAATTTCTTCATAGATATCATAGGAATAGATTTCATCTACATAAAAGCAGTATTCCTTTTTAAGCTCATCGTCATAATATGTAAATTTCGTTCCAATGGGCTGTTTGCCGAAGTTCATTTCAAAGGAGTACTGTATTGGGATTTCCAATGAACTTCTGTCAATGTGCAGTGCAACTGATAGGTCCTCTGTAGTATCTATATGTGGAACACTTTCATCTTCCCTCTGTTCATATTTAGCTATAAATATATTTCGAAGGTCTACATTATCCCATTCTTCAGGGAGCAGCCCCTTTTCAGCAAAATGCTGCAGTCGCATTATCCCTTCAATATTGCTCTCATAAACCGGGCTACAGCTGGAAGAGTCAAATGTTACAGTTTGTCCTTGTATTGCCATTCTTTTTATGTGTATATATTTATCCTTTCTGGTTCTTTCAATACTCTGTAAAAGCTTCTGACGATTAGTTCTATATCCTTCTATGTGTTCGCTTGGAGCAGAACTCTCCAAATCCAATTCATCATTTATATACATAATCCATAGGGCGCTTTTATCCTTTTCTATGGTAAAGCTTAACAACAATACATCCATTCCTCGAATATTTGCCCACTGGTTAATAATGTATTCTTGTCTAGGCAATAACATCTGTTCTTTCACAAACTTTAATATCATTTTACTCACCCTTTATTTATATGCTAGCATTAATCCTGTCTATCATCTTGTAAACTGCTTAATCTAAAGCTTTGGTAATAATTCAAGCCTAATCCCTTACTGCAGTTTCCCTCCACAAAATGGACAATAATTGAACTCTTTAGGCACATTAGTTCTGCAATTTGAGCAATACTTAAAGGGCAAATAATTGTCAACTCGTCTGAGATTCTCCATCTTGATTTCAATGTCAGGATTTTTCTCAAATTCCCTGCCAACTTCAGGATCCAGTTCATATAGACTACCGCAGCAGGAGGTTTTTGCAATATACCTAACATTCCACCTAAAAGTGGGTATGAAAAATATGTGCAAATATCTGTAGGTCTTATAGATTTCAAATCTGTCTAATCTCCCACAGGAGGGGCATATAATATTATTATAATTTCCTATATGCTTCTCTTTGTCTTCTATACCAAAAAAAGCTACAAAAAACATATGAGCCACCCTTCTTCCCAGTTTGTTTTGTATATTCTATATATTAATATAGCATAAATATATCATTATTAACTAAAAAAATGGGAGCAGTTTCTCCGCTAATTATTAATTAGTTATGAAACAGCTCCTTGCACTTTATCTATATTAAATATTTAACATCATTTCGTACTGGTTTACGAAATTATCAAATCCTAGATTTTCAAGAAATTTAATACTACTAGTGCATCTATTATCAACATTGATAAAGCTTATATTTCCTGCCTCTGTATACTGTATTAGGATTTTCAAAATATTATGACCTATTCCTTTACAACGATAATCCTTGTGAACTGCCAGCTGAGGTATAGTTCCCGTAACCCTGTCAATTATTCCATATCCTATGGTTTTACCATCAATTTCTGCAATAATCACTTCAAACAAATCAGAAACTGCCACAATGGAATCAACGGAATTTTGCCAGGAAGGTTCAAAACTCCAAAATGATTTAAATAGCTCCCAATCTATTTGCTCAATACTATATGACTGACATTTTATAGGTGTAGAAGGTGCTTCTCTAATAAGATTCTTATCAATTTTAAAACACAATAAATCCCTTGTAATAAAAAAACCCTGCTTCTTATAAAGATTAACTGCAGCCTCGTTAGATTGAATTACTTCAAGTAAATAGTGTTCAATACTATTACCTCGCAGAAGACTCAGGACTTCACTAAACATTTTACTCGTAATTCCTTGTTTCCGATATTCAGGTATTACTCCTGTTCCACAATCATATACAGTAGTCTGGCCTCTCCAATTGCGTATACCATTTAGAATAAATCCTATTAGTTTGTCATCCTTAAATGCACCTATGGAAAATTCAGGAGAATAACCTCTACTTTGCAACATAATCTTAAACTTCTCCAATGGTAAGTTCATTTTTACCTGATAATCTGAAAAAGCTTCTATAAATGCAGCATGTAAAAGCTCTGTTCTGGTATCTTCCAGTGTTTTAAAATCCACCATTGTAGTCCTCCTTCTTAATTAAGCCTTCACATTATACTACTTACCTGCAACACCTCTAAGCTTAACTACAAAATAAGCCATATCTCAACTCATTTAATACACTGTATCATTATCAAGCAAGGGTTTTTTTCTCCCCATAATTCTGGAAGGCACTCTAGCGGTCTAAACCCCATTGATAGATAAAATTTCCTTGTTCTTGCATAGTGAATATCAGGATGAGATTCATCAAGTGTCTTTACCTGCAAAAATTCATATCCATGCTCTTTAGCCCAGCATAAAGCCCTGCTGAACAAAGCCCTACCAATTCCCTGTCTATGGTAATGGGGTAATACCCCCATAACATAGATTTCAGCTGTATATCGATTGTTTTCTTTCATTGAAATAAATCCTAAAGGTTTTGATTCATCCATTGCTGCAAAAAAAGGTAGATCAGCGCTCCTATTTATATATTCTTCAGTGGCTTCAGGTATTCCAAACCAATCAGGAAGAGCTTTTAATATATGTGCAGATATTTCTCTTTTTTGCTCCTTATCATGTATCTCTTTTATAACCATATATTCATCTCCCAATAAGTAAAATGTCATTGTTTTAAACAATAACATTAACCTTATATATCTGCATTTTTAGAGATTTAGTACTTAAAGTTAAAGTTTAACTTTAAATATTTAGTACTTCCAATCTTTTTTATAAAGTTCCATAAAGATCAAATCATGTGAAATTCCTTCTGGGTCTGTCCAATAATCCAGTTCTATTTTAGTCTGTTTAAATCCAATCTTCTTATATAAAGATAAAGCTCTTAAGTTATCTGCTAAAGTATCTATTTCAATTTTTTGTAAACCAAAATGATTATACAAATAATTCATAAATGTAAT
>ENA-OWPA01002051-OWPA01002051.1-bioreactor-metagenome-genome-assembly--contig:-NODE-2051-length-10953-cov-4.435914_pt1 | contig 10953 bp, 9 predicted proteins | sample MGYA00238139_ERZ651803 | MGnify/ENA primary metagenome ERZ651803 (study PRJEB26909, sample SAMN07631231) | bioreactor metagenome | isolation source: Switchgrass digestor | place: USA: Dartmouth...
TGCCTCCCCTGGACATGAACCAGCCATCCCCCGGGTTTGGCATCATGCCGGATTTGACATGGAAATCCTTAGCATGCACATGGAAAGCATATGGCATCATTCTTCCTACTGCTTTGGCAGGATCTTCGTCTGCACAGAGGAAATTGCCCATATCCACAAGAGCTCCAAAGTTAGGATGATTTACGCCGTTAATCAGTTTTTCCACTCTCTCACTGTCCTGGCAGAAATAGCCATGATTTTCCACCATCGTTTTTATGCCAAGCTCCGCAGCAAATTCGGTAACAGCCCGGCATCCTTTCACCAGTATCGGCAAAACATCGTCAAACCCTCTCGCTCCCTTGTAAGAAGCCGGTACACCCCAGGTAGAGTCATGACGCATTCCCGGTGCGCCAAGAATGTGTGCCACTCGGACTTCTTCCTTAAGACGCTCTACTTCAGCCTGCCAGTCTCCGTTGGAGCCGTTGAGGAAATCAGCAGCGATGGTGTAGTTTCCCATCTCTATACCCACTCTCTCACACTCTTCCCTTACCTTCACGGCAAAGGACGATGGTGTTTCGCCCTCAGGCAGATTAAAGCCTGCAAATTCTATGACATCAAATCCCATTTCTTTTGCTTTTGCAATAACATCTATCTGCTTCATGATTCCGGCATTTACCAACCTACTGAAGCTATATGAGCTAACACCTATTTTCATATATCACACCTGCCTTTATTCGTTTACTAGCTTTGCTATGCTTCCCGGTAAAACAGATTAATCACTGAAATCCATAACGGAAAACCATCTATCATGGTCTTATAACTACTTCCCTGCCGGTTCTTGATGATTCATATACAGCATCCAGTATCTTCATGAGCTCCAAACCATCTTCCGCAGGGCTTAAGCACTCTGTGCCATTGGCTACACAGTCCACAAAGTGGGCTATTTCATTCTTGAATATGGCGTTAAACCAATCGGTGTCCCTAGTAACTCTTGGAGTTATGTCAACAAGATAATCATCCATCTCTGAGTACAGCTCCAGATTCGGTTCCATCTTCGCACCGGCTTTTGTACCAAAAATTTCGATATTTCCGGTATCATCCTTCAAATTGAGGCTGAAACTGGTTTCCACCGAAAGAACAGCACCGTTATCAAATTTGATCATTGCCAGAGCCATGTCTTCTACATCGCTATAGTCGCTGTAATCGGAGGCTTTGTACCTTTCAAGGCCTTTGATATGGGCCCTGGGTCCAATATTGCTGTAGGTTGCTCCTGTTACCGATACTGCCTTAGGTTTGCCCATTAGGTACCGTACGAGGTCTATGACATGAACGCCAAGGTCTATGAGAGATCCGCCTCCGGATCGTTTAATATCGGAAAACCATCCGCCCGGATTTCCACATCTTCTGAGATAGGATGCTTTTGCGAAATATATATCTCCCATGCGTCCGTTGTCGATAAAGTCTTTAAATATTTTGGTATCGTTTCCGAACCTTCTTACAAATCCCACCATAAGCAATTTGCCGCTTTCCTTTGATGCCTGCAGCATTTCCTCAGCCTGCTGTGCATTCATTGCCATGGGCTTTTCGCACAACACATGCTTTCCGGCTTTGAGCGCAGCTATTGTGGCCGGCGCATGGGCATTATTCCATGTGCATACACTTACCGCATCCAGCCCCTCAAGCTTTAGCATTTCATTATAATCGGTAAATGTATGTTTAACTCCATATTTTTCAGCAAAAGCCTTTACTCTTTCCTCATTGAGGTCGCAGGCTGCATAAACTTCTACATTATCCAGGGCAGTATACCCCACCATATGGGCATGGCTAATATTCCCAGTACCTATAATGCCTATCTTTACTTTTTTTGACACGTAAATACCTCCCTTAGAATATCGTGGCAAACAGACGTAATTTTATTTCATCCCTTGCAGCTTATATTAGCACTTCTAATTCTTATCATATATTGGAAATTTTGCTTTTAAGAAAGTCAACTGCCAGCCTTATATCCTTTTCAGGGTTTTCTCCCACTTCCCTTTCTATTGTGAGGAAGCCTTCAAAACCAACATCCTTCAAAGCTTTCAGATATTTATCAAAGTTCACATTTCCTTCTCCCAGAGGAACCTCCTTGAAACATTCGGAAAGATTCAAGTCCTCGATTCCCCCTTCGGCAAAGTAGCCGTATACCTTCTCACCGCCAACGTATTTAAGCATTACCCCATCCTTTGCATGGGTATGAACAATGTATTTTCCGAGAGTGTGCACTGCTTCCACAGGGTCATCGCCTACCACCATTACAAGGTTTGCAGGATCGAAGTTTACTCTTACGCCATTTGAATCCAGGCTGTCAAGAAAGCTCTTTAACGTGGTTGCCTTTTCCGGTCCGGTTTCTATTGCAAAATATGCACCAACCTCATCCCCGTATCTTCCCAACTCTTCACATGCCTCTTGCATTATTTTGCGTCTGGGATGGTCTACATCCTCCGGAATCACGCCTATATGAGTTGTAACCACACTGGTTTCCAGGTCTTTGGCCAAATCCATTATTCTCTTGGATTTCTCTATTTTCCACACATTATCTTCCTTTATCGCGAAACCATGGCCGCCAAGGTCACCGCACAGAGCTGATACCACCAGCCCGTTTGACTTGATTATATCCAGAATTTCCTTCCGGCGTGCAGCGGAAAGGTTTTCAGGCGCCATTTCCCCATTGGTGGCATAGATCTGTATTCCGGCAGCACCAACCTCCTTAGCCTTCTTAATGCCTTCTACCAGGCCAAGCCGAAAAGAGTCAACCATAACTCCTATTTTGAAACTACTCATGCAAACACCCCATTCATTTTTTACTACTATTTTGTCATTTACTTTAAAATCATAATAACTTATCATATATTATAAAGTGAGAAACTTATTAAATTCATTAACAAGGTTGCACAATATTAGCACAATATTGCTATGTTAAAGGTGATGGGGTATGGATCGAGATCAGTTGCTTTACGAGAGTTGGGAAATGCCCGACCGGTACTTCCCTGTAATATTGCATCACACGGTTATTGACAACAGGAAAGGATGCATAATATTTTCCAACCATTGGCACGAGAGAATAGAATTTCTGTACTTTGTAAAGGGAAAGGCTGTAATTCGCTGCAACTCAAAACCTATCCACGTAAAAGAAGGGGATTTTATCGTGGTCAACAGCAATGACCTCCACCAGGGTGAAAGCGCCAGCGACAATCTGGAGTATTATTGCATTATCGTGGACACTTCCCTTTTGCAAAGCCGCTCGACGGATGCCTGCGAAGTAAAGTACATAACTCCGATAAGCGAGAACAATATCCTGTTCAAAAACAAAGTAAGCAATGATGACAATATTAAGAAGGCTGTCGGAAACATAATAACCGAATTTGAAAAGAAGGAAATCGGTTATGAAATGGCGATAAAGTCCTCCATATACAATCTGCTGGTCCTGCTCCTTAGAAATCACATCGAGCTCGTCCTGACGCCCAAGGAATATAACACCAGGGTAAAGAATCTTGATAGGTTTAATAAAATACTCCAGCACATAGAAACCCACTATGCAGAAGACTTGAATCTTGACAATCTATGCAGCATGGCCAACATGAGCCGTTATTATTTCTGCCGTTTGTTCAGGCAGGTTACAGGGAAAACCTTGAGCGATTATATCAACAGCGTCAGGATCAATAAAGCGGAAAGGCTTTTGAAAGATTCATCCCATAATATAACCGAAGTGGCTATGATGGTGGGATTTGACAACATCAACTATTTCAGCCGGTTATATAAAAAATATAAAAAAGTACCGCCTTCTTCCATACATAAAGCTGCTCAAAACCCGGAATCCAAGGAGAATTGAGACAATCAGCAAATGCCTTGGATTCTCCCCGCATGATTATGGATGCATTGTTTGTTATGCGTTTTGTTCCTTTCAGAGCAGCAAACAACTATACCAATCAGTCATGATTGGCATAAGGTTTCTAATCCCACTTTAGACAATATGCCATTTACCTTTTATCAGATACTTCTGAATTCAAACCGATTTAATATAGAATAATTAATTTATATATTACGACACAATATATCCTTTCCAGTTATGAACATATATGATATCATCTATATTGTACCGAAGGCAACTTTGGTATTAATATGTAATATTAACAGGTAAAGGGTGATGTTTATGGGTAAAATAGGTCTGCAGCTTTTTTCGATAAGGGAGCTTTTAAGCGATGATTTTGCCGGTACTCTCGAAAAGGTGGGTAAAATTGGCTATGAAGGAGTCGAATTTGCTGGTTATTACAACATACCTGCCAAAGAGATGAAAAAAATACTGGATGATACGAATCTCAAAGCGGCAGGAAGTCATGTAGGGATTGATGATCTTAAAAACAGCCTTGACAGGGTTATTGAGTATAACCTGGAGATCGGCAATAAGAACATTGTCTGCCCCTGGCTGCCCGTAGAGATGAGAGACAGCGCAGATGCCTACAAAAAAACAGCGGATTTGTTCAACAAAATCGGTGATAAATGCAAATCCAATGGCCTACAGTTTGGCTACCACAATCATGAATTTGAACTGGAGAAATTTGACGGCATCTATGGTCTGGATATATTAGTTTCCAACACCCAACCCGAACTGCTACATATGGAATTGGATACCTTTTTCTTTGATTATTGCGGATTAAAAGCAGTGGATTTCATTGAAAAGTATGGGGAAAGATGCTCATTGCTGCATATTAAGGACATGAAGAGCAAGGAAGAAAAGGTAAGCACAATAGTGGGCAGCGGCACCATTGATTTCACCGAAGTGCTTTCCCTCGGCAGCAAGCTTAATACCACATGGTATATAGTCGAACAGGAGGAATTCGAAAAATCCCAGCTGCAAAGCATTGAGGAAAGCTTTAGCAACCTAAAAAACATAATGGCCAAAATAAAATAAGTTACATTTCCGGCCAAATTTAACTGACATAAAAATCACCTCGGTATAGAAAATAATACTGGAGGTGATTTTTTGAGAAAAAAGATTGTTATATGCTTGCTATTTGCCATGTTGTTTGCCTTCCCCGTCTCAGCACAGACCGCCAAGACTCACACAGTCCAGCCCGGGGACACCATGTGGAAAATAGCTGTAAAATATCAGGTAGGTATCAGTGAGATAATAGCCAGCAATCCGCAAATAAAAAATCCGGCTCTTATATATCCGGGACAGAAGATAAACATCCCGAATATAGACAGCGTAAAAGCTCTTGAAAACGAAGTGATAAGGCTTGTTAATGCCGAAAGGTCCAAGAGAGGCCTGCAGACTCTCACAGCCAATTGGGAGCTTTCAAGAGTGGCGAGATATAAATCTCAGGACATGGCTAAGAAGGGTTATTTTTCCCATACATCTCCAACTTATGGTTCACCCTTTGCTATGATGGAATCCTTCGGAATCAGGTACTCAGCAGCCGGTGAGAACATAGCCAAAGGTCAGAGAACTCCTCAGGAAGTAATGAACAGCTGGATGAATTCACCCGGCCACAGAAGCAACATTCTCAGCCCATCCTATACTCAGATAGGTGTCGGCGTGGCAAAAGATTCAGCCGGCAGATATTATTGGACACAGATGTTCATAAAACCCCTCCGTTAGATGCATTAAAGGGGCTGCCTCCCAGTGGGACATCCCCTTTAATATAAAGCTTTAGTATAGACTTCCTTTGAACAAATTAAATTTTCCAAAGATAATTTTACTAATCTGCATGTGTGAAGTAATTTTCCATCTTGACCATCAGCTGTGCCATCTGTTCACGGCTTATACCTTCCTTCGGATAAAATCCTCCGTCGGGATACCCGGTAAATATGCCCAGCTGAGACATTTTCATGATGGCATCATAGGACCAGGATGATTCGTCGCGGCTGACATCCCAGTATTTCCCCTGGGTGGTGGATGATTTCTTAGTATTACCGGTTTCCAGTATCCTTTCCAGCATAACCGCCATCTGCTCACGGCTTATAGGCGCTTCGGGCTGATAATATCCGTCTTCATTCCCTTTTATTATGCCATGCTCTTTCGCTATGATGATATCATTTTCCGCCCAGTGCCCTGCTGTATCGGGAAATCCGCTTTTATCACCTGTTCCCTCCAGTGCCAGCGCCCTCACGAGGATTGCGGCAGCTTCTGCTCTGGTAAGGTAGTTCTTGGGCTTAAATTGCGTGCTGGAAACACCTTTGAACCATCCCTTAAGGGTAGCTGTCAGGATCGCTTCCCGTGCCCAGCTGTCCTGTGCGTCAGTGAAATACACGCCATTTAACCAGAGATTGTAGTATTTCCAAGTGTTTTCCGTCTCCTGGCCAAGGCTCCAGCTTCCGGTACCTTTTAGATTATATTTTTTCACCAAGGTCAGCTTGTACTTTATCGACTGCTCGTTCTCATACCAGAAGGTGTAAGTTCCCGGTTCCAGTTTCTTTCCGGATATATAGTAAGCTGGATCGGTAGGCTTTATTGTAATTACCGCCTTTGGTGACTGCTTGTTATAATCGTAGGTTACCCTGCCCCCATACATTTTAATCAGCGCTTCTACTTTAGAATTGCTTATGCCATAACCTCCGTAGCTTTTGCCACTGATCCAGTACCTGCCATAAAAAGCTATTCCCAATACAATTTTTTCTGACGGTACCCTTTTCAGCGCATACTTAATGGACGCTTCCACAAAATCGGCACTGGCTACAGGGCCTTCCTTGCCACTTTCATAGTGCTCATCATATGCCATCAGCATCAGATAATCACTATACTTAGCCAATCCGGCATAATCGTAGGATGCGTTCCATCCCTTGGTGGCATTAGATGGATTTACAGCTACTGCCACCGCAACTATTTTATCATCAGGCAGCTTTTCCCTGAGCAGCCTCACAAAATCAGTGTAGGCGTCCCTGTCATTCTCATTTAAGTTTTCCAAGTCAACATTTACTCCGTCCAGATTCAGCTGCTTCACCGCATTGGCAAGCTGTGTGGCAAGCCGTTCCCTGTTGGCCAGGGCAATTCTTCCCAGTTCCCTGTCCCAATGATTGCTTATAAAAGGAACCACCTTTATTCCTTTTTTCTGAGCAGAGATTATGAAATCCGAACTCAGCTTGGTTGTCAATTTCAAAGACCCATCTTCATTTATTCCGAAGTAATCCGGAGCAATCTCGTTAAGAGAATTCGCAGCCTTTTCCATATAAGCGGAAAAAGCGATGGAGTTGCCGAAGTATGCATATGTCATGTTGAACTTTCTTTCCGACGCATATATATGTGAAGATATGCCGGTTGATATGACCACCAGACAAATCATCGTAAAAATTATAACCTTTATTAATATATTTTTGACCTCTTTTATTCTCATAGTGATTTTCCCCCTGTTTATAACATTACAGCATACAACAGTATTAATCAACAAGTAAATTATGTAAACTAAATCCTCAATATTTTGCACTGTGACAAAAAGGACATTTGACATGTCCGCACCGTAAAGGATAAAATTAACAGAAAGGCATGCAAAATAGTATCACAAAGCAATTTTTGAAAACAGGGAGGTAATCATATGGAACTAAGCTGGAGCCTTGATGAGCTGTATACGTCCTTTGACTCAGAAGCTTTTAAACAGGACATAAGCAAATGCACAAAATTTGCGCATGAAATAAAGCAATGGGTTATGGAAAACACCGCCGATAAGGAGAGGCCAAAATCCAAAATCGAAGAATTCATTGACAAAATGATCAATTTCTCTAGCATTATTTCGCGCTTAAGCGGCTATGCTTATCTGACCCAAAGCGTTGACGCAAAAAATAGGAAAGCGGATAAGATCATAGAAGAGCTTGAGAAAATCGCTAGTGAGTTGGCAGAGCCGGAAACAGTATTTCAAAAATGGATCAGTTCCCTGGAAAACCTGGAGGATATTATCGCTTCTTCAAAGCTGCTTTCGGAGCATAAATTCTATCTCATGGAAAAAGTTGAACAAAGCAAACATATGCTCAGTGACAAGGAAGAGGCCTTGATTGCAAAAATGGAAAGCACCGGTTCCAATGCATGGACAAGGCTGCAGAACTTACTCACCTCCACTTTGCTGGTGGATGTGGTTCTAGACGGTGAAAAGAAGCAAATTCCTCTTCAGGCAGCCAGAAATTTGGCTTACGATAAGGACGCCTCCGTCAGAAAAGCAGCCTATGAAGCAGAATTGAAGTCCTATGAAAAGATTAAGGACTCCTCAGCCGCTTGTCTCAATGGAATAAAAGGAGAGGTAATAACCCTGGCGGAAATGAGAGGATATGGATCGCCTCTGGAAAAGACACTCACTGACTCAAGAATGGACAAAGAAACCCTGGATGCCATGCTTACGGCTATAAAAGAGTTTCTTCCCTGCTTCCATAGGTATTTCAGCAAAAAGGCCGAATTACTGGGACACAGCAATGGACTTCCTTTTTATGATCTTTTTGCCCCCATCGGAAAATGTGACATGGTATTTACTTATGATGAGGCAAAGGACTTTATAATAAGGAATTTCAAAACTTTCAGCAGCAAGCTTTCGGATTTTGCGGCCAATGCTTTTGAAAAAAGATGGATTGATGCAGAGCCCAAGGAGGGCAAACGGGGCGGAGCCTTCTGCTACAACCTGCATGTCATAAAAGAAAGCAGAATACTTACCAACTTTTCCGGCAGCTTTAGTGATGTCACCACCCTGGCCCACGAGCTCGGCCACGGCTATCATGGCCACTGCCTGAACCAGGAAAGCATCCTCAACTGCGGTTATCCCATGCCCCTGGCTGAAACGGCATCAAATTTCTGTGAAACCATAGTAAAAAATGCGGCATTGAACTCTGCTTCCAATGAAGAAGCCCTTGCCATCCTGGAAAACGATATATCCGACGCAGGCCAGGTGATAGTTGACATATACAGCAGATATCTTTTTGAAAGCGAAGTATTCGAAAGAAGAAAAACCGGCCCGCTGTCATCGGATGAGCTGTGTGAAATCATGATTGATTCACAGAAAAAAGCTTATGGAAAAGGCCTTGATCACAACCAGCTTCACCCCTATATGTGGGTATGCAAACCTCATTACTACTACGCCAAACGCAATTTTTACAATTTCCCCTATGCCTTCGGTCTGTTGTTTGCCAAGGGGCTCTACGCCGAGTTTCTTAAAAGAGGTTCCGCTTTCGTAGAAGAATACGACAAGCTTCTTGCAGCAACCGGCAAAAACAACATTGCCGATGTGGCAGGCATGGTCGGAATAGATGTGCGTTCAACAGAGTACTGGAGGAGCTCCCTTAAGCTGATTGAGCAGGATATAGAAAAATTCCTTTCTCTGACGTAGTTTCAAGCTAAATGCCGGAGATGGCGCCTACCTAAAGGCAGTATCTCCGGCATGCTTTCATTCATTACTATTCTCTTATTATTTAATCTCCGGGTTTTCATTCCCCAATTATCTTTACCAGCACCCTTTTCCTGCGTTTCCCGTCAAACTCGCCATAAAATATCTGCTCCCAGGGTCCGAAGTCCAGCTTTCCGCCTGTAACCGCCACTACTACCTCCCTGCCCATTATAGTTCGTTTGATATGGGCATCGGCATTATCCTCAAAACCATTATGATAATACTGGTCATAAGGTTTTTCCGGAGCAATCTTCTCCAGGAACCTTTCAAAATCCTTATGAAGTCCGCTTTCATCATCGTTTATGAAGACGCTGGCGGTAATGTGCATGGCATTGCATAGCAGCAAGCCTTCCTTTATTCCACTCTCTTTCAGGCATTGCTCTACCTGGGGAGTGATGTTTATAAATTCCCTCCTCTGCCGGGTTTCAAACCATAGTTCCTTCCTGTAGCTCTTCATATGTACCACCTTCCTTGTAAAAATATCATTATCTCCAATCAGCTATATAGTTTAGGAATGAATTCAGTGAATATAGATGTATTGATTGCTTTGTGCTTTGAATCCTTTCGGAGCAGCAATCCACCATTTCAATTATCTGAATTCAAACCGATTTTATATAGTGCAACAGACTCTCTATATATCTCGTTTTGAATTATGCCCGGAAATGGATAATTTTTTCCGACCTTATACCTCTATGCCCTTTTCTCTATATTACCATCTTTTATTAATTTTAGGAATAGATATGGCTGGTAGTGAATGCATTGACCCATATTTATAACCGAAATTTCTGCCCCCGGCAAGGATATTTTGTAATAGAACCCTTTACCCCGTCATAAATAAGTAGGGGGGTGAAATTAGATGATAGTTGTCAGGATAAACAAATCAATATTTGATTATATTAAGCCTGTTAGAATCATAATTCTTATACTATCCCTTTCCCTTAACATATATAATTTTTACCATAATGCTGTTATTACCCGGAAGTACAGAGCTTTGCAATACCTCACAAGCCATTTCAGTGAATCCGCCCTGATGGCTTTCGTAGCTTCCTCCAATTCTTCTTATAGCACCACAAATATTGAAATTTTTGATATTTCAAAGGGTGAAGTGATAGTAGAGGTAAAGCCCAGACCTTCGGTCCGGGAAGAAGCCATAAAATACTTAAAAGGCATAAACGGCATATATACAAAAGTAAATGCTTTCCCGGATAAAGGCTATATTATAAGGATTCCCCTTTCTCCCCCGGTGGCAGTTCAAAACCAGTGGCTGAACAGCTTTAATATAAAATCCGTAGACGGATTGTTCGTATTAATCCCGGAAGATGAAAAGCCTTATATACTGGTTTTAGACGAAGCATCCAGACCCTTTTTTTATACCTTTGATATCCCCACGAATAAACTGTTGGAAGATCTGGACTTTCAGATAAAGACCATCAGTTAAAGCAAGGTGTATATGAAAAAACAGCTAATCTCTTCACATTAGCTGTTTTTGTTCTTTTTCCAACTGGCGACCCGGAAGGGGCTCGAACCCTCGACCTCTAGCGTGACAGGCTAGCGTTCTAACCAACTGAACTACCGGGCC
>ENA-OWPA01002052-OWPA01002052.1-bioreactor-metagenome-genome-assembly--contig:-NODE-2052-length-10948-cov-6.751909_pt1 | contig 10948 bp, 8 predicted proteins | sample MGYA00238139_ERZ651803 | MGnify/ENA primary metagenome ERZ651803 (study PRJEB26909, sample SAMN07631231) | bioreactor metagenome | isolation source: Switchgrass digestor | place: USA: Dartmouth...
GGAACTTTTTCCGCGGCGCAACGTCAATATGCTCTGTCAGCCGTTGCACATACAGCTTGCAATCAAACAGGCTATTTCGTTCGCATGCTCGGACTCTTCCGCCGACAGGCAGTTGTAGAGCTCCGAGAGTCTCGGGTCGGCTGTGGCAGCGGCGGCGTCGAGATAGATTTCCGCATCCTTCGCCTCGCTGTGGTAGAGCTCGCGCAGAGCGTCCAGGAAATTGCAGGGTATATTGATGTTAGCAACGCAGGGCTGGTATTTCGTGCCGGTTAGTATGTAGTATTCGGCCTGAAGTCTGCACAGATGGCAGCTCTCTTCGCGTGCTATCTGCATCAGCAGATTTGCAGCCGCCGGCGGGCATCTGCGGCGAGCAAGGTCGGCGCAGTATTTTGCGTCGTAGGCTTCGTCGTACATCAGTTCTTTCAGGGTTTCTATATCGGAGGAGAACTTAGATTTCATATCCATAATATAACCGTCATCCTTTCAGCTAACTCCGGTTTATATTATGCGTTCTGCCGATGACTGGTTACTGCGTGCGAAAACAGTTGCTAAAATGTAAAACTTTTGTTATCATATCAAGCGGCACAAAACTCTTCGCCGGGAGGGAAAACGTATTGCCTAGGTTTTTCAGGGACGAGGGCGTTTTAAGCGGCATAGTACATATCACGGGAAAGGACGCAGAGCATATCAGGGTGCTCAGGCTCCGTCCCGGCGAAACGTTCACAATCTGCGACGGCAAAGGCAAGGATTATATCTGCCGCCTGCTTAATAAAAAGGAGCACGGCTTTGAGGCAGAGGTGATAGATTCGGCGCCCTCCAGAGGAGAGCCGACGATTCACTGCACCGTATACACGGCCTTTCCGAAGGGCGACAAGGCGGAGACGATTATCCAGAAATCGGTGGAGCAGGGAGCGGCAAGAATCGTATTTTTCCTCTCCCTCAGATGCGTCTCCAGGCCCGACAGAAAGGACGTAAGCAAAAAGCTCGAGAGATGGCAGAGGATATCGGAGGAGGCCGCGAAGCAGAGCGAGCGGGGTAAGATACCCGAGGTGCACGTGCTTGAGAGCTTCGAGACCGCCATCGCCGAGGCGTCGAAGGCCGAAATGCCGCTCTTTTTTTATGAGGGCGATACCGACTATTCCATAAAGCAGGCGCTCAGTTCAAAGAGCAGGTACGCTACGGTCTCGGTCGTGACGGGGCCGGAGGGCGGCTTTGAACCTGACGAGGTTATGAAGGCCAGAGAGCACGGGATGCTGATAAGTGGTATGGGCAAGCGGATTTTGCGCTGCGAGACGGCACCCCTTTGCGCGCTTGCGGCTGTGATGTTCCATACCGATAATCTATAAAAACTAGGGGGCTCAGTCTGTGGCGTCAAACAAATCGCTTAAAGCAAAGTCTAAGATTGAAAAGAGCAGAAAGGAAGACTTGATTTTTTATAAAATGCTTGTTGCCTTCGTTGTCGCTCTGGTACTTGAGACAACGGTCGTAACGCTCTACAGGCGTTACTGCGCGGGTGCAAACTACAGGCCCGTGCTGAGGACTGTAATGTGGGCTTTTCTCTGGCTCACTGCGGTGGACGGCGCGGCCTTTATAGCCTCGCTTGCGGCGAAGAGGTTTAAGTATTTAAAAAGCCTTTTTGCGCTCGGAATTTTTCTCTTCGGATGCGCCGTGTTTCTGAGGCTCGTCAACCTCTACGGCCTGCTTACGCTGAAGATAGGCTGCCTCGCCTGTCCCGTCATCCTGCTGCTTTACATATGCTACCTGATATACCAGCCGGAGTTTTTTATGACCTTTCTGCTCTCGGCGCTCGGTGTTTTCACAATTTGGATAACAAGGCGCGTTTACTACATAAACTACTATAAGCACCTGTACGTGATGCTCGGCGTTTCGCTCTTTATTGTGCTGTCCGCGATAGTGACCTTCATCGCGATGAAGAACAAGGGGGTCATTGGAAAGGGCGAGTGGAGGCTGAGGGTATTCCCGCCGAAGACTTCCTACATCTCGCTCTTCATAACCTACGGCGCGACTCTCGCGCTGTTCGGGATATACCTCATTTTCGGGCCTCCGATATTCTATCCTGTTATAGTCGTTTTCGCCGGCTATCTTTTCATTTCCGCAATTTACTATACTGTCAAATTGATGTAATCGAAATAAAAACGGCTCAAAAGCCGCAGTCTCGGCATGAACTGCACCCCAATCGTTATTCAGTATACCATACTGTCTAACAATTGGGGTGCAGTTCACCTTCTGGGGCGCGACTTTGAAGCCGACAGGCCGAATCAGAAGTGGGTAACGGACGTGACGGAGTTCAGCCTTTTCGGGCAGAAGCTCTACCTGTCACCGATTCTCGACCTGCACAGCCGGGATATTGTGAGCTACGCAATTTCGGACAGGCCAGCCCTTTCTATGGTGATCGAAATGCTGGACAAGGCTTTTGAAAGGGTACCGGACGGAACAAATCTCATTCTGCACTCTGACCAGGGCTGGCAGTATCAGCACAGGCAATACCAAAGAATGCTTCGAAAGAAAGGCATTCGCCAGAGCATGAGCCGAAAAGGCAACTGCCTGGACAATGCCGTAATGGAGAATTTCTTCGGCCTGCTCAAAAGCGAGCTTCTCTACTTGCAGACTTTTGATTCTTTTGAGCATTTCAAGGCCGAGCTTATTGAATATCTTGATTACTACAACAACCGCCGCAGCAAGGCAAAGCTAAAGGGCCTGCCGCCTGCTCTTCACAGGCAACAAGCCCTCTCGGTTGCGTAATTTAAAAATGTCTAACTTTTTGGGGTCACTTCAGGATTTGATTCCCGGCTTTTTAACTAACTAGTCTATATGTTGTGAGTAGATTTAATCCAGAGCAATCTGACAACAGTTATAAAGAATAAATCTGACTGAGTACCGAGCACAATATTTGCGCCAGTTTCGTAGTTTACACAGAATTTGGGATAGCGCCAACAGTCGAAATGAGCGCATAACTCGCGCTCCCGAAATGTGCGTTACGTGGGCCCCTTTCTCATAGGTTAATACTACCTACTTTTTTAAAGTTTCAATAATACCTGTAGGATTAACAATACTCTTTAATTCAAACGTCTTACCGTCGTACTCAATATTGGCCGTCACGGTAGTACTTTTCATAAGCGAGATGAACTCAGACCGGCGTTATATCAGGCTTCACCTGACAGCACAAAACGTACAGTCCTGCAAGCCACGGTACAGCCCAGCTCAGCCTCCGTTCCGGGAAATCTCATAATCCTTGATGCCGGTATACGACGCAATGGTTCTCGCGCCGGTGGGTATAAAAAGGTATTCACTGAAGCGTTCAGGATTTACAAAGAAAAGGTCTGCGACCCAGTTAGCCGCGGAAAAAGATTCGATATTTTCCAGATCCGGCCAATAGTCGCGGTCCAGGCCCATTAATTTAGAGTCGTAATACTCATCCGTCGTAGTGGTTATGACAAAGATCCCCTCCTTGTCCGCTTGCTTTATCGCTTTCGCAGTTCCTCATATCCGATATTCTCTTTTCCGTAACCTTTGGAAATAGAAATCACTCGTATCTTCTCATCTTTCGGCAGCATTCTGTTGTATACCAACATTCGTGATATACAATCGGCAATAATTGAGGCGTCAAACTCAGTTTTGCCATCTACAGAATGCCCATGGGTGGTTGCGATATAGTAGAGTTTAGCTCCCGGCGCAACCCCTATATATCCTTGCCAACGGCAATGCTTGCAACTGCAGCTCCGTGCATCTGTGCTGCTCCATCGATGCAGTGAATCCTCTCATAGAGCATCAGCTTGTCCTCATACTGCTCGTGCCTCTGCAAAAGCGCTTGGTCGATAATTGCAAGGCCAATACCAGTACCCGTGATACCCTGCTCGTGAAATGCTCGTATTACGAGGCCGGGATTTTTATTGAAATCCAGAATTTCATCGGGCATAAAACCTTCCGGCAACTCATTCGGCCAGATGGTTTTCGTACTTATTTACGGCTAGTAACGACCTATCTGATGGAGTATGCTGAGGACTGGTCTGTTTTCAGAGCCTACCTAAACCCCAATTCCATTCAGACTTTGCTGCTTAACATAGCTTAGTTCTCTATTCGGAGTCCTAAAATTGCGAACTTCTCTTGACGCAATCGTTTCAGATTCAGTGTAAATATAAACTTTATCAAAATAACGCCGGAACTCTCACATAATTATTTTCTCATATTGAAGCAGGATTCCGAATTGTTTCTGCCAAAGCCGAGCATAAAACCGCCCTTCATTCCCAACTCCGTTACGAGCTTATCGCATTACGTGCACCTCATCCGACGTTCCATAAGCAAGCCTTGTGGCCGGAACGTCGCCGCGCATGGAATGTCAGTCGCCGACGATTTCGTACACTTTGAAAATATCCGTGGTACCGTCCAGCTCAAAATGTGACTGCGCCGGTAGCCCGGGAGGCCTGATTAGCTTCTTCAGGGGTAGCCATGCATATTCAAGCTCGCTCATGAGAAAGAAGAATACAGAGAGATATAGATTACCTAGAAACGAGGTGATCATAACAAAGATCGGCTTTTCATTCGAGCAAGGAGCAGATCATGTATAGGTGAGGTATGATAAATACCTTACCTGTTTTATTCAATTCCCTTATAGCCGTTTTTTTCTGCATGGCCCAGCAAATACAAGAATGCGAACGCCGGAATCCTCAGCATATCTTTCCCGGATTTTGTATTGTGAACGCCAAAATCGCCGGGGTTTTTTGTGACAATGATTGCCGCTGATGCTTCTTCACACAACTCTGAAATAGCATCCTCATCAGAAATGGGCGCATTCTCTCGATATTTCACTTCTATGAGCATGTTTTTAATATTGGGATAGCTAACTACAACATCAATTTCCTTGCCCTTTTTACCGCCGCGATAATATCCCACAGACGTAGCCTGTTGATAATAAAAAGCAGCGACATGCTTATAGACTGCCGTTTCAACAATTTTCCCCATTTCCACAGGGTCAGTAAGGAACGAACTATCCATCAAAACAGCATTCCGAATTGCCGCATCGGCAATATAAATCTTCGGTCTAGCTTTTAAAGGCTTTTTACCCGCCATATCTATTGGCCAGCTTTGATAAATCAGATTGGCGCTTTCCAAATAACGAATATAGTTTTCCACTGTAGGCCTTGTTACGCCGCCAAGTTCTTTTGCGACAGCTTCTATTGAGACAATTTCGGATGAGACATTGCACAGATATAGAAATATTCGCTCCAATTCGGTAGCGTTTCTGATATTATACAATGCAGGTATATCACGCTTGAGTACCTTATCGACCACATCTTCACGCATGATTTGCTGAGCAAGAAGATCATTATCTGATAACGCCAGCTCAGGGAATCCACCCACCTGTAAATAGCGGTTGAAGTGGTTCTGCACCTTCGAAAGCTGCATCATGATTTGTGTACGTTCTTGCTGCGTTTTATTAAGCAATGAAGAAATCTTTAAATTATGAGGTAGCTCAGGGCGATCCAAATTCAGCAGTTCACAGTACTCATAAAATGACATTGTGGGGACTTGAATGACAGTCCAACGCCCGGCCCCACTCTCCTGGTTTCCCTTAATAAGGGCAGGACTGGCCGAACCGGTTGCGACTACCTGCGTATCAGGCTGAGTATCATATATGGTTTTAAGCCACCTATCCCAATCTTGTGCATATTGGACTTCATCGAAGAAGTAGTAGCAATCTTGCTCGGCATAAATATTTTCATGATAGCATTCTAAGATTTCGTTAAAACACGCCAGCTTTAGCATCGGATGGTCCATTGAGACAAAGACTATTTTTTGAGGGGCCACCCCCTGCTTGAGCAGTGTTTCAATCATCTGATACTGAATTGTTGTTTTTCCAACTCGACGAGTACCGGTTAGAACAACCGTGCGCCGTAAATCTCTCTGTGCCAGCCGTTTCATTGCCTCGTAAAATGCAAATCTCTTATATGTCTTAGACATTTTTGGATTCATGAGTCCGGTTTTCCACCATGGATTATAGGCTGTTAACACTTTCAAAATTCCTTCTTTAGTAATTACCGCCATAATGAAGCACCTCACTTTGTCAACTATTTTATCGCTTATTTTCATTATTGTCAAATATTAATATAAATATACTTATAATTATATTCGTCCAAAATGAAAATTACGTCGGGATTATGTACTTTTACAGCTTCTATCCGGCAGCAGTATTAGTTTCGATTATGTCTAATCGGACTTGTTCTCGATCGAAGCCCACCTCGGTTAAACCGCGGGCGGAGGCTTTGCTGTCCGGGATGACGCGGCGGGAGAAGCTGCGCAACTGATGATAGTGAAGCTGGAAACGATATTTGACGGGGATTCCGAACTTTCTGTGGAAGACCCGGCGGCAGCCGCGCTTGCGGAACGGCCTGTGGGCGGAATAGTGATTTCCGCCGATAATTTGCATAACTGAGATTAGACAATCATCATGATCGACGGATATACTGCTGGGCGTTTAAGACCTTCTGGGAGCGGTGGCGGCCATGGAGAAACAAAACTGATTTTTGAAGCCAATTCTCGCAGATATTAAGATAATTTTATGAACTAGGAGAGGAACTGCTACAGCCCCTCTCCTAGTGGCTTCCTAGGATTATGCTTTAGTTAAGCATATGGCGTTCTCCTCGTCATAAGTATCGTTTCCAATTTCAGTTATAAGATAAGCCAGATGTTCCTGAGTACTTGGTGCAGCAACCGATTTACCTTCTAGATTTCGTCAATATTTGTAACACCCATAGGCCAGACTGCAATAGTCGATATGAAACGAATCCAGCATTGAAGCGTTTCAGGCAGGTCGTCAATTTCCACCGACGACAGTAATGAAAGAGTCAACGAGAGTATAGCTTGTGTATTCAAAGCATCCAGTTCAGGACGGGAACCTGCACGGACCAGAAACATGCCCCAGTACATCGCCAAATCTTCGGTGTTGGTAACCGTACAGATTTTATGGAGCGCCAGTTGCGCGAATACGAAATCTTCTGTCAGATTACGTACTTCTCGCTCCAAAAGTGGCCCCGTGCAGCCCCACAACCCATTGCAGAGCAGGTCGTTTAAGTACTGCGCACGAAGCTTGGTTGCCTTAGAAACAACCCGGCTCGGTAAGCTTCGTATTTTATCCAGAACAGCACTTGCAATCGCGTCCGTTAGAGAATTCATAAGACTGGAAAAACCGGAAATAGCGAAAATATTCTGCTGGCTCATTCCGGGAACTTGGCTCTTCAGCTTCATACGCAGGGTTGCTAAATCCATATCTTCCCGCAGATCTTGGGGTGTAAGGGCTTGAATACGCTCGTCTTGGAAAAAATCCAGCAGGTAGCTGTAGAGATACAGATTATCAATTGCAGCCAGCAGGATTATGTGGCATTGGACGCGCCAGGAGCGGTTTGCGCGGTAAAAAGCCTCCATATAGGTACCGATAATTTCATTTTCAATCTCCCAACGCAAGCGGCGATAACCGGCCTCCCAAAATTCCGGATGCTGCTCAAAAAGGGCAACAATTTCATCCATAAGGGTGTGGACTTCATCGCTGGTCTTACAGCTATACAGCTCACTAAAGCGGTTCCAAATGTCCTTCAGACATTTAGCATCCTCCACGCTTAACCGAGTACCGTCGCAATTGCTTTTAACCACTGGAAGATAGTTATGCAGAGCGTTAGCGCATTCTGAGAAAAGCTCCGGGTGGGCTTCGTAGTCCGCCAAAGCGTCAGATAAAACGATTTCGTGTACCATCTCGTGCAGAGAGTCTAGAGTTTCCCGAAGGCCCATTTGGGCGCTCTCCCCGTCTAGAGCCTTTTTTATCATATGCTCGTAGGCCGCCCGCGCCTCAAAAACATTGCGGGCGCGATACAATTTCTCAACGGCTCGGAAAAGTTCAATATCAGTGTTTTCCGGGATATAATTCCTTCTTGTGTTTATTAAGTCTGATTTCGCTTTGGGTGAAAGATAGTATGTATTAAACGGTGCTACATCAGACTGCAAGCTTCCATCCTTATCAATATCTTTACTCAGCGCGTTTCTGCGGTCGAGTAAGGCCTGAAACGGTATAATCTTGGTTTCGCCTTCACCCTGCCCCTGAGGCAGAAGTTGGTTTGCAACCTCCGTTTCAGGCTGGCTGGTGGCAAGACGTATGCCCTTCAGCGTGTTAACAGACGGTCTGTTGCTTTCATACGGGAGATGCGCCGTGTCTTCACCTTTTGTCGATAAGGCTATCGTGTCGGCCGGCGGACGACCGGCATATGGTTTTTCAGTCATTGATTTTCCCTCCTTGATAGTTTGTTTAATAATTATCTCCTTTACTTACATTATGTTTGAAAGCACTTTTTCCTAATATAGTTCATTTGTCCGGCTGACAATCTGATAAGCCGACTTCATTCCGGCTCAGAATATTTCATAAATGAAAAGTTGCCGGTAGTTTCTCCTCGGTGGTTCGTAATTGATGAATCCGGCATCAACAACGTTATTTCGCTGTAACCGGACAGCCTGTAAAATAATAATGGGGACGGAGCTTGGAAACTCCGTCCCTATTATTATAGAATCTTACGCTGCAGTTCCGCTGATAACCCACTTAAGAACATCATCACTAAGTGTATTCGTCACCGGTGAAATAAACAGAGCGAGAAACAGCCGCATAAGGCAGAGCGTGGTTTCCGACACAGAGCCGGCAGCCTGCGCCATCAGTTCAGTCATTACGCGGATGGAGATGGCTGCATAGGCCTGCTCTTTAAGCATCTCCGCACAGGCGGGGCATCCTGCCACGGCGGACAGGTATTCCTCCCAGTCGTTTTCAAGATATTCTGTATCTTCATGGATACAAAGGTTGTGGAGCATGGCCTGCGCGTTCAGGAGGTTTTCCATCGGGCTATCCTCCGCGGGTTCTTCGTTTGCGGCGGCACTCCTCACTACTTCGAAATCCAGATCCTCCAGATAATCCATGAGCGCAATCAGATGCGCAGGCATCTCTTCCCCATTTTCCTCGTTACTCAACGTTTCTACAACCGTTCTCGAAATTACTTTAGACAACCGGTTCAAATAACCTTCAAGGAAGTAGGGATGTACCGATGCCATAGCTTCCTGCAGGAGCTCCAGCTTGCGGGACAAACGGCCAACATCGGTCTCTTCAGCAAGGTTGTCCGGTGATACCATCTCGAAAATGCCGTCCTCATAATAGAGGAAATTCAGAGTATAGCAATAGTGTACACTGTCCTCAACAGCACACAGCAGGGTAAGAATATACCTTTCATGCCAGCCGTGCTCCTCGGGTTTCTCCATATAAGCAGCGATGATTTCAGACTTAACTACGGAAATGAGGTGACCGTATCCGTCTTTCTGGTATTCAGGGTGGGCGTCAAGGTATTCCATCATCTTATTCAAAAAGGCTGAGACTTCCTCCGGAGAGCGACAACCGGAGAGTTGGTTCAGGTGTTGCAGGAACTCACGAGGAGATACATCTGAGTCCGGAAAATCGCTCATCGCTGCATAGCGACGCTGCAGAACAGGCACCGCATCGAGCAGGCAGAAAATATAATCGGGGTAATTGTCAGGCTGAGCTTTGTAATGCTTCTGCGCCATTGAAAATGCCTTGGAACGCAGGTTGCTCACCAATTTCTTATGTATATCCACACGTTCATCATCAGTGATTTCCTCGCTCAAGGCGTCTGTCAGCAGGGCCATGGCGACACGGGCTTCAAAATCATTGCGGGCGCTAATGAGCTTATCTACAGCCAAATTTAAACTAAGAACTGCTTTATTCATATTATTCTCCTCCTAATGTTAAATGTAGAGTTATCACACAAAGGTAAAGTTAGAAATTGTGGCTTACGGTGCGGTTTCCAGCTGTTCAGAAATAACAAACTCAAGGAGCTTCACTTGCCTTACCCAGCTTTTCCACCGCCCGGGCAAGAGTGTCCAAATCCTGATGCAGGTACACCCCGGTGGTCGTGAGGTTGGAGTGACCTGCCAAACGGGCAATTGTTTCAAGAGGTACGCCATGCTTCTGCAGCCTAGTTATGTAGGTGTGGCGGCAGCAATGGGGTGTCAGCTTGCGGACAGGCAGATTTGCGATAGCGGAGCGGAACAGGTTTCGAAAATGCTCGATAGTACAAGGCTCCCCGATTTTGGACGACTGCCAGAGCAGAATCCTGCCGCCGCGTTCTCTGAGATAAACCGCCAGGTGGCGGTATTTCTGGGGAACAGGGATGACACGCACGCTGTTTCTGCTCTTGGGCGGACCAATCTCAGGTTTACCGTCCACCATTTTTACCGCCTTGTTGATGTCAATGGTAGAGCCGTCCGGGGCAATATCTTTAGCGGTCAGAGCCAGAAGTTCCTGCACCCTCATGCCAGTCACCAAAAGCAGGCGGATGCTGTTGCCAAGAAGATCTTCAGGCAGATCTTGAAAGAGGACGTCAACCTCATCTTCCGTGAAGGCATCTTTTTTATTCCCTTGGGCCAGTTCCTCCATCCAGTCACGGCGAAAAGGCTTCACGCTCCGGGCTGGATTGCGCGGAATCAGCCTGTTCTGCTCGGCTGCATCGAAAATCTGTATGAGCATGGCACGGCATTTGCTGATTTTGGACTGGGAACATCCCTCTTCCAAAAGTCGGTTAAGAAAAGCGCTCACTTCAATAGGCAGAATCTCCGCAATGGGGCGGTCACCGAAGGCCTCCTTCAAGAGTTTCAAAGTAAACCGGTAGCCGGAATATGTAGAGCGCGCCACTTGGGGCTTATAATCTGCATACCACTGATCTGCCCATTGCCTGAAGGTGACGGGAGGGGCTTTTGCCTCGCTTTTCTTGGATTCCTTGTACTCGTGTATTTTCTGAAGGACCTCGGATTTCGTGTCTGCGGTAAAGGATATGATTTTCCGCTTTCCCTCATCGGTGTACCCGTCCATAAGCTGCCCGCGCCACTTGCC
>ENA-OWPA01002053-OWPA01002053.1-bioreactor-metagenome-genome-assembly--contig:-NODE-2053-length-10939-cov-3.680169_pt1 | contig 10939 bp, 7 predicted proteins | sample MGYA00238139_ERZ651803 | MGnify/ENA primary metagenome ERZ651803 (study PRJEB26909, sample SAMN07631231) | bioreactor metagenome | isolation source: Switchgrass digestor | place: USA: Dartmouth...
GAAGCATAGTCCCTATGCTGATCGGATTCGGCTGCACCGTTCCGGCAGTCATGTCCACCCGCACTCTGCCCAGTGAACGGGACAGGAAAATGACCATCCTGCTCACTCCGTTTATGAGTTGTACGGCAAAACTGCCCATATATGCATTTTTTGTTGACGCTTTCTTCCCGAAATATAAAGCGCTCATCATGATCGGCCTTTACTTTCTCGGCATTGTCATTGGTATCCTCGTAGCCCTGTTATTTAAGGGTACCCTGTTCAAGGGTGAGGCAGTGCCCTTCGTCATGGAATTGCCGAATTACCGTATGCCGAGCGCGCGAAACGTTGGGCAGCTTCTTTGGGAAAAGTCCAAGGACTTTCTGCAGAGAGCATTTACTATCATTTTCCTCGCAACTGTCGTCATCTGGCTCCTCCAGAGCTTTGATCCCTATTTCAATCTGGTGGATAATCAACAGGACAGCATCCTTGCAATTGTAGCGGGATGGCTCGCACTGATCATGAACCCTCTTGGGCTTGGAGACTGGAGAATATGTACATCACTAATCAGCGGATTCATGGCAAAGGAAAACGTTGTATCTACTTTTGGGATCCTGTTCAGTCAGGACGTAACTACTGTACTGACCTCATCCGCTGCAGCGTCACTCTTGGTATTCTCCCTGCTCTACACTCCATGTGTCGCGGCAATTGCTTCAATCAAAAGGGAGCTTGGCAGAAAGTGGGCCTTCGGCGTAGTTGTCTGGCAGTGTTTCGTTGCCTGGTGTGCCGCTTTGATCGTGCATCTTATTGCTATTATGTTTTAGATAGCTTTTATGAATTCCTCAAACAATATAAACAAGGGTTTCCCGACATTACCTCCTCTGGCAAAACAGCCGAGAAATAAGGTCAACGTCTGGAGACCCTTATTTTTTTAAAAAATAAATGAGCCAAAAGGTGACCATAAACACCGGCATTGAGAAGTTGCCTCCAAATATCGCCTATACGGCAAACTGACTATTGTATAAATCAGCATAGAATCCGCCCTTTTTCAATAGCTCATCATGGGTTCCCTGTTCGATAATCTGCCCGTTATTCATTACCAAAATGCAATCTGCTTCCTTAATGGTCGAAAGCCTGTGAGCAACAATAAAGCTTGTACGGCCTTCCATCATTTTTGCAAAAGCTTTTTGAATGTTGATTTCTGTTCTTGTGTCTATAGAAGAAGTGGCTTCGTCAAGAATCAACATTGGTGGCAATGTAAGCATCACCCTTGCAATGGATAGCAGCTGTTTTTCTCCTTGTGAAATGTTCTCTCCCTCCTCAGACACCAGAGTTTCATAGCCTTGAGGAAGACGTTTGATAAAGCTGTGAGCATGTGCTGCCTTTGCTGCTTCTACAATCTCCTCAAAAGTTGCATCAGGCTTGCCGTAAGCTATATTCTCCCGGATAGTTCCTGTTTTCAGCCACGTTTCCTGAAGCACCATCCCATACATTGAGCGCAGGCTGTCCCGTTTCACTTCTTTTATAGGATAGCCGCTAACTATAATTTCTCCGTCATCCACATCATAAAATCTCATAAGCAGGTTGATCATAGTAGTTTTTCCACTTCCGGTAGGCCCCACAATGGCAATCCTTTGCCCAGGCTTTACTGAAAGATTCAGATTTTTAATTAACTTAACATCAGAACGATAGGAAAAATCTACGTCTTTAAAGCTTACACTACCGTCAACCTCAGTTAATTCAACCGCATTAGGAGCGTCAGGGGTCTGAGGCTCCTGGTCGATAATATCAAATACCCGCCTTGCCGATGCAAAGGCACTCTGGAGCTCTGTGACCACACCCGATATCTCATTAAATGGTTTTGTATACTGGTTTGCATAACTCAAAATAGCTGAAAGTTGTCCGACAGAAATATTGCCCCTTATAGCCAGCAAGGCACCTGTAATTCCTACAGAAGTGTATACCAGTCCATTTACAAATCTCGTAGCAGGATTTGTAATGGAGGAAAAAAAGGTTGCACTAAGTCCATGCTTCTGCAAGCGGGCATTGATCTCCTCAAACCGCGCTTGGGATTCTTTTTCATAGCCAAAGGCCTTGACCACCTTTTGATTGGTGATCATCTCCTCAACCAGTGAAGTCAATTCTCCCCTGGCCTCAGACTGCAGCTTGAACATACTAAAAGTACGCTTTGCAATAAAACTGGCAACAAACAATGAAAGGGGCGTAATAAGAACCACTATGGCTGTGATCTTAAAATCAATTGAAAACATGAATACGATGGTACCAAAAATTGTGGTAACTCCTGTAAAAAGCTGAGTAAATCCCATCAAGAGACCATCTGAAATCTGATCCACATCGGTAATCACTCTGCTTAAGATATCTCCGTGTTGATTAGAATCTATAAACTTAAGGGGTACTATTTGCAAACGCTCAAAAGCCTTTGTACGGATATCCCTGGCAGTATGATAAGTGATCTTGTTATTGCAAAGCCCCATAAGCCATTGGGAGATCGCCGTGATAGCGATAACAACACCTAAACTTATAATAACAGGAACCAATCCCTGGAAGTCCACATTTCCCTCTTCCATGATAAGGTCTACCCCCTTCCCTATCAATATGGGGGTATAAAGGGTAGTTGCAACATATATAATTGCCATAACAAGTGACAAAATTAAATAAAAAATATATGGCTTTGTGAATTTCAGGATGCGTTTGAGTACCTTTACATTATTCATATTCATTTTCTCTTCACCTCATCTTCTGAAAGCTGTGACAGACAGATTTCTTTATAAACCTCACAAGATTCAAAAAGTTCCTCATGTTTCCCAATCCCAACCATTCTTCCGTTATCAAGTACAATAATCTTGTCCGCATGTTTAATAGCCGATGCCCTTTGAGATACTATAAAAACAGTCATGTTACGGGTTTGAGCCATAATGGCCTTTCTCAACCTGGCATCAGTAGCAAAATCAAGAGCAGATGAACTGTCATCCAAAATCAGTATTTGTGGATCGGCCACAAGAGCCCTTGCAATGGTAAGCCTTTGTTTCTGCCCTCCTGAAAGGTTTTTCCCGCCTTGCACAATTACAGTGTCCAGGCCATCAGGTTTAGCATCAACAAATTCTCTGGCCTGAGCAATGTCCAATGCTTTATAAATCTCCTCATCGGTTGCATCCTTTTTGCCCCATTGCATATTTTGCCTGATGGTTCCGCTGAAAAGTACAGCTTTCTGAGGCACAACAGCTACCTTTTTTCTAAGCTCAGAGAAGGGATAATCCTTCACATTGTTTCCGTCAATAAGAACTTCTCCGTCAGTAACGTCATAGAAGCGGGGAATTAAATTGACCAACGTCGACTTACCCGAACCTGTGCCTCCTATTATTCCAATAGTTTCACCACTTTCCACTCGAAATGAAATATCCGAAAGGGCTTTTCCCTCAGATTGATTATAGGAAAATGAAACATTTTTAAATTCAACCTTTGGAGCTTCCAATGCCCACTTTTGTAAAGCAGCGCTGCCCTCTGTCATTGATGATTTTACAGCAAATACTTCATTGATTCTGATGGCTGAAGCAGATGCCCTTGTGATTGAAATAATCAGATTTGATAAAGCAAGCAATGCCAGAAGAATCTGCGACATATAGTTAATTAGTGCAATAACCTCACCTTGGGAAATAGTCCCGTGATATACTGTAATACCACCAAACCACAAGACTGCAATAATGCCAACATTCAAGATAGTATAGGTTGCCGGGTTTAACAAAGCTGATATTTTTCCCACTAGAAGCTGGGTCCTGGTTAAATCGTTGTTAGATTGTTCAAAGCGCTCCAACTCATCTTTTTGTCTTGAAAAAGCGCGAATCACTCTTACACCTGAAAGATTCTCTCTGGTGATAAGAGACACCCTGTCAAGCCTGCTTTGAGCATTTTTATAATGCGGAATGGAGCGTGTCATAATAAAATATATCACCATAGATATAAGCAGGGACACAATCAGGAAAATCAGTGTCAGCTTTACATTAATCATGAAAGACATAATAATTGCCCCTACAACAATAAAGGGAGAGCGCAAAAAAAGTCTCAGCACCAAATTAACACCTGTCTGTGCCTGATTGATGTCACTGGTAATCCTGGTAATCAGCGACGATGTTCCTATTCTATCAATTTCAGAAAATGAAAGACTGTTTATATGAGCGAATAAATCATTTCGAAGGGCAGTGGCAAACCCCAATGCCGCTTTGGCGGCAAAATATTGAGCAGTCAGCGAGCATGCCAGACCTAAGACACCCAGCAGCACCATAATACCACCCATTTTAAGAATATAGGCTTTGTCGCTATTTTTAATGCCTATATCAATGATGTTGGCCATCACTAATGGTACAATTAGCTCAAAACAAGCCTCCAGTAATTTAAAAAGTGGTCCAATAATACTTTCCTTTATATAACCTTTCAAATATCTTGCGAGCTTTAGCATCTCTCTCATTCTCCTCTGGTATTTTTCATAAGATTCCGTCTTGTCTGTTTATTACGTTTTATCTGTTATTTTATTTAAGGCACATTATAATCCAATAATAAGCCATTCTACATTTTTAGGTACCTTTTCATATAATAGCACACTTTTGACAAAAATCACGATTAGTCTTTATTTTCTTTATATCTTCCCGCTATAATCTCAGCAGAGTAATTCAGTATCAGCCGCCTTGTCACCTTATCACTTTTGTAAAAGATAAGCAGAATATCTGTAAATCTTTGCTTTTTGTGCTTTCCGTCGCGCCGGTTCACATCGAAGCCCAGCAGCTTTGTGTCCTTTGCCTTTAGATGCAAAGAGTCAGTTGTATCACCAACAAAACATTGATGATTCAACTGACTCTTGATTTGTTTATCTAATAACTTGTCTATCTAATAACTTATTTTCTTATAACCTATTTAACAGTTATTCAATTTTAAACTTTGTAGCTTGAGTAAGGAGTTCCTGAGCCATATTCTCCAACTGGCCGGAAGATTGAGCAATTGTCTCGATTGACGCTAATTGTTCTTCTGAAGCAGCTGAGATTTCCTGCATACCAGCTGATGTTTGTTCAACTACTGCTGAAATATTCGTAGCCTGGTTAGTTATTTCCTCAGTCTGATTATTTATCTCATCCAGGGCTGTAGAAACCTCCTGGGAGATTTTCGCCATCTCAGTAATCGATGCAAAAATCTTTGCAAAGCTTTCTTTAGTGTCTTCTGCCGAAGACTCCATAACAAGCACGCTTTCTTTAACCTGGTTCATATTATTAACTGTTTCATTCACTCTGCCATTGATACCATTAACAATATCTTCAATTTTTTTAGTAGAACTACTGGATTGTTCAGCCAGCTTACGAATTTCTTCGGCAACTACAGCAAATCCCCGTCCTGCATCCCCTGCACGTGCTGCTTCTATTGAAGCATTTAAGGCAAGGAGATTGGTTTGTTCTGCAATACTGTTAATTGCACCAATTATATTGTGAATCTCATTAGTCATTGTTGCCAGATGCTGTATTGATTCACCCACAGCATTTGTATACCTGTTGTTTTCTTCGATCTTTTCACTTTGTTGTTCAAGAACCTTTTGACCTTCTTTAGCAAGCTCTAATGATTCTTTAGCCTTATCTGCTGCAACTTCTGTTTTTGTCGCAGCTTCTGAGACAATGTTATTAACCCTGGCAATAGCCTGTGTTGAACCTTGAACCATTATAGCCTGATCGCTATTGCCTTGAGCCATTTCGCTAATAGTTGTAACCACTTGGGTTAGGCTCTGGGCAGATTCTCCGGTTATGGAGGATAACTTCAAGGAATGAGACGCTAACGTCGAGGCAACTGTTTGAATATTGCCTACAAATTCCCTTAAATTTTGAGTCATTGTCTTAAGACTATGGTAAAGTTCACCGATTTCATCCTTTGATTTGATTTTTACATCAAAATCTTCCAAATCTCCCATCGTAATTGTTTTGATTATGGAGGATACTTCAACCAGCGGCTTAGTAAACTGTTTGGAGAAGTAAAGACCCAATAACACGACAACGACAGAAGCAGCGATAAACATAATAACAGATACATGCAGGAGGTTATAAGCGGAAGACATCGCAATAGAAACAGGTGTTTCCACAACAATTAACCAGCCGGACAGTTCATCTAAATAGTGGCTGACAATCACCTTTTCGCCTTGAATATTTGTGGTTTGCAGAGTCGCATCTTCTCCGGCAAGACCTGCCTGCACAAATTCTAAAGCGCTAAAATCCTCTTGGTTTTGTACATATTCGGTATTAGGATGGGCCAATACAGTCCCTTGTCTGGAAAGAATATATACATTTGAACCGTCCTCTGAAAGCCCTGTGACGAACTCACTGATCCGATCCAGGAAAACGTGTGCCTGCATAACACCGATAACATTGTCATTCACATCACGAACCGGCGTAGCGATAACTAAAATTAATTCATTGGTAGTTAACGAAAGGATAACATCAGAGACACAGGCTTCGATTCCACTCATGGCTTGCTTAAAAAAATCTCGTTGAGAAACGTTGACTAAGGCTTCATCATTGCTTCTAATGAGCTGTTCTCCTTCAGCACTATCAAGGGTCAACACAAGGTCTGGATTGACCTCAGCTGCGTCTACCAGAATGCTTTTCACTTTCTCTAAATCAAAATCGCGAACAGCCGGTTGCTTGGCGATGGTTTTCAGTGTATTAAAATGCTTGTCAAGCATCCCGCTTATTTCAGCCTTAGCAATTTCTAATTTACTTTGGTTTAATTGATATGTATTCTGTCTGGATTTTGAAACAAAAGATGATATTGATACAACTGAAAAGATTAATAGTGGAATTAAACTAACAACTAAGAGCATTAAGAATAATCGCGTTCTAAGTTTCAAATTTACGTCCCCTTTATTTTTATTTTTTACTGGTCGTTTGCCAAACAACACAGCATATATACACTATTTTGTTTGGTTAAAGTAAGACAATTTTAATTAGTTTTGCAATTGCTTTCAATTCTTTAAAAAATGAATAAAAAAAAGTCGCATTTAGCGACATAATATAGGATTACGGCAGTCTGGCAGCCATCAGCAAGAATCTGGAAGGCCCATAGTTTTGCGTCCTTAGCTTTCGCTAAGTTTACCTTTGTCGCAATATACCTAACTTTATTTCAATAAATAGTTTACAATACCACATTATACATGTTACGACTAACTTCGACAAATTTCAAGATAATTTATAAAATTTTTTCCTTACAAATATACTCTTCATCCAAATCTTTATAAAGAAATGACCTACTAGTAATATCATGCTCCATCAGAGTATGTCAGGTGATGCCAGCGTTGGAACTTCAGAATTTGCCTCCATGCAGGTGCTGGGCGCACCATCAAACTTAGCCGCGAAGATTTTACTCTTCGCGGCTAATATTAAGCGGCTGATATTAAGTAGTTGCGTTGCTTCTTCTGAACAGTCTTATCGGAAATTTCCGCACCTAACTTCTTCGCAGGTTTTAATAAAGTTGTGCTCCTTTGTATTAAACAGCACTATAATATTTCTGACTGTTTTGAGATAAATGCTATAAAACGGGTTTATATTTTGTCTCTGTCTCAATTTTATTCAAGGTTTCATTCAATATTTCATTTCTTAGTGTCATCAACCAATCTGAAAACTTCACGATATCAAAGGCATATGTTTTATTTAATTCAAACTCATTTTCTGACCAGGTACTTAATGGTGATTCATTATGTTGGATCAGCGCTTCCAATTTATCAAGTGCCTTATATAATTTAGCTTCTCTGGTTTCTTGTGCATTCATTTCTTTAAAGAGCTCTGTAAACTCAGTCGATACTTCATCCGGAAGTGACTTAACCCACTGGCCTAAAAGATAACCTTCCAGCTCGCGATCGTTATCTGTTTTTTCAAACACTGGAATATCGCCTGTAAAGCACTCTCCTAAATCGTGAATAAGGCACATCCTGACCACCTTATCCATATCCAATTCAGGAAACTTGCCTTTCAACAACAAGGCCATTAATGCAGTTCGCCAACTATGTTCTGCAACACTTTCAGCCCTTCCCTTTGTTGTTTTACAATGACGAAGTGTATCCTTCAGGCGCTCTGATATATGTATTATCTCAAGAAATTCTCTTGCTTCCATAACCCCCAGCCTTCCATTATTCATATACAGCTCATAATTTGTTATTGCTTCTTAAAGCTATTCTTTCTGCTGCTACAATCCATACCAATTTCTTATGTCCCGGTTAAATACTTAAATTAATATTTTAAGGTATTTATTTAACATTCAAAGACATTTTTTATTCTAAGACATTTATTGTCATTCTCCGCAATATTTTTTCTTTATCAAAACAAGTTTTTTCTAAATTTTCGGTAAAATTTGCAATAAATCTTTGGCTAAAATAACGTCCAATTAATTTATTATATCATAAAAAACTTAGCAGCAATTTAGGGTTATTTCTCCAGCATGACTACATTTTTAAAGCTTTCATTAATGAGTTTTACGATTTGTCCAATACAGACCTGCACATTCAATTTGAAATGAAATCACTTATTTTCAAATCATCTTATTTTTAATTTATTCATATTCATGATCATTTTCATATCTGTTTCTGTTTATAAGTGATCTTATAGTACTAATCATGTTGATAAGTGCTCTTATAGTACCAATAAACCTACTCAAGTCAGATACTGTGCATAACAAACCAGCGCAACAACAAACAAGGCACCTTACATAAAGTGCCTTGTTTGTTGTTCAGTAAACCCGAATTAAGAATAATTAAACTGATACAATAATTTATCTATATGGACACAGCTTTTAGTATTTAATAAATTTGGATCCTGGCACACCACAAATGCTGCATTTTTCAGGAACGCTCTTTTCAATATTTCCACAAACTGGGCATAGGTAATAAAATACTTCTTCACTTTCATCAAGATTTTCTAAGGCTTCTTTGTAAAGTTTTGCGTGTACCTTTTCAGCTTCCATTGCATAAGTAAATGTACGAATTGCATCTTTGTTGCCTTCTTCTTCAGCAGCTTTCAAGAATTCGGGATACATGCTTTCATATTCGTAAGTCTCACCATTTACTGCATCCTGAAGATTCTCAGCTGTTGATAAGATTTTTCCCGCTACTTCCAAATGCCTTTGAGCATGGAGAGCTTCTGCTTCGGAAGCTGCCCTAAAAAGCTTAGCTGCATTTTTTTTGCCTTCTGCCTCGGCTTTTTTTGCATAAGCTGTATATTTCCTGTTCGCCTGAGATTCACCAGCAAAAGCATCCATTAAATGTTTTAGTACTTTATTTTCCATGGTTATTATACCTCCTATAAATGTATTATTAAAATATTATTATATCCATATCCAAACTAATTAATGGTTCTTAAAAGCTTTATTTCGTTTCTTGTTCCATACATTTTGGACAAACACCGCTAAAATACATGTCCCTAGTATGTATCCTAAAACCATTTAAGCCTTTTATCTCACACGAATCCAAATTAACCTCAAAATCATATATTTTTCCACAAGTTTTGCATTTAAAATGTCCATGCGCATCTGTTCTTATGTCATATCGTACTTCATTATCCTCAATAGTTATGCTCCTTACCAATCCTACTTCTGTTAATGTATTTAATGTATTATAAATTGTTGTTTTGGATAAAGTAGGAATCTCATCATAAAGGCCATTGTAAATCTGCTCAACTGTCGGATGTACCCTATTGCGATCCAAGTATTCAAGCACTTTAAGCCTTTGATGAGAAAGGCGTATGTTATTGTTTTTCAACTTATTTGTTATATCTTCCAAATTTGATTTCATGTTATTCATATTTTTCCCTTTTCTCAATATAAAATATATTTAAAATTATAATCATTTCTAATTTGTAATCATTACAATCTTATAATAATTATAAAATGTTAAAATGTCAAGAGAAATTTTTAAAAAAAAGCAAATTCATATAAAATATCCAAGATTGCTCATATCCTTCTTTCATATTATTGTATTTTAATATGACAATAATACGGGAATTGAAGTGATGAGTTTGTAAAAAATAGCCAGTACAAAGTGTGTGGAAGATAGCAAGCCGTCTTGACATGAAATAGGATCATAATTTGAATGAAAGTATTGAAGAAATTTCCGCCACTACAGAAGAATTGTCTGCAGGAACAGAAAAAACTGCCGTCTCAAGTGAAGAAATGAATACAATTACCTTAGAGGTAGAAAAAGCTATTGAGTCCATTGCTTCAAAAGCTCAGGAAGGCGCCGCCACTGTGAGCAGAGTAAGCTTAATGAGTGAAGAAATGAAGTTAAAAGCAGTTTCTTCAAAACAAGAAACTCTTGATGCATACGGTAGAACCAAGGTCAATTTGCAAAATGCAATTTGGCAAGCCAAAGCTGTTAACCAAATTAACGAGCTTTCTAACACCATATTGGAGATTACATCCCAAACCAATTTGCTGGCTTTGAATGCAGCTATCGAAGCAGCCAGAGCAGGAGAAGCAGGAAAAGGATTTGCTGTGGTTGTAGATGAAATCAGGAATCTGGCCGAAGATTCGAAAAATAATGAAGGTGTTTTAGGAGCATCAAATATTGCTAAGAAATCTGAAGTAATTGTTCAAATGGCTGAGAATGTTGTAAATCTGGCGAATAAGTCCAGCGATAAATCAGAAACACTAATTGAAATAGTTAAACAATTTAAGATTTAAACTCCATTTTGGAATCCACTTTGGATTTATTTCTTGACTTCTAAGACATAAAAATCACCTCTATGGTATCTATTCCCCTAGAGGTGATTTTTTGTCATTACCTATTCTTGTCCCTTTGTCACGCTTCAACAGGAATAAATGCATTCTGCGTAACATCAAAAAGTCCCTTGTCAGTAAGCTTGACTTCAGGTATCACTACCAGTGACATAAAGCACAATGTCATCACCGGTTCTACATCTTTATTGATTCC
>ENA-OWPA01002055-OWPA01002055.1-bioreactor-metagenome-genome-assembly--contig:-NODE-2055-length-10930-cov-2.939279_pt1 | contig 10930 bp, 10 predicted proteins | sample MGYA00238139_ERZ651803 | MGnify/ENA primary metagenome ERZ651803 (study PRJEB26909, sample SAMN07631231) | bioreactor metagenome | isolation source: Switchgrass digestor | place: USA: Dartmouth...
GAACTTTTAAATCATGGGTACCCACAATATACATACCTTGGTTTACTAAATCTTTAATCTTTTGAGCTAATTCTGTTTTAGGGGAGGCACCTAATAGAATATTGACGGTTTCTTTAGCAACCTTGTATCCTGTGTAAAGGATGAAAAGGGAAATCAGAAGTCCCACATAGCCATCGATTGCCAGGTGGAAGTACGCGCCAATGAGAGTTGATACAACGACGGCACTTGTGGCTAAAGCGTCGCTAAGGCTGTCATAAGCGTTAGCTTTGTTGATACCGGAGTTTATTGTTTGACCGATATAACGATTATAAGAAAACATCCATATTTTAATAGCGATGGATAAAAGAAGGAATATTAAGAAGTACCAGCTAAAAAGAACCTCTTCCGGATGGATAATTTTTTCGAAGGAGCTTTTGAGCAACTCAAATCCCACCAGGATAATCAGAAAGGAAACGACTAAGGAGGAGATATATTCTATTCTCCCGTGACCGTAAGGGTGTTCCAGGTCGGGGGGACGGTTGCTTACTCTTGCCGCAATAATGGCTATGAGGGATGAACCACAATCCGAAAGGTTGTTAAAGGCGTCAGATATTACGGCAATACTGTTCATTAATATTCCAAGACAAAGTTTGAGTATAAATAAAAACAGGTTGCAGATGATACCTAATACTCCGGCTAAAATACCGTACTTTTCGCGGACATCTTTATCATCGGTGTCGGTGTACTGTGGTATAAACCATCTAATGAGCAGTTTTATCATGAAGTACCTCTTTCTCGTCATTTTGGAATTATATCTTTCCAAAATAGCCGGTTTTGATTCTATGGATATGCTTATGGACTTTGAGAAGTCATTCCTATAAAATATAATAGCATGCTATAATTAAAAAACTGAAATACATAAGGTGAATAAAATGATTGAATTTAAACCGGTGGAACTAAATGATAAAGAATGGATAAAACCCTTGCTCAAGGCTGCCGACTTTGGCGGTTGCCACCAGAACTTCACTAATATTTTTGCATGGCGTGAGACCTATCATTATCATGTGGCTAAGGTTGAAAATTTTTTAGTGGTAAAAGGTAATTTAAACGGCACTCACTATTACTTTTATCCAGCCGGCAGCGGAGATGTGCATAGAGTTTTAGAAGAATTGCGTCAGGATGCTCAGGATAATAATCATGATTTTATCTTGCTGGGTATTTCTCCTGCCAATATGGCTGAATTGAAAGAATTATATCCGGACAACTTTGAATATGAAGCTATGCGGGATAGCTTTGATTATGTCTATTTGGCGGAAAAACTGGCTACTTTGGCCGGCAGAAAGCTCCAGGCAAAACGCAATCATATCAATCGCTTTGTGGCCAATAACCCGAATTGGTCTTTTGAAGTCATTACCCCGGACAATCTGGCTGAGTGCTGGGAAATGAATCTTGAATGGTGTCGTCTTAATAATTGTGGGGAAGATGAACAACTTCAGGCGGAGTACTGTGCTGTAAAAAATAACTTTAAGTATTTCCGCGAACTGGAGCTGGAAGGGGGCCTTATTCGTGTGGACGGTAAGATTGTTGCTTTTACCATAGGGGAAAGGCTCAATTCCGATACTTATGTTGTCCATGTGGAAAAGGCTTTCGGGGATATTCAAGGTGCTTATCAAATCATTAATCGGGAGTTCGTTCGCTGGATAAGAGAAAATTATCCGGATATAGTGTATGTTAACCGGGAAGAGGACATGGGCTATGAGGGCTTGCGCAAAGCCAAACTGTCCTATCATCCTGATAAGATGGAAGAGAAGTATTTAGCCAAGTACTATACTGTAAAGTAAGGATGCTGGTTATCAGAAAAGGACTCTGTTAAAAAATAGGATAAGACAATGAAGGAAATACGGCTTTCCCGTTGGTCAGATGTGGAACGACTGAAAGAGCTCTGGCAGCTTTGCTTCGGTGATCCCAAACCTTTCATAGACTACTATTTTGCCCAGCGTTTTAAGCCTGAACAGGTGGCAGTTCTTCTGGATGAGAATAAGGTGGTTTCCATGCTGACCATGCTTCCTGTGACTATAGTCATCGTGAAGGACAAAGAAGGTCAGAATCCGGTTAAGGGGGCAATGCTCTATGGTATAGCTACTCATCCGGATTATCAGAAGCGAGGCTATGCCGGGGAACTTATGAACTGGGCTCAGGGGTATTTGGGTGAAAGGGGAGTTGTGTGTACAATTCTTGTTCCTGCCGAACCCCAGCTTTTTAGCTTTTATGCAAAACAAGGTTATAAAGAATGTTTTGCTCTTCAGGAACTGATAGTTAATCTTGATGATGGGGTATTTTTACAAGGGGCTGAACTTCTTCCCGCCGAACCTCATTACTATAACAAGCTGCGTAATAATCTCCTTACCCAAAGCCTGCCTCGGGGTGCAGCTTTTGTTGCCTATGAAGAGGCTGAAGTTGCTTATCAGAAACAGGTGTCTCAGTTTTCAGGAGCAGACCTTTATACCCTTAAGGTGCAAGGGGTAGAGGGATGTGCAGCAGTTGAACGGCTAACCAAGGAAAAGGTTCTGGTTAAGGAGTTTTTGTTCCCTGAGGCCTATTTTGAGCAAGGGTTTGCTCTTCTTCTCCAATTCTTAAAGGCGAAAACTGTAATCCTTCGCACTCCTGCTGGAGTAAAATTGGGAGATCAGGTGTTAAGCAGAGAACTCTTGGCAGGTTTAAAGATAGAAAGCACTCATAGAGCTTTTGGCATGTTGAAGATTACAGGAAGTTTTAGTACCGGTTCAGAAACAGAAGTCGGTCTTGGAAAGGAGATAATTTCCATTAGCAAAGACTCTTATCTTGGCTTAGCATTTGATTAAAAATTATAATTCCAGAAATATTAATTTTTTAATTTCCTTGTGGAAAAAATTAGTGTAGAATAACGTTAATACTATAATGAGGAGATGAACCCATGGCTGTCCGTTTGTTAACTGATAGCACAAGCTATATTGATGAGGAAGTCTGCCGCGATTTAGACATTAGAAAAGTATCATTGAATGTCTCTTTCGGCGAACAGTCTTTTCGCGAAAGCGAAATATCGAATGAGGAGTTTTATGCGCTGATGGAAGCAAAGGGTATACCTGTTTCTTCTCAGCCTGCCCTCGGTGAAATTTATGAGGAGATGGAGAAGGTAGTCTCTCAAGGTGAGAGCTTGTGCGGAGTCTTTTTGTCTTCAGACATGAGTGGCACTTATGGGACAGCCCAATTAGCTAAAGCGATGGTCCTGGAAAAATATCCCGAGGCTGAGATTGAAGTGATTGATGCTCGTTCCAATTCCATGCAATTAGGTTTTGCTGTGCTCCAAGGAGCGCGTGCTGCTAAAGCCCTTCAGAGTCTTGCCGAGGTCAAAAAAGCTGTTCTGAGTAATATCAAGCGCAGCCGTTTTTTGTTTATTCCCCACAACCTGGACTATTTAAAAAAAGGTGGCCGGATCGGCGGAGCGGGAGCACTTATTGGCAATCTCTTAAAGATTATCCCTATCCTTACAGTCGAAGAAGGAAAAGTATTTGTGCTTAACAAAGTGCGCCATAAAGAAAAAGCAATCCTGGCTATGATCGATAAATTTATCGAGGATATTAATAATTATGGGCTGGGAGAAGTGGCAGTCCACCATATTAACTGCTATGATGAAGCTCAGGCACTGGTTAAAAAGCTTAAGGAGAAAGTCAGTGCCAACATCAAGGTCGTTCCTATCGGTCCGGTTATTGGCCTCCATGTGGGTCCCGGAGCTATTGGGATTGTTTACTATACCGAAAAGGATATGCGCTAGAACCCAATTTTTTCAGGAGGCTGGTGAAAGACTTAATTAAGCTTGGTTTCGGGGGAGGTTCCGGAGGTACAGGCTTTTTGGCGTATAGTAGACCAAAGCCAAAATAGCTTTTATAGCGTTTCATGAAGTTAGCATTATTTTGCAACCGCCTGTAAATCTGGGGCTGATTGGTCACTTTGGGAACCAAGTCTTTTAACAACAGCCAATCATGTTTTAAAGCATTGACAATCAGATTGCTGTTGGTATTTTGCAGGGCTTGGGGATTTTTTACTTCCACGTCCACAAAGCCGGCTTCCGCAAGGACGTCCACCCATTTTTGGAAGGGTAGGGGATCAGTGCCTTTACCATAGCATTCTTCCATTTGTGAACGGATTTGGGAGGGGAGTTCTTGCAGGAGAGCCATTTCCAGATCCGCCAAGTGTCCTTCAGGTTTTAGCACTCGCAAGAATTCTTGATATACTTTGACCTTATCTAAAAACACGGTAATAGATTCGCCCAATACCCAATCAAAATGATTATCCGGAAAAGGCAGATCATAGACATCGGCAACTTTAAAATCCACCAGATGAGTGATATTCTCGTGCTCGGCTCTTAGCCGAGCTTTTTCTATCATTTGGGGATTTATATCTACGCCGATAACCCGGCAACCCTTGGTTTTGGCAAGATAACAAGCAGTTAAGCCACTGCCGCATCCGGCGTCAAGGAGTAGATCTTCGGCTTTAATATCCATCGTGCTTAAGTTTTTCAGAGTGGCAGGAAATCCTCCTGGATGGGAGCTGCCAATCCCCAGCCAGGCCAAAAGTTCAAAATAATTTAATTCGTCCACAGGTTTAAGGTTATCTGTTGGACTTGTAGTTGCCATCAGCTTCTTCCTTTCTCTACCCAAGAAAAAATAACCTTTTATTATGGAATAATTTCCCTTTTTGCTGGTAGTATATTCACTTAAGCCTTGGGGTGAAGCTTGGAATAAAGCGATAAAGAGAAGATTTTGGAGAAAAGATAAGCTTTGGGGAAGGTATAATCTCCTCCAGGCAAGAATTAAAACAAAAGCTGGGAGAATAATTGTGATTTTACATTTGCTTGAAAAAAGGAGGTTGGCTCTATGTGGAAAGAATTTAAAGAATTTGCCATGAAAGGGAATGTTATCGATTTAGCTATCGGGGTAATTATCGGTGGAGCCTTTGGTAAGATTGTAACGTCCTTAGTTAATGATATCATTATGCCCCTAGTCGGTCTTTTACTGGGAAAGGTTGACTTTTCTAATCTTTTTATCACTTTAGGGGATGGGGAGTTCGACACCATTGCCCAAGCCCAGGAGGCTAAAGTGCCTACATTGAACTACGGGTTATTCATAAACAATGTCATCGACTTCCTCATTGTTGCTTTTTCCATTTTTATTGTGGTTAAACAAATTAACCGGTTTACCAAAAAGGTTAAAGCCAAAGAGGAGGTCATTGAGGAGAAGAAAACGAAACTCTGTAAATACTGTTTTACGGATATTCATAAGGATGCTACAAGGTGCCCTCACTGCACTTCAGTTTTAGAGTAATACCTTTAGGTCATTGTGTTAAAGTATTTTGGAGTTACACTTAAGGAGATAATACAAAAGATAAACAAAATGGAGGTTTCGTTATGTTGCAAATAAATGAACCGGCTCCGGACTTTCAAGCCATGAGTAGTCGGGGGCATGAGATTAGACTTAAAGATTTGCGCGGCAAGAAGGTGGTTCTGTATTTTTACCCCAAGGACAATACTGCCGGCTGCACAATGGAAGCCTGTGATTTTCGGGACCACTATGCGGAATTTGAAAAGGCTGATACTGTTGTGATTGGCGTAAGCAAAGACCCCATGGGCAGTCACCATAAGTTTGTTGAAAAGTATCAACTGCCTTTTGTGCTGATCAGTGATCCTGACCTGGAAATCATTAAAGCTTATGACGTTTGGAAAGAAAAGAATATGTATGGCAAAAAAACCATGGGCGTTGAACGCACCACGGTTCTTATTGATGAAGAAGGGATTGTCAGAAAGATTTATCCCAAGGTAAAGGTTAAAGGTCATGTGGAGAAGGTCCTAGAAGATATAAAGAATATTTAATGAACTTTTAATGATTTGCAATTAAACTGACGTGTTTGTATTAAACCTACTCACTTGACAACTTCTTTAAAAGTTTCTCCAGATCCGGAGGTAAGGGGGCCTTGATGGTTACCAGTTGACCGGTAATAGGATGGTTAAACTCATAAATGTAGGAGTGTAGAGCTTGGCGCTCAATAAGGGAGGTATCACCACCATAAAAATCATCGCCTAAAAGAGGATGCCCCAGGTGCTGGCAGTGAACGCGAATCTGGTGGGTCCGGCCGGTTTCCAGAATAAATTCCAATAAAGTGGCCTGAGGAAAGCGTTTGAGGACTTTATAACGAGTCACCGCCGGGTCTCCTTCCAGGGAAACTACTCTTTGCATGAAGCTGCCAGGAGCCAGGGCAATGGGGGCGTTAATTATACCCTGATCCTCCCGGACTTGTCCTTCCACAATTCCCAGATAACATTTTAAAATTTTACCCTGGGCGTGCTGCCAAGCCATTTGCTGGTGAGCAAAGAGATTTTTGCCGATGACCACAACTCCGGAAGTGTTGCGATCGATTCGGGAAATAGGGCGAAATGGGCGGGCTTCTCCTTTGGCTAACCAGTAGCCTACCACCGCATTGCCAATGGTCCCGGTAGGATAACGGGGAGTGGGATGAACGACCTGACCGGCCGGCTTATTGATAGCCAGAAAATACTCGTCTTCGTAGAGAATATCCAAAGGCAAATTTTCACCTGGGATGCTGTTGGTTTCCGGGGTTTGAAGCTGTACAGTCAAAGTTTCTCCCGCTGTGCCCCGGGCAGTCAAAAAGGTGAATTTGCCATTAACCCAGACTCGCTCCGATTGCTTAAGCTGATTAATTAATTTCTTAGAAAAATGAAAGCGGCGGATGAGAATATCCTGGTATTTTAGCCCTTCATCTTGGGGTTGAAGTACATAGGTCCAAAGATCTTGGTGGTTATACATAACTAACTCCTTAATATCTTGACAAAAATATAAAAATATGCTCAAAGTATGATCCGGATGTACTCTAATAGTCCGAAAATGGCTATAATTATAGAAGTTACATAATAGCAAATATTACTGAGAAAGAAGGAAATAGTCTTGAAGGATCCACGGATTGAAAAACTGGCCCATTCTATTATTAATTACGCTCTGGAGCTTAAACCGGGAGAAAAGGTTCTCATTGAGGTCAATGGTTTAGAGATTCCTTTGGCTCAAGCCCTGGTCAAAGAGGCTTATGCAGCTAACGCTCTGCCCTTTTTGTCCATCAATAATAATACCCTATTGCGAGAACTTTTAAAAGGAATGTCGAAAGAACAAGCTCAGGCCATGGCTTCCTGGGATTTAGCCAGAATGAAAGAAATGGATGCCTTTATCGGCATCCGCGCGCCGCAAAATGCTGCCGAGCTGGCCGATGTTCCGGGTGAGAAAATGGGCATTTATCAAAAAGATTACCTTCGACCTGTGACAGCCCAAAGAGTCACACATACTAAGTGGGTGGTTATGCGCTATCCCAATGCTTCTATGGCTCAGTTAGCCAATACCAGTATTGAAGCTTTTGAGGACTTTTATTTTAATGTATGCAACCTTGATTATGCAAAGATGTCCCGGGCCATGGACCCACTGGTTGAGTTAATGAACAAGACAGATAAAGTGCGAATTACCGGTCCGGGCACTGATTTGACTTTTTCCATTAAAGGAATAAAAGCAATAAAATGTGATGGGCATATGAATATTCCCGATGGAGAAGTTTATACCGCGCCCGTAAAGGAATCTGTTCAAGGAAGGATTTCTTATAATACTGCTGCTTTATACCAAGGTTTTACCTATGAAAATATCGTTCTGGAATTTAAAGATGGCAAAATTATTAAAGCCACTGCCAATGACACAAAGCGGATTGAAGAGATTTTTGATACTGATGAGGGAGCCCGCTACATTGGAGAGTTTGCTATTGGTGTAAATCCTTATATTCTTCATCCCATGAAAGATACTCTCTTTGATGAGAAAATTGATGGGAGTTTCCATTTTACTCCGGGAAGCTGCTATGATGACTGTGATAATGGCAATAAGTCAGCCATCCACTGGGATTTGGTATGCATTCAGCGTCCGGAGTATGGTGGAGGCGAAATCTATTTTGACGATATTTTAATACGGAAAGACGGTCGGTTTGTTCTGCCGGAATTACAAGGCCTTAATCCCGAAAATTTGAAATAAGGTTTTTGGTTACCAAAGGAGAGCTGTTCTATGAAAGAGAGAAAGCTTCGGCTGATGTATAATCCCTATGCAGGCCGTCGTCGCATTATCCAGGAGATGGATACGGCTATTCGCATATTTCAAGAGGGGGGATATGAAGTCTCTGTTCATCGGACTAATTCTCCCAGTGACCTTGAGCATACCGCCTCTTTAAGCACGGATGTGGATTGTCTGGTGGTTGCCGGAGGTGACGGAAGTATTCATCAGGCTGTCAACGGCCTAATGAAGATTCCCTCCTCCCAGCGCCCGGTTCTGGGGATTCTGCCTGTGGGGACTGCTAATGATTTTGCTTTTGGCCTGAAACTGCCTGCCAAAATTGCCGATGCCTGTGAAGCAATTGTTCATGGTTCCCCCTTACAGGTGGATTTAGGAATGGTTAATGACCGCTATTTTGTCAATGTTTTCAGTGCCGGCTTGCTGACAGATGTTTCCCCGAAAGTGGACGTCCATATTAAAAACCGTTTAGGGCAACTTGCCTACTATTTAAAAGGAATAGAAACTTTGCCTACATATCGTCCCTTTAAAGTAGAGTATGAACTGGATGGAACAACTGTCCAGGAAGAAGCTATGCTGATTTTGGCTGTGAACGGAGTTTCAGTAGGAGGATTTCGCCAGTTGGCTGCCAAAGCCTCTTTGGTTGACGGTAAGCTGGATTTTGTAATTATTCGCCACAGCGGTTGGCCTGATACCATGCGAACCCTTCTCCATCTGGTAGGGGGAGGAAAAGTAAGCAGTGAGCAAATCATTCAGTTTCAGACTTCCCAGATAAAAATACTGACCGAGCGACCGATTTTCTCCGATTTAGATGGAGAATGGGGACCGGATAGTCCCTGGGATATAAAAGTAGGAGCTAAACTTACGGTACTATGTTAAGAGCGCATGTTTAAGAGCCTATTTTCAGAAGAGCCAGGTCAGAATATCTAAATTCCGGGGGGTGAGCACAAGCAGATGAAAGGGGGATTTTATGGACTTATTGCAGCATGAAATTATCGCCAAAGTCAGCACCATAACCCCCTTATACCTTGTGGGAGGAGTTGTACGGGATAAGTTGCTTGACCATCCCATCAAAGATATTGATGGAATTGTTACTCTGCCCCTGGCTGAACTGGAAAAGCAATTAGTCATTTGGGGGTATAATCCCCATAGAATCGGGGCCAGACACCAGACTCTAAGTGTTTTCAAAGACGGGGAAAGGATTGATTTTAATCCTTTTGACGGCGATCTGACAAAAGATGCCTTGCGCCGGGATTTTACCATCAACGCTATTTTTCAAGATGCCCGGACAGGGGAAATCATTGATCCCCTTCAGGGAAAGAGAGACCTGGAAGCGAAGATCCTTAGGGCTTGTGGTGATCCTGAGGCAAGATTTTCAGAAGATCCTGTTCGCATTCTGCGCATGGTGCGCTTTAGTGTTAAGTATGGACTTAATATTGAGGAAGAAACCTTTAAAGCTGCCCAAAACCTGTTGCCCCATTTGCAGGAAGTAGCTTTAGAGCGAATTTCTGAGGAATTAGGCCTCATTCTTACTTTGGACAACCCGGTCAAAGGCATTCGCCTGTTAGAGGCTATGGGCTATTTGGATTTATTTATGCCGGAAGTTTCCAGATTAAAGGGACTGGTTCAGAATCGTTACCATACTAAAGATGCCTGGGAACACACTTTACAGGTGGTAAGCAATACACCGCCTCAACTTATTTTACGCTTAGCCGGTCTCTTTCACGATCTGGGTAAATGGGAAGTGGCCGGCCGAGAGTGTGTTCTCCGGGGCAAATGCCTGGCCACGACGAAAGGCTATTATGTAGGGAATTATCAAATTCTTGGTCGTCAGTTGCAACGCTTTCAGGATAAATATGTGGAAATACTAGGCTCGTATTTAGAACACTATCCTGAGATTGTTCAAGTAAAAAGAATTCGCCAAGACCCTTTTTGCCGTAAGGATTTTAATTTAGTGGAAGGAGGCAAAAGACATTTTCTTGGCCATGAAAAAGAAAGCGCTCGTCTAACACGCCAGATTCTTTCCCGCTACCGTTTTTCCATACCTTTAGGAAAAGAAGGCCTGGGAAGAGAAAAAGAGTTAATCTGGTTAGTGGAAAATCATATGAGCGGCAATTTGTACTTTGTCCTGGAACTGCGCGGGGAGATAAAACACAAGAACCTGGCACAGAAATTGAGGCGTTTTGTTTGGGACAAAGGGTGGGACGGACGGTCTTACCGTTGGGAAAGAGTTCAACTTTTTTTGGAGCTATGGCGGGCAGACTTTTATGGTGGAAAACTTAGGGAATCTCAGGAAGAAAAGTATTTTGATTTACTGATAGAAAGACTTCAGAGAACTAACCTGGAGGTAATGAAGCGCCACCAGGAACTGCAATGGGATGAGTTAGAAAGATTTGCCCGGGAGCACAAGATTCGGGGTAAAGAATTCGGTGAGTTTAAGGAAACCTTGCGGGCTAAACTTGTACATAGCGTCTTTCCCATATCCCTGGATAAAGAGTATCTGGAAAAGGAGTATAAGCATTTTAAAGGGCAAGGAAAAATGAACAGGATAAAGAAATAGAGAAAGAGACATTGAAGAAAATGCTTATTCCTATAATTATCAAAAAGTCAGAGAAGGAGTGGTATTAATGGTTGCGAAATGGAGATGTTTAGTTTGCGGCTATATCCATGAAGGAGAGGCTCCGCCGGAGAGTTGCCCTATTTGTGGTGTTGGACCGGAGAGTTTTGAGAAATTGCCTGAAGAAGAGGGGAATGGGCAAAAGTCCGAGTCAGAAAAGCAAACGACAGCAGCACCCATGAATGCTCCGGCT
>ENA-OWPA01002057-OWPA01002057.1-bioreactor-metagenome-genome-assembly--contig:-NODE-2057-length-10928-cov-178.909041_pt1 | contig 10928 bp, 7 predicted proteins | sample MGYA00238139_ERZ651803 | MGnify/ENA primary metagenome ERZ651803 (study PRJEB26909, sample SAMN07631231) | bioreactor metagenome | isolation source: Switchgrass digestor | place: USA: Dartmouth...
CTGCAGGAGATACGGAACCATTGTTCTATACCGTCAGTCTCGCGATTCCTTCGCACTGTTTCTGCTATTTCAACTTCAGCTGATACAATGATATCAAATAAAATACTGTTACCTGGCGAGTCGGTTATGTCTATCGTTATGATGTCAAAGTCGGATAATGCCGCTTCATCCGGTGATTGCACACGGTAAGAGCTGGATTCGAGCTTATCCGGGTTGTCCTCAATATATTTGGACAATTCGTCAAAGAGTTCATTATAATACATGTTTGCAATAACATCTCTGAACGAGCTGACGCTTGCCATACCGTACCTCCATAATAACATTTCATCATACAGACCAGATATTTCCTTATGTAAATTATAGCATGAATTTCGCAAAACACAATAATTAATTTGCGGGCTCAAATTTTTATTATGTTTCAGCTTACTTTATGATATTCTTTATAACGAGCGAGGTGACAATTATGGCCGTAAGCTATAAAAAACTATGGAAACTCTTAATTGATAAAGATATGAAAAAGAAAGATTTAAGAGAAGCGGCTGGTATTAGTACATCTTCTATGGCAAAACTGGGTAAAAACGAAAATGTTACGACCGATGTGCTTGTGAAGATTTGCAAGGCATTAAAGTGTGATATTTCCGATATTATGGAAATTATTGATGATGACTAAATTTAGCTCAATAAAACAGTTTAGCCAAACAAAATTGCATAATGTCTATTTTACTGAATGGAGTGATTTTTTTGTTTAGAATTGATGAAATTTTTAAGAGTGAAGAAACGAAACACAGATTAACATTATTTAAAACCGAATATATCAAGTGGCTTGAAACACAGTTATTTGAAAAAAACGGCAAGCCTTATCTAAAATGCCTTGCCAGCGATAAAGATCGTCCTGCTAAACCGGAAGAAATCGTTCGTCAGCTTTGGATAAAAAAATTGCTGGAAGAGTATCATTATCCAAAAGAGCGCATTAAAGTTGAACATGCGGTTTGGTTTGGTTCAGGCGTTAGTGACAAAAGCGCAGATATTGTTGTTATGCAAACCGATGGTGAACACCCATACATAATCTTTGAAGTTAAAAAGCCCAAACGTAAAGATGGGCTTCAACAACTAAAGTCATACTGTAATGCTGAAGGCTCACCCATAGGCGTATGGTCAAACGGCGAAGATTATTTGTATCTATATCGTCGAGAGCCTAATATTTTTTCGCAAATTCCATCAATTCCGACCGTTGACCAAACTCTCCAAGATGTTATTACTGAGCAATGGACAATAGACAAACTTACAAAAGAAAACCGTCTAGTAAAAGAGCGTTCTTCGCTTAAGAAAATCATCCTTGAACTTGAAGACTTGGTTTTGGCTAACGCTGAAGGAATTGATGACTCTTTTGATGAGGTTTTTAAGCTAATTTATGCCAAATTATATGACGAATGGGCAGCGGTAAATGACCGTACACGAAACCATAAGATACATTTTCGCATCTATGGCGAATCACCGCGAGAACTCTATGATAAAATAAATGGTTTATTTAATAGAGCAAAGGATAAATGGCGTGGTATATTTGGACAAGATGAAAAAATCCGCCTAAAGCCTGAACATTTGCTTACTTGTGTTTCATTCTTGCAGGATGTCAAACTGTTTAATGCTAACCTTCAAGTAATTGATGAAGCCTTTGAATATCTAATTACAGAAGTTGCTAAAGGTAAAAAAGGGCAGTATTTTACCCCACGTTGGGTAATTGATATGTGCGTAAAAATGCTTAATCCTAAAATCCACGAACGGGTAATTGACACTGCTTGTGGTTCTTCAGGTTTTACCGTTCATACCATCTTTTGGATTGCTGGCGAACAATATACTGTTAATGGATTCCCTCCTGCTATCAGCGAATATGCAGGTTCAATGGTCTATGCCATTGACTCAAGTCCTAAAGCCGTTAAAATTGCCAAAGCACTTAACTTAATTGCAGGCGATGGCAAGTCAAATGTGTATGAACTTAACAGCCTAAATCCGCCCAAATGGAGTGAAGAAGGCAAAGCAGCTTTTCGTCCGCTGTTAACCCGATTTAGTAACTACGAGCAAGACGAAGCTAACCAACGCAACTTTCAATACTTTGATTTTGATATACTGATGACCAATCCACCGTTTGCGGGTAGCATAAGCGAGCGTGAAATTTTGCGTCAATACCGACTTGCAGAAAAGAATGGTAAGACGGTCTCTAAAATAGGGCGAGATATTCTATTTATTGAACGCAACCTTAATTTTCTAAAGCCCGGAGGCAGAATGGCAATTGTACTGCCGCAAGGCCGTCTCAATAATACGAACGACTTATTTATCCGTAACTTTCTTTTCAGTAAAGCTCGTATCTTGGCCGTCGTTGGCTTACATCCTAATACTTTTAAGCCGCATACCGGTACAAAAACCAGCGTTGTTTTTCTGCAAAAATATACTGATGAAGAATTAGCCAATATACGAGAAGTGCAGAATCGGCATATAGCTGAATGGGATAATCATTATGCCGAAATTAGAACCTTGAGCGAAAGAGAGGAACTGACCGAAGACGACTTACCACCGCTTTTGATGTCGTTCCTGCAAGCTGAATTTGAAGAAGACGATACCGTCGAATTAGAAAATAATGGAGATGAAATCAAAAGCGAAGAAACACAGACCGAAAGCGACGATGAACTTCAAGAGCGCATTGAAAATCTTAAAGCGCAACTTGCCGCAATGCCAGGACGAGCAAAAGGAAAAGCTGCACTCAAAAGGACATTGGCAGAGGCTGAACGTAAACTGGCATCACGCTCTATTAAAGGACAGATTAAGTATCTACTTGATGATGAAAAATTGCTTTCTCGATATAGGGAGACATGGTTATCAGATAGAGCCGCAGAAGAACTTGATTATCCGATTTTCTTTGCAGTATCTGAAAATGGTGGTAAAGACAACAGCGGTGAACCGATTTACAAGAAAGATGGAAACGGCGAATTGATGCTGGATGAACATGGTCACCTAATCGTTGATCACGACCTTGACGAGATTGCTGAAGCTTTTGTTACTTTTGCAAAAGAACAGGGATTTGATTTTTGGACGGAGGAATAGGAAATGGCAACTTTTTCTGTTATTAAACGCTCTGCCCTTGAAGGTTCCCTTAGAATCGATGCTCAATATTATCAAGAAAAATATATTTCTAATAGGAATCGCATTTGTAGATTTAAATGCGTTCGCTTAGGAGATATTTCATCAGTTTTCAGAAAAGGTATATTTGACATAAAAGCATCATCTTATACTGATGATGGCATACCATTTGTTAGAATAATCAACTTAAAAGACGGATTAATTGATGATTCTGAAATTGTTCATATACCTGTTGATATTCATTTAAAGGAATCTAAAACTGCTCTTACAAAAGGAGATATTATTTTGTCCAAAACTGCATATCCAGCAGCGTCTTTAGTAACTCTTGATATATGTAATACAAGTCAAGATACAATTGCAATTAAGCTTTCTGATTTTTGGCGGAACAAATTATATTCTGGTTATTTGGTTGCTTTTCTTAATTCTTTTTATGGCTTGTTGCTTCTAGAGCAATGGTTTCAAGGTAATATACAAATGCATTTATCATTACCTGACGCAAAACGTGTCCTAATACCTATTTTTAAAGAAGAATATCAACAAATTATTGATAATATGTGGTGGGAAGCTTCTAAAAAGCGTGAGTTGGCAAAATTGTTGTATTGTCAAGCCGAACAAATCCTTCTTTCCGAACTGGGTTTGCTTGATTGGAAGCCACGGCGCACCCTCACGTATGTAAGAAGCTTCAACCAGGTTGCAAAAGCAAGTCGTATGGATGCAGAGCATTTTCATCCGAAGTATAAAGAAATGTTTGATAGACTACCTTCAAATGTTTACCTTCAGCTGCTTGGCAAGATTACACTTTATACTAAAGGGATTGAAGTCGGGAGCTCAGCTTATACAGAATCGGGTATTCCCTTTTTGCGTGTGAGCAATCTTAGTAAACATGGAATAGTTGATGACACAGTTAACTTCATAAGTAACGAACTCTACAATGTTTTACGAGAAAAGTATGAGCCTCAACAAGGAGAAATACTTCTATCAAAAGACGCTACGCCTGGGATTGCATACTTTTTAGATGAATCTGTACAAGGGATTATTGCAAGTGGAATTTTGCGGCTTTCACTTATTGAAGATATACCACCATACTACCTTGAGCTCGTACTTAACTCTATATTTGTTCAATTACAAATTGAACAAAGTGTTGGTGGTTCAATTATAAAACATTGGAAACCATCACAAGTGCAAAAGACATGGATACCACGCCTATTGGCAGATAGGGAAAAAGAAATCTCAGCGTTAGTTCAGCAATCTCACGCAGCGAGGCGTGAAGCAAAAACACTGCTTGAAAAAGCCAAACGTGCAGTGGAAATTGCTATAGAATATGGCGAACAGCAGGCAATGGACTTTTTATGCAAATAAATATAATGCGTTCAGCAAAGTAATGAAGGTGATAGTTTTGCCAAGAAGAATTTGTCCACGCTGTGGCTCAAAGAATACGGCAACAATATTATGGGGTATGCCTGCAATGACACAGGAATTGCAGAATAAACTTGATAAAAAGGAAGTAGTGCTTGGAGGATGCTGTATTGCAATTCCTTCTCCTACCCACCATTGTAATTCTTGTGGAAAAGACTTTGGGGGTAATTACTTTACCAAACCTGCTTTTGTTAGAGAATTATATTTTTATGTTGGCGGGTATTTTGGTACATCCCACTGGATATATTTGCATGAGCAAAAGTATGGCAAAATATTAAGGTATGTGGCATCAGACAGTCATTATATTAATATTAAATCTAAGTTAGCAGACTGTAATATTTCCTTAATTCCTGTAGCCCATAAATGGGCTGAATTTAATAAAGATTTACTTAGATGTTATTTCATTGACTGGAAAAGCCGCTATATTAACCAGAATGTATTGGATGGAACCCAATGGGAGCTTAATGTTACATTTGATAACGGTACAACAATTAAGCGTTATGGCAGTAATGCCTATCCACCCCATTGGAAAAAATTGATTGCGACGTTTCATAAATACGGATTGCCTATAATTAGATGAATTAGAGGTGAAAAGATAATGGATTCAAATATTCAATTAAAAAATCAATTTGCCTGGACTTCTTTTTATATGGAGTTTGCTGATAAACTGTTGCCATATAAAAATAATCGTTCGCAACTTCTTGAGTTGTTAAAAGACGTTTATAACGATTTAGGATTGCGCTATCCGTTTATAGAAAAGGACGGTATGCTGATTGACGATATTTGCCCGTTTACCGTATTTGGCTGTTTCAATAAAGGAATTTCCAATGAAAATCGTATTGCTTTGATGAAAGGCATTGGCAGTAAACTCGGTGTTAAGACTTCAGTGCCTACAGAATTTGACGGCATTCCGCTACTTAGCCCCATGAAGGCTTGGTTTTTCGCCGGTAAAAGTAAGCGAAAAGAAGATGACATTTCCAACCTATGGGACACATTTGAAGCCGGATTAAACTATGCAGACAATCCGTCAGAAGTCTCCAAGTCAGCATTTATAGCCTGTTATGATAAAGTAAGAAAGCAACATGAAATTAAGTGGAATTTAACTATGGGACTGTATTGGGTACGCCCCTTTTCCTACTTAAACCTTGATAGTCGTAACAGAAGTTATCTGACACAAGATAGCTCTCCTTATTACGCGAATATTACCAAAATTTCTAACTTGAAGCAGCTTCCAAGTGCAAAAACCTATTTAGATCTCATTACTGTATGTAAAGAAATCTTTGCAAAGAGCGACAGTCCTTATCACAGTTTTCCCGAACTGTCCCACATAGCGGCTATAACAACTTCGGGAGCACGGAATAATAATATCACTTCAACCGCTAATAAAAAAATAGGCTGGATTTTTCAAGGTAATCCCAAATACTATGATGTTATGGGTGCTATTAAGGATCTTGATGTTGTAACATGGAGCGTAAAGCAATACAAAAACCAGATCAAAAAAGGCGATCGCGCTTATATATGGGTTTCAGGCCCTGAGGGTGGCATTGTTGCTTCAGGAGTTATTCTCTGTGACCCGGAAATCAGGGAAAATAATGAGCCTGACCCCTATGATCTTTCTGGCGATATAAGTACAGGAGAACGTCTTGTCGTAGATATTGAACTTACCCAAAAAATAACGGATGCTGTTATTAAGAGAGAAGATTTCTTAGCGGATGAACGCCTAAAAAACGCAAATATTATTTCTTTCCCAAATGTAACAAATTCTAGATTGACTTCCGAGCAGGCCGATGTTATAGACAGCATTATCAGCGGCACCTATATACGTATAGAGCCAAAGAATTCAGATGAAACATCAGACCCTTTAAGACGATACTGGATTTATGCCCCCGGCAGCAATTCTTCCAAATGGGAAGAGTTTTACTTTCAAGGAATCATGGGTATTGGATGGGATGAATTAGGTGACCTTAAACAATACCCCAGCAAAGATGCCATGAAAGCCAAAATGAAGGAACTGTATGGCGCTGAATACTCATATATTAACTCAGCCCTTGCCACATGGCAGTTTGCTAATGAGATTAAAGTCGGCGATATTGTTTATGCAAAAAAAGGCATGCATAAAGTAATCGGACGCGGCATAGTTGAATCCGACTATATTTTTGATGCAGACCGCGATGAGTATAAACATATTCGTAAAATCAAATGGACACATAACGGGGAGTGGGAACACCCGGGACAAGCTGTCATGAAAACCCTTACCGACATAACTCCTTATACTGATTATGTACAAAAACTAGAAGCGCTCTTTATTGATGATGACTCTGTAGATATTGAAGAAAAAGAAATTGTGTATGAGTCCTACACCGAAGATAACTTCCTCAATGAAGTTTTCATGGATGCCGAACGTTACAATACTTTGGTTAATCTCTTAAAAACCAAGAAAAACATCATCCTGCAAGGAGCGCCCGGCGTTGGTAAAACTTTTGCTGCCAAAAGACTTGCTTTTTCCATAATGGGGCAAAAAGATACAAGCCGTGTTATGATGGTTCTATTCCATCAAAGTTACAGCTATGAAGACTTTATTATGGGATTCCGGCCAACCAAAGACGGATTTGAGCTTACCCCCGGGCCTTTTTACCAGTTCTGCAAAATAGCACAGGATGACGATGAACGGGATTATTTCTTTATCATTGACGAAATTAACCGCGGCAATGTAAGCAAAATTTTTGGTGAGTTGATGATGCTTATAGAAAAGGAAAAACGCGGTGAAAAACTACGCCTTCTTTACTCCAACGAGTTATTTTCTGTTCCCAAAAATCTCTACATTATCGGTATGATGAATACTGCCGACCGCAGCCTTGCCATAATCGATTATGCTTTGAGAAGAAGATTCGCTTTCTTTGAACTCGAGCCTGCTTTTGACTCTGAAGGGTTTAAAAAAATTATACAGCAAGCAAACAACCCCAAGTTTAATGCCCTGGTTGAGCAAATTAAAGCTTTGAATGACTTTATCTGCAAGGATGAATCCCTTGGCAGTGGGTTCAGAATTGGACACAGTTATCTGTGCACAAATAGTGAGGTAACCGACGAATGGCTGAAATCCGTTATTAAGTATGAATTGTTGCCTCTTTTAAACGAATATTGGTTTGACGAACCATCCAAAATAGAACAGTGGACAAAAAGGCTGAGTGAGGCTTTAGATGATTAGAATTCAAAATATATACTATATGCTTGCTTATGCTTTTCATGTCTTAAATGAAGAAGGCTATAAACAAGTAGCAACTGAAGATTTCAAATATACTTCTGATTTATTTGCAGCAATTCTTTCCAAAGGTATCGCCAGCCAAATCAAAAAGGGATTAAGTAGGGAGTATATCAGCAAAACAGAAGCCGTTATTTCACCTGCAGGTAAAATCAATGTCTCAGCCTCCATTGTACAGAATTCCATGCTTAAAAAGAAACTGGTCTGTGATTATGATGAGTTTACAGAAAACAGTTACTTGAATAAAATACTCAGAACCACTGCAATGCTTTTGATACGCTGTCCGGAAGTATCAACGCAGCATAAAAAAGCCTTAAGGAAAACAATGCTTTATTTCAGTAATGTTGATGAAATAAATCCGCGCAGAATTCAATGGTCGAGTATCAGATACCATAGGAATAATGCCACCTATAAAATGCTGCTGAATATCTGCTATCTAGTTATCGAAGGTATGCTAATGACCGAGCAGGACGGTTCCCGAAAGTTGGCCCGCTATGTAGACGACCAGCGTATGCACAGGCTTTATGAAAAATTTGTGTTGGAATATTATCGTAGGCATTATCCCCAGTTTAATGCTTCATCCACCATTATTGACTGGGATGTCGACGATGGAGAAATAGAATATTTACCTACTATGAAATCCGATATAACTCTTCGATATCGGGGTAAAACACTCATTATAGACACAAAATACTATGAGAAGACCATGCAAAGAAACAGCTTGTTCAACAGCCAAACAATCCATTCTCACAATTTGTATCAGATATTTACTTATGTAAAAAACATGGATTTTGCTCGTTCGGGACATATAAGCGGCCTTTTGCTTTATGCCAAAACTGATGAAGATATTGTCCCGGACAAAGATTATATTATCGGCGGTAATCGTATTAGCGTTAAAACTTTGGACTTGAATACTGACTTTTCCAACATATCAAAACAGTTGAACACAATAGTTGAAAAGATGTTATTATAATCATGTGTTTTATCGCATAAAGATAATAAGCAGTAATACATCTATCCTGTATCCTCAACCCCCTGTAAAAAAGGGTGTTATCTAATCTGGTAACTCAACTATGAATTTTCAGGGCGGTTGATATGTTCCCGCAAACAATAAAAATAAGGGTTTCCTGACATTGTCACATCCGGCAGATCGGCCTCGAGAAAAGCTAAATGTCAGGAAACCCTTTATTTACGAGCTTTTCAGTTTTTTTATTTTTCAACCTTTGACATCAATGTGACGCACTCAACATGGCTCGAGTTGATGGAATTGATGTCTGTTGGCCATTTTAGAAACCATCTGTACGTGGAAACATGTCAATGGGTTTTTTCGGGCATTTTTGAAAAACCGTCGTACGAGGAAACATGTCAATTAACAATAACGCCAACCACTGAATGTGCAATTGGCGTTAATTAATTTTATATCAGTTTCTTCTTCAATTCAATTATTCGGGCTTCAATTATTGAAATAACTTTTTTAAATTCCTCATCACTCTTACCCGTAGGATCATCCAGTCCCCAATCCTCTCTATGCTTGCAGGGAAGGTAAGGGCATTCCACATTGCATCCCATTGTAATAACAATATCTACCGGCGGGATATCATCAAGCAACTTTGGATATTGGGTTTTCTCCATATCTATACCATAAAGCTCTTTCATTAGACGCACAGCATCCTTATTAATTTGGGGTTTTGTTTCTGTGCCAGCAGAGTAGCTTTCAAATACATCTCCTGCTAAATGTTTGCCCAGTGCCTCGGCTATTTGGCTTCGACATGAATTATGAACACAAATAAATGCAACTTTTATCATTTTATTCTCCTTACAGCGCCAACAAGCGATCACCTTTGATATCCTCAGGACTCCATGAAATCAGTGCGAACTTCCCATTTGCATGTTCATTGATGCGGTTGAGCCATTCTATTTCACCAGCTGCCTTAGCCTTCAGTATGTGATTTGTCGTATCCGTGCCATAAAGTGACTGATTGACCACCCACCACTTAGCGGCGATGCCCGCACGCTTTAAATCATCTTCAAGACGAAGAGCCTCATAAACGGGAGTCGCTTCCGGTAGGGTCACAATAATGACCTCGGTTTCGTCTGATTTCAGTCGTGGTAACAGTCGTGCCACCGATTCAGGTATTTCTCCCTTAGTACGTTGTATTTCGTGATTATAACTCTGTGTGGACTCCAACAGGAGCAGGGTGTGACCTGTAGGAGCAGTGTCTATAACTACCACCTGATCGTCTGCCATGTCAACTAATTCCGCAAATGCACGGAAAACAGCGATCTCCTGTGTGCAGGGTGAGCGAAGATCTTCTTCGATATAGGCAATATCCTCGTCACTCATACCGGATGCGCGTGCCTTGGAGAGCACCTCTTGCTGATACTTTTTAAGCTCCTTAGCTTCATCAATATGGCTCATGGATATACCGCTTGTTTCGTCTATCACAAATTTTAAATGTGCAGCCGGGTCAGTAGTGGTAAGGTGGACTTTCTTTCCTCGCTTTGCAAGTCCTAACGCAACAGCAGCCGCAACGGTGGTCTTGCCTACACCGCCCTTACCCATCGTAAATATGACGCGCTTGCCTTCTGCTGCTAATTCATCTATCACATCGCTGAGCGAAGGAATATGGTCAGTATTCAATTTTCGCGGCTCAGTAGGGACATAGTCGGTAGTAAGTAAAGCACGCACATTTTCCAAACCAGTGACATTATACGAGCGTAAAGGTACTATATAGATTGGAAACGCCTTTAAGGCTTTCGGCATATTAGATATAGCTGCCTGCTGTTTTTCGTAAAGGCTGTTTGATAGAGCGTCTGTATGCTCCATCAATAATCCATTGATAACCAGCATCTGATTGTTAACACCTAACGCAAACAATTCATTGGAAGCACGTTCAGCTTCTTTAAATGGTGCAGTTTCCGGTCTGGTAACAAGTATTAATGTAGTCTGACTGCCATCCGACAATGTTTCCACAGCTTGCTGATAAATCGATTTTTTGCTCTCTAAACCTGATAGTTGACCGAGGCAGGATGCGCCATGCGTGCTTTCACTTATGAACCTGCTCCAAGCAGAAGGAAGCTGAAGCATTCGTAGGGTATGGCCAGTAGGAGCAGTATCAAA
>ENA-OWPA01002062-OWPA01002062.1-bioreactor-metagenome-genome-assembly--contig:-NODE-2062-length-10906-cov-4.077200_pt1 | contig 10906 bp, 11 predicted proteins | sample MGYA00238139_ERZ651803 | MGnify/ENA primary metagenome ERZ651803 (study PRJEB26909, sample SAMN07631231) | bioreactor metagenome | isolation source: Switchgrass digestor | place: USA: Dartmouth...
CCACCTCTATCTCCTCTATGCTGGAAAAGAGAGTATCAATTTCACCTCCGTCGGCAGCTATAGTCGATATGGGTGAAACGGTAAGCGGTGAAAATATAGCAGATTTCTTAAAAGGCTCATTTGTCAAGGTATCTTTTCACATGGTAATCGGCGATTTGGTAGACAGTATTTTAATGCAGCTCTATCCGTTTGATTTTGCCAGAAACCTTTACCAAGAATTCATAAATGCACATTCAGTGCAACCGGAAAAACCGGCCGAAACTCGGGAGAAAAAACCTGAACCTACTCCCAAAGATAATGAAAGGGGGCTGAAAATGCAGCAAGCAAGCATTCCTACTGGATTCATGCCAAATCAGATGCCGTATATGCAGCAACCTGTGCAAGATGTTAATGTTCAACCGGCACAGTTCCAGAGCTTTGATGAAAGTCCTATCCCTGTAGATAAGAAAAACATCGGATTGATAATGGATGTTCCACTTGAGGTTACCGTTGAGCTGGGAAGGACAAATAAGCTTATAAAGGAAATCCTGGAATTTAGCACCGGTACAGTGATTGAACTGGATAAGATCGCAGGAGAACCTGTAGATATTTTAGTAAATGGAAAGCCTATTGCAAAGGGCGAAGTAGTTGTAATAGATGAAAGCTTTGGTGTAAGAGTGACAGACATATTACATCCTTCCAAAAGGCTGTAATTTTATAAAGAAATATTCCTTGTGGTGCCACTAGAACTTAGAATATTTAAAAGGGGAGATTATAATGGGTAAAAGAATATTAGTAGTTGATGATGCAGCATTTATGAGAATGATGATCAAGGATATTTTGACAAAGAACGGCTATGAGGTAGCCGGTGAAGCTGAAAATGGAGCAAAAGCCGTAGAAAAATACAAGGAACTGAATCCCGACCTGGTGATCATGGATATAACAATGCCTGAAGTTGACGGTATACAGGCTGTTAAAGAGATAAGAAAGATAAATGGCGAATCCAAAATAATAATGTGCTCTGCTATGGGGCAGCAGGCCATGGTTATAGAATCAATCCAGGCTGGAGCAAGGGATTTTATTGTAAAGCCCTTCCAGGCTGAGAGGGTTATAGAAGCAGTTAAGAAAGTAATCGGATAAAAAAATGGAGAGTATTGTTAAAGTTTTAGGATTGTTTTTAATATTTGGATCCGTTTTATTTCTTGCCTATGTCACCACAAGATATATAGGAACGAGATCAAGAAAAGCCGGGCAGGGTAAATATATAAGCATTATAGACACTGTAAGCCTCGGGATGGACAAGCAACTGCATCTGGTGCGGGTGGACAAACAGTTTGTGCTTATAGCCACCACCGGAAAAAGTGTTGAGCTTTTAACCAAACTGAATATTGAGAATTTTGATTTTGATGCCGCTGAAGAGGAAAACACAGGAGGCATTGAATTTGTAGGCTTTCTGGAGAAGTATGCCCGGGTTTATAAAGATAAGCTCTCCAGGAAGGATACGAGCGTGGCTGGGGATGACGAGTCAGCATTGAACAAGGATGCCTATTTAATAAAAAGAAATCTTGAGAAGCTGAAATCATTGAACAGCAAAGCTTATATCAATGATGGAAAAGATGGGAATGACTTTACAAATGAAAAATAAAAAGATAAGGTTTATACTGATTACTATTATACTTATTGCTTTCTTTATGGCATTTTCTGCAGTTGCTTATGCAGATACTACCATTCCATCCTTTAAATTCGGCTTTGATGTTGAGCCTGCCCAAAGCGCGCAGGAGGTATCTACTACAGTTCAAGTGCTGATAATGCTGACCATTCTGTCCCTTGCACCATCCATCCTCATAATGATGACTTCTTTCACAAGAATAATCATAGTGCTTTCCTTTTTACGAAATGCACTGGGGACGCAGCAGATGCCTCCAAATCAAGTCTTGATAGGGTTGGCATTGTTTTTGACATTATATATTATGACTCCGGTGGGAACCCAAATAAACAATGAGGCCCTGCAGCCTTTCAATAGAGGTGAAATAACACAGGCAGAGGCCTTGGATAAATCATCGGATATTATAAAATCGTTTATGTTGGGTCAGATGGGAAAGGATAGCGGAAAGGACCTGGAGTTATTCATAAGGTTGGCGAAAATAGAAACACCGGTGGAAGATCCTCTGGATCTGCCTCTTACCGTGGTAATACCTGCATTTATACTTAATGAGCTTACAATTGCGTTTAGATTCGGCTTTCTCTTGTATTTGCCTTTTTTAGTAATCGACATGGTCGTTGCCAGTACTTTGATGTCAATGGGTATGATGATGCTTCCTCCTGTAATGATATCACTGCCGTTTAAAGTGCTGCTTTTTATTTTGGTAGGAGGCTGGAACCTGTTGACGCAGACGATACTTGAAAGCTTTTTAGTAAAATAATGCAAAAGAAAAGAGGTCAACATTATGAATGAGGCGACAATAATAGAACTTGGTCAAAAGGCTCTTCAGGTAGTTATCTATGTGTCGGCACCCATGCTGGGATTAAGCCTTATTGTTGGGCTTGCTGTAAGCATATTTCAGGCAACAACGCAGATCCAGGAACAGACGTTATCATTTATACCGAAGATATTGGCAGTGATTGCCGGCATAGCGTTGTTCGGCTCATGGATGTTAACTGTTCTGATAGAGTATACCAGGAATCTTTATTTAAATATAAATAATTTAATAAGATAAGCTATAAGATGGAGACAATATGAATATATTTTCCGGAATGGTTCTAAATGGTTTCGAAACATTCCTTCTGGTTTTTGTGAGAATGACAGGGCTTTTTGTTATAGCACCGATTTTTGGAAGGCAAAACGTTCCAACCCATACCAAGATCGGTTTTGCCTTCTTCAATGCGGTAATACTGGTAAATACGGTTTCGCTGCAAAAAGCCGATATGGAAGCCGGCATCCTTGAATACGCTCTGTTGGTGGGGAAGGAGTTTCTGGTAGGCGTGGCCATCGGATATGTGGCGTACATGTTTTTTTCCGCCATATACACTGCAGGGCAGCTGATCGACACTCAGATTGGCTTCGGAATGGTCAATGTTTTGGATCCGCTTAGCAATATACAGATTTCGGTTACATCAAACTTCTACTATATAATGTGCATGCTGGTTTTCTTGACTATAAAAGGACATCATGCGCTGATTAAAGCACTTTTTGACAGTTACAGCCTTATACCGATAGGTAAGGCTGCTTTCAACGATATACTGCTGAATGATCTGTTAAGGATTTTTGCTGAAACGTTTTCAATAGGATTCAGGATATGTGCCCCCGTCACAGCTGCAATTATTGTGGTGGACGTAGCGCTGGGTATCATATCGAAGTCCATACCGCAAATTAATGTTTTTGTAGTCGGAATACCATTGAAGCTCATTGTCGGTATGGCACTTTTGATAATCACATTACCATACTTTATGTCCCTTATTAAGAGCCTAACAGCATTGATAAACAGCGAAACAATGAATATATTGAAGGATCTGGTGCCTGCTAAATGAAACTGATATTCAAAAGGAATACGGGACAAGGTTTGTATAAGAGTTATGTAGGTTTACCGCGCATAAACCTGCAGCTTTTTGCAAATGATGAGAAAACCGAGAAGCCAACTCCTAAAAGAAGAAGAGATGCGCGTAAAAAGGGACAGGTTTTTCAAAGCCGGGAGATTACCAATGCCGTTATGCTGATATCTTTGTTTTCAGGCTTAAAGGTATTTGGTGGAAACATATATTATGAGGTATCAAATTTTGCAAGAAGGATATTGACAGAATATCCGAAAATTGAAGGATTGTATACGGTAAAATCATTATCCATGCTTTTTTTTGAAGCGGTGGGGGTTTTACTGAAAGCGTCGGCACCACTTTTTGCCATTGCAGTGGTTACAGGTTTGGTGTCAGGATTTGCCCAGGTGGGATTCCTGTTCACTACGGAAACACTGGGTTTTAAATTTAGCAGGATCAACCCTGCCAGTGGAATAAAAAGGCTTTTTTCCTTACGGGCATTGACAGAGCTTTTAAAGTCCTTGATAAAAATTTCAATAATAGGCTATGTAGCATACTCATATTTAAGGAGTGAAGAGGAAAACATCATAAACACCATAAATACGGATGTTATGAGTTCAGCGATGTATATCGGAGCTACTTCCATAAATATGGCGGTGAGAATTTGTATAGCTCTTCTGATCCTGGGAGCGCTGGATTATCTGTATCAGTGGTGGGAATATGAAAAAAGCCTGAGGATGACAAAACAGGAAATAAAGGAAGAATACAAGATGACGGAGGGCAATCCTCAGATAAAATCAAAAATAAGGCAGAAGCAAAGACAGATATCCATGAGAAGGATGCTGCAGGATGTGCCCAAAGCAGATGTCATTATAACCAACCCTACTCACCTTGCAGTAGCTATAAAGTATGATGCGGAGGTTTCCGATGCCCCGGTTGTCTTGGCAAAGGGACAGGATTACATGGCGCTGCGAATTAAAGAAAAAGCCCGGGAGCACGATGTGCAAATTGTGGAAAACAAGCCTCTGGCCAGGGCATTGTATGAATCGGTGGAGATAGGAGAGGCCATACCACCAGAGTTGTATCAGGCAGTCGCAGAGGTGCTGGCTTTTGTTTACAGCCTGAAACAGCCAAAGGTGAAAACATAGCCGGCAGATGCCGGATTAATGAATAAAAGCTTAGTAACAAATGATAAAATGGGGGTCAAATAAATCAGATGAAATTTGGTAGCCTTGCAGTACCTCTTACATTGGTAGCAGTAATTTTAATGCTTATTGTTCCTATTCCAGGATCAATTCTGGATGTGCTTATTGTCATCAATGTTGCATTGACGCTAATACTATTGCTGAATACGGTATATATGAAAAGTGCGCTGGAGATGTCTACTTTCCCGTCGCTGCTTGTTTTTACCACATTATACCGGCTGTCGCTTAATGTAGCTGCTGCAAAGCTTATCTTGGGTGAAGGCGAAGCAGGAAAGATCATTTACGGATTCGGCACCTTTGTAACCGGAGGCGGAGATGACTCCAGCAGCGTTGTTGTAGGATTCATAACATTTATAATCATCATGATCGTCAACTTCATGGTTATTACTAAAGGTGCGGAAAGGGTGGCTGAGGTAACAGCGAGATTTACTCTCGATGCCATGCCCGGTAAGCAGATGGCTATAGATGCCGATCTGAACACAGGTCTTATCAATGAAGCGGAGGCCAAGGAAAGACGAAAAGAAATTCAGAAGGAAGCAGATTTTTACGGCGCGATGGATGGTGCCAGCAAGTTTGTTAAAAACGATGCCATATCAGGAATACTGATAACTGTTGTAAATATCGTCGGTGGCCTGGTGTTGGGCATGGTCATGAGAGGCGAAGACCTTACCTATGCTCTCAATACTTATATAATCCTGGCGATCGGTAATGGCCTGGTAGGCCAAATACCTGCGGTTATGATCTCTACCGCCACCAGTATGATAGTAACCCGGTCCGGTTCAGGTACGGACATAAGCCAGGACTTGACAAAGCAGCTTTTCAACAATCAGAAAGTTATGTTTATAGCTTCCGCGGTGTGCGTTGTATTATCCTTCTTCCTGCCGACGCTGCCTTTCCTGCTTATAGCTTCAATACTTGCCTATGCAGGATACAGGCTTAAAAAAGGACAGGAAGACGTGCACAAGCAAGAGGAAATACAGGTTACTGAAACTGAAGTTGAAAACATACGAAAACCCGAGAATGTTGTGTCCCTGCTCCAGGTTGACCCCATAGAGCTGGAGTTCGGATACAGCATAATCCCTTTGGCTGATGTAAATCAGGGGGGTGACCTTCTGGACAGGGTAGTCATGATCCGAAGGCAGCTTGCTCTTGAACTGGGTATGATAGTGCCGGTAATAAGGCTGAGGGATAATATACAATTGAATCCAAACCAATACATCATAAAGATAAAGGGCGTAGAGGTGGCCGGAGGTGAAGTGATGTCCGACCATTTCATGGCAATGAATCCCGGAACAGTGGAAGAGGAGATCAATGGAATAAAAACCACGGAGCCTGCTTTTGGGCTGCCGGCCATCTGGATTACTGAAAGTCAGAGGGATAAAGCCGAAATGTACGGTTACACAGTGGTAGATACCCCATCGATCATAGCAACACATCTTACCGAGGTCATTAAGAAGTACGCCCATGAATTGACCGGCAGACAGGAAGTGCAGAAGATTATCGATGCGGTTAAGGAAAATTATCCTGCCATCGTGGAAGAACTGGTGCCGAAGATCATGACCATCGGAGAAATCCAGAAGGTGTTGGCAAACCTGTTAAAAGAAGGCGTATCTATAAGAGATATGGTAACTATATTGGAGACTTTGGCAGATTATGCTCCGGTTACCCATGACACGGACATGCTTACCGAGTATGTCAGACAAGCCTTGGGTAGAGCAATCTCCAAGAAGTTTTTCAGCGATAATAATGCCAATGTAATAACGTTGGATCCAAACCTGGAGCAGGTGATTATGGATTCCCTGCAAAGAACCGATCACGGCAATTACCTTGCATTGGACCCTTCGGTATCAAATAAAATTTTGAGCAATCTGTCAAAGCAAGTGGAAAAATTGGTTCGATTGGGACAGCAGCCGATAATTTTGGCATCACCGGTTGTAAGGCTGTACTTTAAACGCCTGACGGAGCAAGTATTGCCTGGGTTGATAGTACTGTCTTACAACGAATTGGATCCGGGACTGGAAATACAAGCGGTTGGGACGGTGAGTGTGTAATATGATAATCAGGCGTTATCTTGGAAAAAACACGCAGGAAGCCATGCTGAAAGTAAAGATGGACCTTGGCAGTGAAGCTATGATACTGAATACCAGAAAGGTAAAGAGAAAAGGTCTGAAAAACCTTTTTGCAAAACCGATGATAGAAGTACTGGCCGCTGTTGATTCCGAGTACCCGGCAAAAAAAGATACAATAAAAATCGATAAAAAGATAGAAAATTCTATGCCAGGTGCTATATATAAAAATAATCCTGACAAAAAAGAGGAAAAAATTGCACTTTTAGAGAATAAAGTAAGTAATATTGAAACTATACTGAAAAAAATATATCAACATCTTCAGCTTGATAAGACGGAGGAGGATGCGGAATACAAGGATTCAAAGGATCAAGGCACGAATGTGATGGACATTTTTTACGACAATCTGGTGAATAACGATGTGGAACCTGAGGTTGCCAGAGAAGTAATCAGCTTGGCTTGTTCCAGAGTGAAAAACACATCCGATGTAAATAGCGCAGCAGCAGCCTTATTCAGCACCGTAAGCAGTATTCTTGGAAAACCTAATGTCATCAGGTTAAGGGAAGATGGAAAGCCTTCAGTTGTTATGTTTGTCGGACCAACCGGTGTGGGAAAGACTACGACCATCGCGAAAATTGCTGCTTCCTATTCGATAGGAAAAAAGAAGAATGTAGGATTGATAACTGCCGACACATACAGGATTGCTGCTGTAGAACAGCTTAGAACCTATGCGGATATATTAGGAGTTCCGCTCAGTGTCGCTTACTCGGTAAAGGAAATACATGATGCCATAGAAGCATTTTCAGATAAAGATCTGATACTGATTGATACTACTGGCAGAAACCATAGAAATAAAGCTCAGTTTGACGAGCTTAAGAATTGTATTGAATCCGTAAATGCAGATGAAGTCTATCTGCTGCTAAGTGCGACGACAGGTGTAAATAACTGCAGGGATGTATTGAACAACTACAGCTTCCTGAAAAATTACAAGCTGATATTTACAAAACTGGATGAAGCGCTTACGCCGGGGATTATATTAAATGCGAAATTTAAAAGCAATATGGATATTTCATATATTACCAACGGACAGAGCGTGCCTGATGACATCGAGGAAGCTGACGTTGAAAAAATAACTAAGATGCTGTTGGGGAGCATAGTAAAATAATGGATCAGGCAGAAAAACTAAGGAAGATAATTGAGGGTCTAAGAATTAAACGGACAGAAAACCAGGTGGAAAAAAGAGTTATTCCCCAAAAAAAGAAAGCCAGGGTCATTACAGTGACCAGCGGCAAAGGCGGAGTAGGAAAAACGAATATTTCAATAAATCTTTCTATTTCGCTGGGAAGACTGGGGTATAAGGTATTGATAATAGATGCCGATTTTGGCTTAGCAAACATAGATGTTTTGTTTGGCGTCATCCCGAAGTATTCACTGGCGGATGTGATAAGAGGAGAAAAAAACATATATGAAGTTCTGTCCGACGGGCCGGAAGGTATAAAATTCATTTCCGGAGGTTCCGGAGTAGAAGAGCTGGCAAAATTGGACAAGGAACAGCTGGATAATTTCATAGAGAATGTGTCGCTCCTGGACGAAGAGTTTGACATCATACTCATCGATACAGGAGCAGGGCTTTCAGACAGTGTAATGAAGTTTGTGATGGCAGCCGATGAAGTATTGCTGGTTGTGACCCCAGAGCCGACTTCCGTAACGGATGCTTATGCTCTGATAAAAATGATTTCAAGAAGGGACAGCAGCAAAATAATCAAGCTTATAATCAACAGGGCAGAGAACCTGGAAGAAGCTAATCAAATAATTGATAAGATAACAATGGTGACAAGCAAATTCCTGGCGATGAAGCTGTTTTCCCTGGGATATGTATTGCAGGATGAGGCGGTATCAAAAGCTGTAAAGCAGCAGCAGCCTTTGGTAATGGCATATCCGAGGAGCCACGCTGCAAGGCTTATAATGGAGATGTCCTCAAGGCTTGCCGGGGTGGATCAGGAAGCAGCCGTAAAAAATGTAAGCGGTATGAGGAGCTTTGTAAGCAAGCTGGTGAGCTTCCTGAATAATTAACGGCGAAAAAGCTGTATTACGGAAAAGTAGCTTGTACGAGGGAGGTCATATGAAACTTACTGATTTGATAGCTGGAACAAAGCTGCAGTTAGAAGTATTGGAGCAAAACGGTAAGGATGTAAATAACGTATTTGTCAGTGAGGTCGAATGGGTTGAAGATGATAAGAACCTTGTTATAGCAGCGCCGATATACGAAGGTAATATTTATCCTCTTCCCATAGGCACTCGTATTAATTTATATATCTTCTTCAAGAAAAGGCATTCAGACATAACCGAGTTATATGCTTGCGGAGCAATAGTGGTGGAAAGGGATAGCAAGCAAAAGATTGCCACATTGAAGGTAAAAATTACCGGTGAGCTGATAAAGATACAAAGACGTCAATATTTCCGATTCGATTGTACACTGCCGGTAAAGTACAGGATAGTTAATGAAGAAGGCAACAATGATCCAGGTATGGGTGAAACAGAGGCAAAGGCGATTCCTCTAAAGGATGCCGTGACAAGAGATATAAGCGGTGGGGGAGTTTGCATAGCTCTGGAGGAAAATGTTGAGAAGGGAACCGTACTGGAGCTTTATATAGATCTTGGAAAAGAAGAAAACATGAATTTTGTAGGAAAGGTTGTAAGAGTAGAGAGAAAAGATATTTCGGATATATACAAATATGAAGCAGGAATAGCTTTTGAAGCTATTGATGATAAAGAGAGAGAGAAGATCATCAGATTTATCTTTGATGAACAGAGAAAGCTCAGAAAAAAAAGGATTGATTTGATCTTATATGACATGTGAAAAAGAGGACACGCATAAAGGTGTCAAAGCGGTTGTTGCTGTCGGGACATCTACAGGAGGCCCAAAGGCCTTGTTGGAGATACTTCCGAATATACCTTCCGATTTTCCGGCATCGATTGTTATCGTACAGCATATGCCTGGCGGATTTACCAAGTCCCTGGCAGAAAGGTTGAACAATCTGTGTGAGATAACCGTAAAGGAAGCGGAGGAAGCAGATATATTGCAGCCAGGCTGGGCTTACATAGCTCCGGGAGGCTATCATATGATGTTTGAGACACCGGGAGACAGCAATATAGTGATCAAGCTCTCCAAGGAGCCGCCAGTGAACGGACACCGGCCGTCTGTAAATGTCATGATGAAATCCCTGTCGGACACCGGAATAAAGAACGTTGTCGGAGTCATACTCACAGGGATGGGAAAGGACGGCAGTGAAGGGATAAAGGCAATAAAGAACAAAAATAAAGGCTTTATAATAGCGCAAGATGAAAATTCCAGTGTAGTTTATGGGATGCCAAAAGGAGCAGTTCAAACCGGAGCAGTGGACGTAGTATTGCCGCTTAATGAAATAGCCTATGAGATAGTTAAATATGTAGGGGGTGTCTAAAAAATGGATATGAATCAATATCTTGAAATCTTTATCGATGAATCAAAAGAGCACTTACAGAATCTTAATGATGGCATGCTGCAATTGGAGAACAACCCTGAGGACACCGGAGTAGTCAACGACATCTTCAGGTCCGCCCATACTTTAAAAGGTATGGCTGGGACAATGGGTTTCAACAGGATGTCTGTTCTGACCCACGATATGGAGAATGTGCTTCATGCTTTGCGCAGTAATGAGATAAAAGCCACATCAGAACTCCTTGACCTTTTGTTCAAATGCCTGGATGCTCTGGAGTATTATATCGATAATATAGTCAATACCGGTAGTGAAGGAGAAAATGACTTTAATGATATCATAAGGGCATTGAATGAGGCACTAAGCGGAGGAAGCGGCATAGCCAGCGCCAGCCAGACTATGGATGAAAAGTCTTCAGGAGGCACGGCAGAAAAAGGGGTTTCCCAGGACAAACCGACGATTAACATTGACCAATACGAGCAGAATGTCATTAATAAGGCTATTGAAGAAGGAATGAATGCATACCAGATAAGCATAAGCCTGAGTAAAGGGTGTGTGCTAAAGTCTGCGAGAGCCTTTATAATATTCCAGACCCTGGAAAGAAACGGTGAGATAATAAAATCCATTCCCAGCACAGAAGATATTGAAG
>ENA-OWPA01002066-OWPA01002066.1-bioreactor-metagenome-genome-assembly--contig:-NODE-2066-length-10895-cov-3.050194_pt1 | contig 10895 bp, 8 predicted proteins | sample MGYA00238139_ERZ651803 | MGnify/ENA primary metagenome ERZ651803 (study PRJEB26909, sample SAMN07631231) | bioreactor metagenome | isolation source: Switchgrass digestor | place: USA: Dartmouth...
GGATCTGACGGTGAAGGTCATCACCTCCCGCTTCGCCCGCAGCATGGGCATTCTCCTCCGCTCAGAGCTCAACATCATCAACGCCCTGACCATTATGAGCACCCTCATCGGCAACCGGAATGTGGAGGAGAAGTTTCAGCAGTGCCTGGACGAGGTCCGGGCCGGCCGGGGCATCGCCTACTCCTTAGAGCGCGTGGGCATTTTCCCGCCCCTGCTCATCCACATGGTCTCCGTGGGCGAGAAGACCAGCGAGCTGGACGAGATGCTCCTTCGCACCTCGGGCTTCTTTGACGACGAGGTGGAGGCCGCCATTTCGAGGATGACGACGATGATTGAGCCGCTCATGATTATCATCCTCGCCGTCATCATCGCGATAATCCTGCTGTCCATCTTCCTGCCGATGCTGGAGATCATGAACGCGGTGTCTTAATCGGGGCAAACACCGGACGGTGTGCGGATAATTCAATTTATCTTTCATAAAGAAGGGAGTTACATATGTTACACGCACTGAGAAAACGGATTTCGGGGAAAAAGGGCTTTACTCTCATCGAGCTCATCGTGGTCATCGCGGTCATCGCCATCCTGGCGGTCATCCTGATCCCGCGGTTTGCCGGGTTTACGCAAAGCGCGCGCGAAAGGTCGGCTATGAGCGATGCGCGAAACATCCTGATGGCACTGGAGGCATTGGACACGGAAGGGAAATTGGATACTAAAAAAGATCCTGACGATATTCTCGCAGTCGTCGTTGAATTTCTTGGGAAACCCATCCAAGATGGCGAACTGATATATGTAGGGAAAGATGAAAACGGCATTGATTTCTTGTACAGTAAAACAGTTAATGGTTTGCCATATAACGTTTACTGCGTGAATGGAAATCTCTACGAAGAAGTTAATCCTACGACGGCACCTTCTGGCATAACTATTCCTTCGTCTTAACCTACTGGTCAATGAGTAATAACAAAGTTTCTTCCCGCAACGGGCCAACCCCGCCGGTTGGCCCGTTGCGAAGGCATCTTTTCACGGAGGGGTGAGCCATGCGCGCAATAAGGAATAAAGGCGGGTTTACGCTGATGGAGCTCGTGCTCGTGCTCGCTGTGCTCGCCATTTTAATCGGCCTTGCCGCGCCGAGCCTTTCCGCCTATTACCGCAGCGGCAAGGAGATGGAGCGGCAAAAGCAGGAAGAGCTTATCCAGAAAGCTCTCAACCAGTACTACGCCTACGAGGGACATTTCCCCGACCTTGACCCCTTAAGCGACGAGCCGGAAAGCGGCGACGTTGCCCTGCCCGACGAGAAAAAAGAGCTGCTCACGGAGCGCCTTTTGGGCATCACGGCCGTGCGCATTGACTCAGACCCATACAATTTCTACTACGACCAGACGAAAGGCACCATCCGCCTTGAGCGGAAACCCTGATGAGAGAGAAACGACGGAAAGGAGGCAGCCATGCGGAAAAGACTCGGCAGAAAGGGAATGACCATCCTCGAGCTTCTCGTGACGATGGCTGTCCTGTCCCTGCTCGGCGCGATGGTACTGGGGCTCGTCGGCGCCGGCAGGCGCTCGTCGACCCGCATCCAGACGGACATCGCCGACGACACCGAGGCGCGCACGGCGATGTCGCTCATCACCGTCTCCATACGCCAGCACGACGCGACGGGCGCTATCGAGCTTGTGAACGTCGGCGCGCAGACGGAGCGGCTCAAGCTCAGAGCCAACCCCTTCGCCATCAGCGCGGAGGAGCGGGAAAAAGGAAAAGTGATTTTGTTCCGCGAGGGGGACGACGGGATGTGCACCATCTACGCCGTTGACCGCACGGGCGAGGGGCAGTCCGTCTCCGACCCCGTCGACGTGATGCCGCTTGCGGACATAGAGCCGATTGCCGTTGTGCGGTCGGTCCGGATCACGGAAGACATCGTTGACAACTCGCTTGTGTACAACATCGTCATCACATACGGGGCCGGCGGCAGGGAAAAAACGCTGGAGCAGTCGGTGACCCTGCGATCGGCCATCGCATCGACATAGAAAAGTGACTCAATAACACAGACAAATCCGACAGAAACATCGGCGCGAGTTCTCTCGGGACGCCGAAGGGAGGAAGATTATGGGGCACAAGGTGCTCGGCCTTGAAGTATCGGGCAAAGAAATAAAAACAGCGCTTGTTCGGAACGGGGCGCGGCCTCAGATTCTCCACTGCGGGACATATCCCGTCCCGTTTTTAAGGGGAGAGGGCATCGCCGACGACGAAAACGAAATCGGCAGCGTCCTGCTGACGCTCAAGGACATCTTCAAGCAGAACAAAGCGCTCGCCGGCGCCGACACCGTGAGTGTCTGCGTGACGGACCCGCAAACCGTCGTACGCTACTTAAAGCTTGCCGCCTTCGACAAGAAAGAGCAGAAGGCGGCCGTGGAATACGAGATTTCACAGAGCTTCCCCGGCGTAACGAGAACGCACGCGATTTCGTTTAAGGAATACACCCGGACGAAAACGGAAGTGACGGGCATAGTCTCCTTCGCGCCGAAAAAGAACCTTGAGGGGTACCGCAAGCTCCTCGAGGAATTGTCGTTTAAACGCCAGGCGATGGACGTCGTCGCCAACGCCGACGCGAAGGCGTTTGGCGCGTTCGCCCAGCCGCTGACGAAGGACGAGACCGTTTTAATCTGCAACATCAAATCGTCCTCGACGTATTTCACCATCATTTCGGGCGGGCGCGTCCTGCAAAGCCGCCAGATTCCCGAAGGGCGCCGCCAGACGGCCGAAGCGATCTGCGTGGCCATGGGCTGCACGCCTTCGGATTTTGAAAAAATGTGCCTGGACAACTCGCCGGAGAGCGCAAAGCTCGCTTCGATGGCCGATACGGGCTACCGGTACATCGAGGAACAGCTGCGCCAGACGCTTGAGTTTTTCGCATCCGAGCAGAAGAAAAGCGTCGGGTGCGTCTATCTCGCCGGCGACGGCAGCATCTTCCCGGACCTCGCCACGCACTTTACGGAGAGCGTCGGGGTTCAGACGAAACTCATGGTGCCAAAAAGCGGCGTGAAAGCGGATAAAACGATGTTCTTAAAGGCGTTTTCCGTCCTCGGCGCGGCAATCAGGGAGGATTAAGCGATGCGGGATATTAACTTGCTTGAAGGCCTCGGCAGCCGGAAAAAGTTTGACGTCAAAAAGAGCGCGCGCCGCGCCGCGATTGCCGTGGTCATCGTGGCGCTGCTCCTCGGCGGGGCCGTGTTCGGGCTGCGCTACCTCAACGACCAGTACAAACAGCAGCTTGCCGATATCTCCGCCGAAATGGCGCAGTACAAGGAAATCGGCGAGCTGAAGAACACCATCACGGACAAACGGCAGCTTATCGACTCTCTGAAAGTGCTGCTCGATACGGCGGACGTGACGAGCCGGGTTGACAGCGCGTTCTTCGAGACCATCAGCAACGCGCTGAGCAGCTCCGTCTACCTCACGAGCCTCGCCCTCAACGAGGACGGCACCGTGAGCCTCGCCGGAAAGGGCGTCACCCGCGAGGACATTACATACTTCATCTATTCGCTCAAGCTCTCCGGCGCCTTTAAGGACATTTCGTTTAGCGTCATCAGTCAGGAAAAGAACGAGACGACCGACACAGGCCTGTTCGGCTTTGCCGCCACCGCCGTGCTCGTCTCCGAGGAGGTGCCGAGCGGTGAGTAGGAATTATTCGATTAGCAAAAGCGAGTTTATTCTCATCGTCGTGCTGATTATCGTCGCGCTGTGCGTTGTCATCGGCAACTATTTCGTCCTGCCGGCCTGGCAGGAGCTGTCCCAGACGCGCGAGCTCCACGCGCGCCAGACGCAGCAGCTTGAAAACCTCCGCCGCGAGCACGGGAAGATCGACACTTACCGCGAGCAGGAGGCGCAGCTGGACGAGGAAATCGCCGCGATAGGCGTCTCCATTCCCTCGTATTACGCGCAGGAGGAAATCGTGGCGGCCATCAGCTCAGCGTCCCAGGAGAGCAGGCTGGACGTCGTCAACATCACTTTCGGCGGCCGCGTCGTGCAGTCGAAGGACGCGTTCCTCAATCAGCTGAAAAACGCGGGCAAGTCGGGCGGCGAAGCAATTTCCGCCGCGGCCGGCGGGCCCGATACGGTCACGGCCGAGCAGCTGACGCTCAACGTCAGCGGCAGCTTTGACGAGTACATGCGCTTTCTGTCCATCTTCGAGCTGAGCTCGCGCCGCGTCTTCTTCCGCAGCGCGACGCTGAGCGCCGCGCCGGACGGGAAGCTGACGGGCACGATGAACCTCCTCGTCTTCAGCGTCGGCGAGCTGCCGGAGACGTTCCCGGGCTACGCGTACGACGCGCCGGTTCCCTCCGGGCGGGAAGACCCGTTCGAGCCGTTTGACCGCGGCGCCGGCGGCGGCAGCGGGGCGGTGCAGACGGGAGCCCCGGATTTCTACGTCATCATCAGCTCCAGCCTCGACAACGACAGCGGCGTGCAGATGGGCCGCTATCCCATCTCCGCCACGCAGGTCTCCACGGATAAGAACGCGCACGTCACGGCGGCGCTGACCCTGTCTGGGAGCGACGTCATCTCCTTCAGCTACACTCTCGACGGGAAGACGTACAGCGGCACGCTGGAGTCCGAAAAAGACACGATTACAATCAGCGTTCTCTCGCGCGCCCGCAAGAGCGCGGACGACAACGTGGGCGTCACGCTCGACGTTACGAACGACACGGGCAGAACGGTCGTCGTCTCCGTCCGCAACGACGACGCGATCAATCCGCGCTTTAAGCTCGGCACCACGCGCGGGACGGTTCTGCTTGGATAGTTTGATTAAGGCACAGAGAGGGGGCGGTCGCCTTTGAAAAACAAAAAAGGGTTTACGCTGCTTGAGGTCTTGACGGCCATCAGCGTCATCGCCATCATATCCGGCCCGCTCCTTTACCTTTTCGTCACGTCCACGCGGGTCGGCCGCACAAGTTACGACACCGACAAGGCCAACACCGTCGCCGTCGCGCTGGTGGAGGAGATTAAGGCCTCGCCGGGCAGCTGGCAGAGCAAGGGCTACCTCAAGGATGAAGAGGGAAAGTACACGAAATACCACTATTTCGACAGCGACTGGGCGCCGACCGCCGAGGCGTACGCATCCTACCGCGCGGTAATCACCGTGGAGGAGGTCCCGGCGGGCGGCGGCGCTGGCACGTCGCCGTACCTGCCGCAGATGGGCCTGAGCAGCGGCATCCGCTACATTGAATTCCTGTGCAAACGGGAGCGGACGGGCGTGACGTATCAGCTTTCCTGCCAGGTGACGGAATCGGGCGGGAAGTATCGGTACACCATCGGGGCGGGCATCGTTGACCCGTCGAGCCCTGTTGTGAGCCCCATACCAGACCCCGTGCTCTGCGCGCGCCCGAATATAAGCGGTTCGTACTCGACTTACGTGGAAATTGAATCAGACCTGCCCCTGCGCTCTATTCCGATTGTCGTCCTCTCCGAAGACGGCAACCCCGTGAATATTCGGTTCGGGTCAAACAACACCACAAGCGCCGAGCTCGCGCTGTTCATCTACGGCGACCCGGCAGGGGAGTACGTGACCATCTCGGACAGCCCGTTCGTGATGGAAAGCGGCGTTTTGAGCGTGACATACATGCAGGCGCCCGCGGAGACGCTTGAGAACAATAAGGTCAACGTGTCCGTGGCGGTGGAGCGCATGGACGGCTCCGAAATCGCCGCGTATACGTCGCTTGTCTATTTGCCCGCTTAAAGCAGAGAAAGGAGGGCAGAGCTTGATACGGTGGACGATAAAGTGCCTCAAAAGCAAGGCAGGCTCGGCACTGATCCTCGTCATGGCGGCGCTGATACTGCTTCTGGCCGTCAGCTCCGTCGTCGTCGCGCTCACGACGGCAAACGTCCGGCTCAGCCGGCGGTATTCAAACTGGTCGAAGGAGTATTACTGGCTTGATTTTGTCGCGGAAGACCGGCTGAGCGCGTTTGATACGAAAGTTCTGCTCCCCGCTGAAATGCTCGCGAGAAAGTACCTTCAGGAGGAGTGCTACAAGGCTGAGGAGGCCAGCGGCGTCACCGAGCCGGACCTGCAGACGCTCCTGTTTCTGACGGGGGCGGAGCTTCAGACGATGATCAACCAGCAGTGGCAGGTCGTCAGCGAGCTCGTTGACATGAAAGACAGCGGCCTTCCCCTCACGCTCGAGCAGGAGCGGACCATCGCGTCGTTCGCCCCGCGCGTGTTCGCCATTCTTTACGCGGCGGCCGTCCAGCTGAACTTAAGCGACGGACTTGCCGAAAAGCGCTACCCTGACGACGGCTATCCCGCCGAACTGGACTACAACATCGACTCTTCCGCGTCGGTCAGTTCGACAAGCTGGCTGCCGGATCTGAGCAGCTACATCGACGGCTCCGGCACATACCTTTTCGACGAATTCTACGACGCGCTCGATACCATATCGAAAAACAACCCCATCCGCCTGAAGATTGTCGCCAGGGAGGCGGACATCGAAAACCCGAAGAGCGTCGAAGTCACCGTGACAATCGCGGCGCCGCAGTACGACGCCGTCTCGCAGGTCCGCTACTACGCCGTCAAGGCCAACCCGCTCTACGCCAACGCCCTGTCCGTTCAGGGCTCGGTTATCTTCAGCGGCGGCAATGTTTATATTACCGGCGATGTCGTCGCCGCCGCGCGCGATTTGGACGGCAACCTCCAAAAGGACGCCAAGGGGCTCACCAGCACCGAGGAAGGCAACCTCCTCGGTGTCTTAACCGACGGGCCTGCGGAAGTCGTCGTGAAAGGAAACATCTACACCGGCGGCGACGTCCACCTGCACGCGAAGGACAGCTCCATTGAAGTCACGCGCAACGGTGCCGCCAACGAGCTGAAAACAAGGCTCCTCTACGGCGCCGGAAACGGCCCGGACAATACATACTGGTTTGATTTGTCGGTGGCGAGAGACGACGCGCTGAGATTCGCGGAGGACAACGTGGCGCCCGACACCATCCCGTACATCTATCAGGACAGCACAGGCGGCAACGTCTACTGCAACAACCTCGCCATTGAAGGCGGCGTGTCCAACGGCTCCATCGAAGTTGACGGCAGCGTCTGGACGAAGGACGACATCCAGAACGACGGCCAGGCCGGCACGAGCATCCGCATCCGCGGCAACTACATCGGCATGACGTCGGAGGCGTCGATGGGCAACCCGAACTACAGCTCCGCCGTCATCAACAACGCCCTGCCTTTCGGGGGGACTATCCGGATTGACGGGAAGTACGTCATCCCCGGCACCGCGTTCTACGAGCTGTTCTCAGGCCCCAGCCGCACAAAAGAATATTACCAGACGGCCGAGAGCGTCAACGCAAAAGGCGGCGAGTTCTTCAGGGTCTACATTCTTGAAGAAGACGAGTCCGGCAAGACGTACTACATCTCGAAGGAACCGGATAACGAAGAGCATTACAACTTCTTTGACGGTACGCTCAAGCAAAAACGAGACCGCTTTGTCGAAATCGTTTCGCCATACGCCGGCGATTTCACGAGCAACGTCTATCTCGATCCCAACGCGGTCAGCTATATTCTCGGCGTCGGCGTGACGTCGACGGGCGCGATTGTCCACGAAGGAACCACCAACAAAGCGCACCTCGACTACTACGAAATCAAAGACACGCTTTTACCCCGCGTGTTTGACAGCAAAACAGTCCGCTACGGAACAAGCGACGCTGTTTTCCGCGATTTGTACGACCCGGCCGCCGCGATTCACGACCCCGAACACGGGTTCTACGTCTTGAGAGGAAACCGCACGATCAACTTTGACGCTGATGGCATCAAGCGGGGCATCATCTACTGCAGCGGCGACCTGACCATCACAGGCGGCGAGTTTAGCGGCGCCATCGTCTGCGCGGGGAACGTCACAATTGAAGGCAACACAGTCATCAAATACGACGAAGCGGAAGTCCGCGCCGTCATCGGCCTGACCGACTCCTGGCAGCTCATCAGGTCCGAATCCCCGTCTTACAGCCAGATAGCACGAAGGTTCTTCTCGCCGGGCACATACAGGGCGTTGACGAGCTTCGGCTCCGACTCGTACGTCGTCACCGGCGCCGTCGGCGAGGGCAGCTTCACCACGCGCTACACCATCAACAGCTGGAAAGAAGTCAACCTGAGAAGCGGACACTCTTAAATCGGAAGAGAGGGATTAAATGGAAATGAAACGGTGCAAAAAAGCGCTCGCGCTCCTGCTTACGCTGCTCATCACCTTGCTGCTTGTCAGCGGGGCGATTGCAGGAGCGGTTGAACTCGAAATCGAGCAGAAGATTATCCCCTCGGCGGGCGAGCAGCAGCCGAAACCGCGTTCCGAGCTGAAAGACGGCGAGGTCTACGCGTACACCCGCGTGGCGGGCGACCCGCTGCCGTCCACGGAGTTTACGGTTGAAATGAACGCCATCGGGCGGCAGTACAGGGTGGAGACCGTCGAATCGCGGCGGTACAATATCGTCCTGCTGCTGGACGTCTCAAACTCCATGGAAGGCACGCGCATGACGAATATGGTCACGGCGGCGAACAACGCCGCGAAGGCGCTTGTCGGCAACGGCAACAAGATTGCCGCGGTGACGTTTGCCTCTGGCACCGTCAATGAACGCAGCCTGTCCACCAGAGATATTGAGTTCTATCAGACCACAAAGGGCTCCGACTCGCAGAAGGACTACGTCAAAATCAGCTTAAGGCAGGATCGCAACCAGGGCGGTACGAACATTCAGAAGGCGCTGCGCGCAGGCTACAGTATCTTGAAAGAGGCCTACGATATAGAAGCCGACGATGATAAAGCCGTGCCGGTTATCATCCTGCTGTCCGACGGCGCGCCGACGTATTATGTTGACGATATCGACGCAACGGGTACGACGTGCGGCGCGGGCTCCGAATCGGCTGCTGTCAATGTGGCGTACACCATTGCCCAGGCGGCTTATTACAAGGTTCTGATGCCGGAGCTGGAGATTTTCACAATCCCCTTTGCCCTTGATCCGAATGACAGCGACACGAAGTTTGCCAACGCCACGCTCAACCCGACGGACGCCAATATTGCCCCGATCTATGCAACGACGTACAAGTATGATAGCCGAGGCAGGGTTACCAGCACAACACCCGGCTTCGTGGACACCTGGGCCGAAGCTCTCCAAAAGGTGAATGACTCGGATATCAGGGCGCAGATGACGAAGGACTACGTCACGGGTTCGTATTCCGCGACAAACAGCGCGCAGAGCCTGTCGCAGGCGCTCCAGAGCGCCATCGTCCACATGCAGGGTTATAACCCGATTGCCGAGACGAAGGGCCCGGACGGCAAGCTCACAGATTCCTCCTATCTCACGGCGCAGTATCAGATCGGCAAAGGGTTTGCCCTCGCGGGCAATACAATGACGGTGCGCTACGGCGGTACGGACTACACGTTTGAAAAGTCCGGCAGTCAATACGTTTACAAGCCCGATAATGTCAACGTCCCCAACGCTGCTATCGCTAAGCTGGAGCTGCGGGTGACGGATTCCGGGCTCGTCGAGTGGAAGATTCCCGCGTCCGTCCTGCCGGTCATCCCGGCCGGCGGGGACGCGCAGTATCCCGTCGACCCGATTACCCTGCGCTTTAAGCTGGCGTTTGATTTAGAAACGCCGGACCTGGAGCCGGAGACGTACCCGACGAGCACCTCCTGCACCTACACCTTTACGCCGGTCAAAGATAACCCGTACTATTACACCAGCGAGACGCAGGTGGAGACGTTCGTCAAAACGACGTATTACGAGACGCAGTTCCAGCTCCTCTCCGACAATCAGCCGAGCTTCTCCTTCGCCGACAGCAAAGCCGGCCTTGCTTCGGGGTACGTCCCGCTCGGGCAGGCGTCGCGGTCCAGCACTCAGAAGAAGACCGACGGAGAGCCGGAAAAAGTCGAAATCAGGTACTCAAATACGAACTATGCTTTCGACAATTTTACGAAGCTCACAGCCACGGCGAGCTTCAGGTATGACGGGGATTCCCTGCCAACTTCGAGCGCAAGCGGCTACTCCGTTACCAGCTTTAAGGACGGAAACGGCACGAGTTACAGCGACGCGCGCGTCACGGACGTCTCAGGCTCTAGCTGGAACAACAATCGCACAATTACCGTGTCGTACGATTATTCGGGCGGGCAGCCGCGCCGCAGCCTCGTGTTCCAGGACGTTTCATTCTCACGGCAGTCCAGCTCGGCCAGCGTTTCGGCTAAGGTGGAGCGTGTCAAGACAACATTTTTGATCATCTTCCCGCGTACCGACTATTACGTCACGCAGATAGACAGCAAAGACTTGAATCCGAAGCAGAGTATTGGCGAAAACGGAGGCACAATCAACATCAATGACGGCGCCGAATATGTATTTGGCAAAGTGAGCGACGCGGCCTATAACAGCGACGGTTTCGCCACCGTCACCGCCACAAAGTACTACGACTTCTACCATGCCGTGTCAAACGTACAGGCGGCCTACTACACCGCCCAGAGCAGCGTCACCGGCCCGTTGCCGAGTTCTTTCACCGAGAGCGGAAATACGCTGACCGTCGTAATCGGCGGCGCCGTTGAAGCGGCTTACACGAAGGGGACGAACGTCCAGTTTGCGAAAAACGACATGGGCGGGTACACCGTCGAGCAGAAAATTGGCGGGACGACGCAGGTCATCACGTACGCAAAAAGCAACGATATCGTTACCAAGACCGTGCAGGAGTTCTATCTCAGAAACGGAATCGACCAGCAAAGCGGCAAGGTCTCGCTCGCGTCGAACCCGGTGGGCGCCATCAAGCTGAAAGACGCCAAGAAGGCGGCTGAAGAAGTGGCGCAGCAGGTCGGCGCCGAGGTGACGCTCAAATCGACCTACAACTCCGAGTTTACGATGGTCACGCTCCGCAACGAAGCGGAAGT
>ENA-OWPA01002069-OWPA01002069.1-bioreactor-metagenome-genome-assembly--contig:-NODE-2069-length-10871-cov-3.803502_pt1 | contig 10871 bp, 8 predicted proteins | sample MGYA00238139_ERZ651803 | MGnify/ENA primary metagenome ERZ651803 (study PRJEB26909, sample SAMN07631231) | bioreactor metagenome | isolation source: Switchgrass digestor | place: USA: Dartmouth...
AATCCACGATTTTGATATTCTTTTTTTACTGCCACATACTCGATACTGCCATCGTTATGGCTATACAACCCCACTGCCTTATCTCCATTGAAAAAAACTTCACAGCGCGCTTTATCTCTTGATTGTAATGATTTATTTATCCAGTCTTTTTCTCTTGCAAAAGAACCGGGAGCATCCAAAAAAGGGATGAATGCTGATTCCAATATATCAATACAGTCATCCAGCATTTCAACAGAATATAACTTACTGGATAAGCCTTTTAAGTCAAGTTCTTTATTTATTGCATTGCGTGGCATGATGTATTCTGAAAAATAATAAGGCTCCCCTGCAATAGGCAATAGCTTAAATAGCTCATCACATTGCACGTTGCCATGTATTTGAGAGTACCAAAGCATAATCCTGTTCTTTTTATTTGCTTCACAAATTTGATTTATCATTTTCGCCAAAGCTTGAAATTCTGTATTTTCAGGAGCATTTTCAAAAATCAGCTTGAAGCGCAATGAATTACCGTATACAAACGCTTTTATGATACCATGATTTCCAGTTTGCCCTTCCAAAGCTAATTTGTAAAGCGTAGCGTAATTGCTTGCATTATATAGATGTGTATCTCGTTCAATTAATTCTAGTAAGATATTATCATGATCCGAATCATCTGTAATATCAGTTATTTTCATCGATATCCCCCTACAGTACTTATAGCTGGCTCATGTTGCAAAAAGGCCCATAAGCTTGCAAAACAATAAAGCGATCTTACCGGAACAGCCTCCATCAAACGAGTTTTGTCCCTTTAAAAACTAATTATTAGAATGATTATATCACAAATTTTCCCGGATAGTCCGGCTTGCATTTACAATAAAAGGGAGAAATTCGTATAACCGACCACATCTGCGACGCCTTTGGCATCAAAATAAACCTGCATACTTTGCAAAGCAAAATTGCTCGGACATACTTAATGAATATTTGCATTTTCTTAAGAAAAGTATTTGAAGTATTTGCTCTGATCGGTTATTGGACATAAAAATACCTCCTAAGCAGATTTTTCTCATTTCCCTTGTCTACTTAAGAGGTATCATATCCCCTTCACATTAGGTAAGTAGCTTTTTATTGATCATACCTTCCTCACCGGCCTGATATACTTCCAAAACTGCTCTGGATCATGATAAAAGTAAATCATTCTACCGGGGGAAGTGTCCAGGCAATATCCGGTGCCTGTGAAATCAAAAGCTGCCATTGCCTTTTCCATCTTTTCTTCCACACTGCGGTTTTCCTGCTCATAATCGAAAGGCCCATGTTCAAAGACAATATACTCGGCTTCGGGCACATCCATCATAATCATTTGTGGCGGTACTTCACCGTTATAATCAATTGGAAGACGTACACCATAACACTCTATACGTGGAATACCCCAATCACAGAGTCTACCGCTCGGGTCAATTATGTACGCCATAATCTGACCGCTGCCGCTGTTAGGATCGCTCCCTCCGTAGTCATCCAATTTGCCTTTGATACTGTCGAGTAAGCCGCAAATTGTTTCGCAGTCCTGCCCCGGGATAAGGCTTTGCTTTTGCCAAAAATCCCAATACCCATTACTCTCATAGTTTCTAATGTGCAAAAATTTGTGTGCGGGAATGGTAACAAAATAGATTTTAATATCATCTGCAGATTTCACCATACCAATCTCTCCCAATCCGAAAAAATAGCGGTCGAAAGGGTTTATTTTTGTACGAAGGACGACAGGCATAGGGTTTTTTCGATATTCACTCGGAGCCACACCATATATTCCCTTAAAAGCTCTGGTGAAAGCTTCATGGGATGAAAAACCGTAATCAAAAGCAATATCCAGAATACTTTTTTCACTATCCCGAACTTCTTTCAGCGCAAAGGCTAATTTTCTATTCCGTAGATAATCCTTAAATTGCATGCCCGTTATTTCCTTAAATTTTCTCGTAGTATGAAATTCGGAATAACCCAGGTTGCGTGAAAGAAAGCGCAGCGTTATTGCTTCACAGTTGCGGTTTTTAATACACTCGTCAATTTCATCAACAATCACTTTGATTTGCTTATGCCACTCGTACATTCATCTTTTCACCTCATTTCAACCACTCTATAGTCATTATAGGATAAAGGAAATGGCATTGCTTGATTTTACTTGCGGAAAATAGAGGATATGCTTTAGCTTTTGACTCGCCCAATATAAATCTCAACGCTTACACAACATCAAGCATTAAGTGCAAATAAGGAAATTGCTCTGCCTTATATAATATCTACATCAACATAAATGACAATTCAAGCGCTTTGGCTCTAATCAAACACCAGCCTTATCCTATCGTAATAACGGAGGATTCAACCAGAAATATTGGACTTAATAACCACTTCTCCAGCTTTTTTGAATGTCACTCTTCCAGCTACCCCATCTTCATTTCTGCAAATTGCTTATAAACTCTTTGCTTATCCGTCAGCAACTCAGCCGCAAACGCTCTCTCTTAGCTTTTTTAACAATAAGGCTTCCCCCGCAAAGAATAATATTCTAGCGAAAAGAAACTCAAGTATTTCCCTAGCTTATAACAACTTATGAAGACACTATGTATTTATGTCGCTTAATATCCGATGGACAGCTTCCAATACATTTTCAGCGGTGAAATATGGCTCTACGTCTTTCCATGTATGCCTGTATTCATTAAGGCTTCCTTTTCCCACACCAGTCAAGACAAGAATACCTTTTGCGCCAATATTTTTTGCCAGTATCATGTCGGACATGCCCATATCTCCAATAACATATGAGCCTTTGACATCAATTTCAAACTCTTTGCATGCAGCGTCTATCATACCTGTAAGAGGTTTTTTACAGTTGCAGTTATCGGAACTAGTATGGGGACAGCAATAGACCGCATCAAAATAAGCATTATGATTTTTTAGTTCCTCTTTCAATGAGTTAAGTTTTTCGTTGTATTCGTCCCATGTGAGTTCACCTTTTGATATGTGCGACTGATTGGTTATACCTATCACAAGTATATCGTTGTCGTTTAATTTTTTAATTGCTTCGATGGAAAAAGGATAGAAGTCCAATGACCTTATGCCGTCAGTTCCCTTACCGCCGAGCGTACCTTGAAAATCAATAAAAGCAGCTTTTTTCATGGCCATCCTCCAAAATTTTTCAATGGACCTCAATAATTCATACGCAGAGCATACATTTTTCACCCGTCGGACTAAGGCTCGGACGATGTCTTAGGTTATTATTTTATATGTCATTCCATGTTCCCGATGCCCTTTACCCTGCAGGCAACTGCACATTCCAGAGTACCTTTAATCATCAAATAATTTATATAAACTTTTATCCCTATGTTTTCTGATCAATTCATTCACTGACTGCTTTAATGGAGGACTAATATTCTCTGGAACATTGTCTATATCAAAAAACCTGACGTCTTTACATTCACTTTCATCAATTTTGATACAACCCCTATAATTTTTTGAAACAAATACTATATCAACAATATAAACTTCGTCTCCGTTAGGATAGATATAATGTAAATCCTCCCCTGAAAATACTCCAAACAATTTTAAATCAGAAACTATTAATCCTGTCTCTTCGAAAACCTCTCTTATTGCTGCATCTGCAACTTTCTCACCCAACTCAACTACTCCTCCAGGAAACCCCCAGCAATTATTATCCTTTCTTAGTTGCATTAACACCCTATTATCACCATCAAGTACAATAGTACTAGCTCCACATACAAGAAGAGGTTTGTTTCCGATAAGGCTACGCATATTCTTTATATAATTATTCACTGTATTTCCCCCTGTTTTTTATTATTCATCGTGATTAGCATTTTAAGATTTCGTAGAACTAAATCATTCCCGTACATGTTCACATTAACACTTAGATCTCAATCTTTATGCGAACATGTTCATAAAATCACTTATCTAATTACAGTTTCCGTATTTCATATCCCATCAAATAATCCAACAGGTTCTTTATAGCAGAAATATCATCGCTGATAACATGTGGATATATCTCTGTTGACTTAGAGTTTGAGCTTTCAGTCATGTTTGAATATCGAAGATCCATATCTGCTTCCGGAAAGTGTAAAAAGTGAATGAACTATCAATTATAACTATTCTATTTTAGATTATTCGACGAAAGCTTGGAAATTCCTTCAAAAAAAGTGCCTGCATCTAAAACTTTCAATACAACGATATGAATTATATAGCTAATGTAACTAGATTATAACCAATAAAATCTGAAAATATCAGATACCGATAGCATACATCAAAAGTCAGCAAATTTCCCATCCTTACAAACTAGGTTTTGAAGCATCCAACTAAATGAGTAATTATTCCGATAGAATCTATGCACATACCAGATTGCCTATATAAACAGGAGTTTAGCTACAAACTTTGAAGTGCTGCATTATATGTCATCTAAGTCGTATATCCTGAATGCCTCGAAGCTTGGAATCCCTGCTCCGCAATTAATACATCTATTATGAGCAAGCTTTGCAACAACAGAAGCAATTGCAAACAACCCTCCCATTGCTATACCCAACAAACAACAATAGCTAAAACAAAAAGTCACACAAACTGTGTGACCTTCTGCTACCTAAATAATCTTTTCATAATAAACCACGTCCAGCATCCTGCCGAACTTCATACCTACTTCCCTGAGATGCCCGCATTTCTCATATCCGTTTTTCTCAAACAGCCGTATGCTGGCAGTATTCTCACCACATATTACAGCGATAAGTGAATGTATTCCATTTTTAACCGCCAGGTTTTCCAAATGCCGGAGCGCTGCGCTTCCAATCCCCAAGCCCGCATGGTCGTGCCTGATATATATGGTAACCTCGGCCGTGATATCATAAGCCTCCCGCTTTTTAAACGGGCAGAGGATGCAATATCCGCATATATCCCTGTCATCAATTATGGCATATGCCTTATATTTGGGATTATCAAAAAATACGATATCTTTCATCTCATCCAGGCCTATCGGCTCTATATGGAAAGTAGCCGTGCTGTTGGAGACGTAATAATTGTATATCTCTAACAGTGCCGGCAGATGCTCTTCTTTTACTTCTTCAAATCTTGTATCATGCATTTCGGATTAACTCCAGATTGTTATATATTTTCGATTTATACTCAGTTATTTCTGATTCCTTTTAAGATTCTTCCTCTTAGCCACGGAGTAGCCAAAAAATCCCAGAGACTTCTCCAAGCTCCAGTACTCACCATGGGAGTAGCAGACCAGATCCGCCTTCTCCAGGCATAGCTTGCCCTTTTCGTCCAGCAGGCTGTCCTCCACATCCACAGCCACAATCTCAGCTATAAACATATCATGGGTACCCAATTCAATCCTGTCTTTTACCACACACTCAAGATTGACGGGACTTTCCTTGATCAGAGGTACGTCCACCTTTGATGCTTTTTCCGCGGTAAGTTTGGTTTCCTCAAATTTATCTATGTCCCTGCCTGATTTCACCCCGCAGTAATCGGTCGCTCTTACAAGCTTTCTTGTCACGAGATTTATGACGAATTGTCCTTTATCCTTTATAAGATTATAGGAATAGCGCTCTTTGCGCACGGATATGGACACCATCGGGGGATCCGAATTGATGGTTCCAGCCCACGCAAGGGTTATAATATTGGGTTTGCCGTTTTCATCGGCACATGTCACCATTACCACCGGCACCGGATTAAGCAAGGTTGATGGTTTCCATTGTTGTTTAGCCATTTGCAGACACCTTCCTAACAATTACTATAAAATTATGACCTTACATATGAAAGAGTATGCATGCTTATATATTTTCACAGCCTTATGCTTCAATATGAGGATATTTGTATTCTGCTACCGCAAAGAGTCCAATTGACAAAGCCACTGCGAAAATAATCATCAATATGCCCAAAAGCAAGTATATCAGCCAATGGGGCAAATTAAGCAGCACCATGCCAACAGCTGCCGCGCTGAGAACTCCGAGTATAGCAAACGTAGCCAGCATGCCCAGAAAACCATTCATATTTGATTTCACAGCCTCTTGAGGATTTTTCCAATCCAGCTTGGGGCGTAATACATCAATCAAAAGGTTGATCGCTACCAATCCGACTGTCCCGATTACTCCCAGCAGCAATAATGCCAGCAAATGCAGGAACGAAATCCTGGTTACAAATGCAAACACAGCACCAGTCACAAGCACCCCTATAGTTTGGATAGCTATACCATGAATCAGCTTGGCTGTAACCTGCTCCTTCGGATGCACAGGTATCATCTTGGATATCCAGAACATCTGCCCTTCCCTCGATACCGATGTTGACGCGACAATGTTCATGCTGCTGGTAAAAAGCATTATCGCCAGCCCTACAAGGGATATGGGAAGTATGTAATCAGGATTTTGTATAAAGCTGAGCATTTTATCCTTATCTATTTCTTTATTTGCAAGAATGGGTATTAGCATGGCAAAAGGTGCAATAACCATTCCGGCTATGCCGTTCATAGCGTACACAGGAGTCCTGAGAAAGAGCTTCCATTCCCTCCAAAACAATGCAGAGACTGCACTTGAAGTTTTGACGTATTTTCTCCCTATCTCTTCCTTTGTCAAAGCCTTGTGTTTCCTTGAAACTTCCTGTCCGGACAGCACGCTCTTGTAGAAAATCTGGTTGCCTAACCACATCAATGCTGCAAACAAGATTACAGACATACCCAAAAAGAGCGCAAGGTATCCGAGCCCTTCCAAGCCAGGCCTGGATAAAGCATAAGTGGCCCATATGCTGGGAGGAAACCTTTGTCCTATCATCTCAATTAAGTTGAACTGGCCGCTTAACAGGTTGTTGACTATCTCTTCCTCATTTACTTTTGGGAAACTCTGCATAAAATAATTAACGCTCAGAGAAATAATTACACCGAATATTCCACCGATAACAGCCAGCAAATCCTTGCTCTTCCTGAAATTAATAAAGCGCATCAATATCATAATCAATAAGGAACCTATGATCAGCGGGATTACCGGAGCTGCAAGAAAAATCAACAATCCTTTGAGCCAATACAAAAATCCCATTCTCATGCCGGCCCCATAGATCACTATTGCAGGAAGAAGCATAGGTAAAAGCGTCAGATACTCATTTATCATAATGACAGCAAACTTGCTTCCAAGCACCTGTGAAGGCTTCAGTGGCAAAGGTATCAATATGTTCAGGTCCGGCGAGAAATAAAAGGAACTCATTACATAAAGTATACCGAAAAACAGTATCAGAAACTGTCCAGCCAATACCGCCAAAGTTAACACCATTTCCGGTTTATTGACCTGTTTGCCTGCCAGAAATATCGCAAACATCAAAAATGAAATCGTCACTGTCATGAAACCCAAGCCGAGTATTACACATAAGCCTATAAGTATTGGCTCCCACAAACGCTTTTTTTCCTTTGTGAAGCGGTACTTCAGGGCGGAAATACCAAAATTAAGATTTAGGTTGATTTTTAACAAGTTAAAAAACGTTCTCATCACTCTGTCAACTCCAGAAAAATATTTTCCAGGGAATCTGCCTGATCTCCTTTTCTAAGTTCATCCATCGTACCTATCGCCACAAGTTTTCCTTTGTTGATGATAGCTAGCCGGTCGCAAAGTCTCTCCGCCACCTCGAGCACATGGGTGGAAAAAAACACGGTATTTCCTTTGTCACAGTGCTGGCGCATCAATTCTTTCAATTGATGGGCCGATTTGGGGTCAAGCCCTACCATAGGTTCATCCAAAATCCATAACGCAGGATCATGTATTATGGCCCCTATGAGGACTATCTTTTGCTTCATACCATGGGAATAGCTTTTTATCAAATCCGAAGCGGCATTTGTCAGGCCGAACATGTCGAGAAAGTATTCAATCCTCTCCTTGCGTACCTTCGAAGGAACCCGGTACACATCGGCCATAAATTTCAGATACTCCATACCGGTAAGTTTTTCATAAACATCCGGGTTATCAGGAACATAGCCTATGCTCCTTTTGACATCCAGCGGCTGTCTGCTGATGTCATATCCGTTTATAGATATGCTGCCGCTGTCAGGGTTTATAAGGCCAACCATCATCTTTATTGTTGTAGTTTTCCCTGCTCCGTTGGGTCCAAGAAATCCGAATATCTCCCCCGGACGCACATGCAGGTTCAGGTTGTCTACCGCCTTCACCGACCCTTTATTATAACCCTTTGAAAGGTTCTCTATTTTGACCACAGTCATCCTCCTGTTCCTATTGTTACTATATAACGCTTAAGGTGATATTAACATTTTTATACATGTTCTGCAACAATCAGTGCAACATTTTGGCAATACCAGATAAAAATTTCCCATCGAGCAAGCAGATGCCCCATTATCCCCAATGTATAATATATACAAAACGAGGCCAGGTTTTAACACCTGACCTCCATGTTTTGAACAATCTTATTCTACAGGGTATTTCTCCCTCTTGACATAATGAGTATGCAAAAGCTCATGAGCTTTATGGCTTCCCGGTTTTTCAAAGTACTCTGTATAGAGCATTTGAACCTTCGGGTTTTCATGGGATTTCCTTATTGGCAGATCCCTGTCTTCTTCATATATAGCCTTTGCCCTTTCAGCCCTCAAGTCTGTCCAGCTTCTGACCTCAGAAGGCTGTATAGGTTGTCCTCCTCCGTTTACGCAGCCTCCCGGGCAAGCCATTATCTCAACAAAATGGTACTCTGCCTCTCCAGCTTTAATTCTATCCAGGAGAGTTCTTGCATTTTTAAGGCCATGGGCTACAGCCGCTTTCAGCTTCATACCGCCGGCTACTACCTCTGCTTCTTTTATGCCTTCAACACCCCTGACCTGAGTATACTCGATATTGTCAATGGATTTGCCTTCGAGGATTTCAGCCACTGTCCTTAAAGCTGCTTCCATAACACCACCGGTAGCCCCGAAAATTACACCGGCACCGCTGGCATCTCCCATAGGATCATCAAACTGCTCGTCGGAGGTATTGGCGAAGTCTATACCTGCTTCCTTAATCATCCTTGCCAATTCTCTTGTGGTCAGAACTACGTCTACATCAGGATAGCCTGTGGAGGACAGCTCCGGTCTCTGAGCTTCATATTTCTTAGCTGTACAAGGCATTATGGATACAACAAATATCTTTGAAGGATCAATGCCCATTTTTTCAGCATAGTAGGATTTCAGCACTGCACCAAACATCTCATGGGGAGATTTACAGGATGAAAGATTATCCAGGAACTCCGGATAGAAATGTTCGCAGAACTTGATCCAACCAGGGCTGCAGGATGTTATCAGCGGGAGTTTTCCTCCGTTCTTTATCCTTTCAAGAAGCTCTGTTCCTTCTTCCATTATAGTCAAATCTGCTGCTGTGTCAGTATCAAACACTTTTTCAAAGCCCAATCTCTTGAGGGCCGCAACCATTTTTCCGGTAACCCTTGTTCCTATGGGCATTCCAAACTCTTCACCGAGGGCTACTCTCACGGCTGGAGCTGTCTGCGCAATCACATGCAGATCCTTATTGGCAAGAGCATCCCATACCTTGTCGGTATCATCCTTTTCCCTCAATGCTCCAACAGGGCACACGTTGATACACTGACCGCACATTGCGCAAGGCACTTCATTTAATGACTTGTTGAATACAGGTGAAACAAGGGTTTTAAAACCTCTCTCATTTGTCTCTATTGCCGCAATACCCTGCACATTTTTACACATGCTGACGCAACGTCTGCAAAGAACACATTTGTTTGGATCCCTTACAACCGATGGTGAGAAATCATCCAGAGGACGGTTTACGTTTTCACCTTCGAACCTCATATCCTTTACATTGAGCTTCTTAGCCAGACTCTGCAGCTCACAGTTTTCGCTTCGTACGCAAGTGAGGCATTTCTTATCATGATTTGACAGTATAAGCTCCAGGGTTACCTTTCTTGCTTCTCTTACCGCCGGAGACTGTGTATTTACCACCAGTCCTTCGGATACAGGATATACGCATGCAGCCTGAAGGCTTCTTGCGCCTTTTATCTCCACAACACACATCCTACAGGCGCCTATTTCGTTTATATCCTTAAGGAAGCAAAGTGTAGGTATCTCTATATTGGCTTCTCTGGCTGCCTCCAATACGGTATAATGACTGGGAACCTGAATCTGCTTGTTATCTATCGTGATATTTACCATTTCCATCTCTTACACTCTCCCTCCATCAGTTAGCCTTGGCAATAGCCTTGAATGGGCATTTTTGCTCGCAAACTCCGCATTTTATGCACTTATCCTTATTGATCTTATAGGGTACTCCCTTTTGTCCACTGATAGCTCCCACAGGACACTGCTTAGCACATATTCCGCAGCTTCTGCACTTGTCTTCAAAGACTGTATAGCTCATCAACGCTTTGCAAACTCCGGCAGGACATTTTTTATCCCTAACATGAGCGATATACTCATCTCTGAAGTATCTCAGAGTACTCAAAATAGGATTGGGAGCTGTCTGTCCCAGACCGCAGAGTGCAGCTGCCTTAATGTTCTTGGCCAAGAGCTCCAGCTTTTCAATATCTCCCTCTTCGCCCTTACCGTTGGTTATCCTCTCCAGGATCTCCAGCATCCTCTTGGTACCTATACGGCACGGAGGACATTTACCACACGATTCATCAACGGTGAATTCCAGGAAGAACTTGGCTATGTCAACCATACAGCTGTCCTCATCCATTACTATCAAACCGCCGGAACCCATCATAGCGCCAAGCTGAATCAGGGAGTCATAATCTATAGGTGTATCCAGATGCTCTGCCGGGATACATCCGCCTGAAGGTCCACCCATCTGGGCAGCCTTGAATTTCTTGCCGTTAGGTATGCCACCGCCGATGTCATAAATAACTTCTCTTAAGGTGGTTCC
>ENA-OWPA01002070-OWPA01002070.1-bioreactor-metagenome-genome-assembly--contig:-NODE-2070-length-10861-cov-3.024573_pt1 | contig 10861 bp, 8 predicted proteins | sample MGYA00238139_ERZ651803 | MGnify/ENA primary metagenome ERZ651803 (study PRJEB26909, sample SAMN07631231) | bioreactor metagenome | isolation source: Switchgrass digestor | place: USA: Dartmouth...
TTTTTTTTTTCAAGCAGAAGACGGCATACGAGATTGGTCAGTGACTGGAGTTCAGACGTGTGCTCTTCCGATCTACCTGCCGTTTGCCCAGGTGGGCCTCCGGCGGCGGCACTTCCCCAGCCAGCGGTTCCTCGGGGATCTTCGGTTTGGGAACCTCCACGATGCCCCGGACGATGCCGCCGGTCACCGAATACCCCAACTCGGGGGACCGGGCGGACCTGGCGTAGACCCGGGCGTAGGTCTCTTCGTAAGCCTCCACCAGCCGGTCCCAGTCCGCTGCCGTGGTGGCCGAAGCGATGGGGGAGAGGATCTCCAGGTCGTTCAGTTGCCCCTGGTACTGCATCCGGTAGGAGTACTGGAATTGGATCTCTTCCCGCTTGAAGCCGTTCTTGACGAACTCGTCCGCCACCCGCTCAGCCAGTTCGCTCCAGGCCGCCTGAATCGTCCGGGCGGCCGCCTCTTTCTGCTCCGGTGTGGCGCCGTCGGGGACTGCCACATCCAGTGTCATGTCGTAGCGGTACTCAAAGTCCGCCGCACCGCAGCCGAAGGCGGAGAAACCGGCCGCCCAGGCGGGCACCAGCACATCCTCGAAGCCGAGGCCCTTGGTGTAGCCGGCGGTGTGCAGCGGACCGCCGCCGCCGTAGGAGAAACAGACGAACTGGGTGGGGGAGTAGCCCTTCCCCATGATGGTGGCCTCCAGGTAGTTGCGCAGCTGCGACTCCAAAAGTTCGATGACGCCGGCTGCCGCCTCTTCCACCGGCAGGCCCAGGGGTTCGGCCAGCTGCTCCCGGACGTAGTGGATGGCCCGTTCCCGGTCCAGCTTCAGCTGGCCGCCCAGGAAGTTGTCGGGGTTGATGAGGCCCAGCACCACGTGGCAGTCGGAGACGGTGATGGTGTCGAGCCCGCTCTGGGGGTTGCACATCCCCACCCGGTAGCCGGCGCTGTCTGGACCCAGCGTGATGCCCTTGGTGTAGGGATCCACCCGGACGAAGCTGCCGGCCCCGGCGCCCACGGAGTCCATGGCCACCAGGGGGAGAGAGAGTACCAGCCGGGCCATATCCGGCTTGGGATTGATGGTAAGGCTCCCGCCGGCGATGAGCGCCATGTCGAAGCTGGTGCCGCCGATATCCGAGCAGGCGATGTTCTGGTAGCCCAGCTGCTGCCCCAGGTACCGGGCGCCGATCACCCCGCCGATGGGGCCGGAGACCAGAGTCCGGGCCAGCTCGTTGGCCTGGAAGGAGATGGTGCCGCCGTGGGTGGCCATCACACGGATATCGAAATTGGTCCCGTGCTCCCGGAGGCGCTGGTTGATCTTGCTGAGGGTCTCCCGGGAGGGGTCGGCGGCGTAGGCCTCGATGATGGCCGTGTTAGTGCGGCTGGTCTCCTGCCGGATCGGGTAGTAGTCCACCGAGGCGAAGACCGGGATCTCCTTGCCGGCTTTCTTCAGCACTTCTTTGGTCAGGTCCCGGACCCGCCGCTCGTGGACCGGATTCTTATAAGAATGCAGCAGGCTGATGACGATGGCCTCAGCCCCCTGCTCCAGGAGGTCCAGCACGGCCGGCTCCACTTCGTGCTCGTACAGGGGGATTACCACATTGCCGAACATGTCGATCCGTTCGGTAACGCCGCGGGTCAGTTCCCGGGGCACCAGGGGCGGGTCGTATCGGTGGGTGTTCAAGTGGAGCCGGTCCGAGTAGGAGTAGCTCAGGTAGGACTGGACCGCCCGGCCCATTCGGTGGAAGTCCTCCATGCCCTTGTTGACGATGAGCCCCACCCGGCGGCCCTTGCGCTGGACCAGGCGGTTCAGCATCGCAGTGCCGGAGTAGACAGCGGTCAGAAGCTGCGGCAGCGCCTCTTCTTTGGTGGTGTTCCAGAAGGAGAGGGCGTCTTCAGTGGAGCGGAGCAGGCCGATGGACTCGTCTTCGGGTGTTGTCTGGGCCTTGCCCACCACGAATTCGCCCTGGTCGTCGATGATGAAGGTGTCGGTCATGGTGCCGCCGGCGTCAATGGCCAGAATCTGCGCCTGACGGGTGGTCACACGCACATCCCTCCCTGGTGATGCAGCCGTGTGCTTGCGGCTGTTCACTGGGCGGGCAGGTGCAAGGGGTGTGCCAGGCGCAAAAAGCCCCCTCCCCTGGGTGAGGGGAGGGGGAGAGGGGCCACGGTGTCGCACGGGGCTGTCGCACTGGTGCAATCCTGTCGCTTTTGGGTGTCGCAGTGTCGCACCAAGCTGCACAGTCTGCTGCGGGAGATTCTGCACGCTATTCTTGGGAGTGCATCTCCCAATACGCTGGCCAGGTCAGTCCGGTTACCTCTTCCAGCGTCTTGCCTTCGATCGAATAGGATCCTCCAAGGGTCCCAATGGGAGTGACCCATGCCCCTATGATGCGCCCGTCTTGGTTGACCAGCAGAGCCGCCGCCCAGTCATAGTCACCCTCCAAGCGTCCTTCCTGATCGATTACAGGGTAGGCGAGGATCTTGACGGTTTTCCCTGCCTCGTCACTGAAGTCCAATCCCACGCTCTTTGACAGTTCAAGCAGGACGGCCCAGGGTGGGGTGCCCGAAACGGGGGAGAGATCGTACGGGATCTCGACTGTAGACTCTTTCACAGAGCCAGCAATCGACCATCCATGCGCTTCCAGGAATTTCTCGGCGTCATCATAACTTCCGTTCGGAGTACAGGCAGTCAGGAGGACCACGAGTGCCGAAATCAGGAGCGAATATCTCGGCATTTCTGACACCTCCTGATAAGAAAAACGGTATCAGCGTGGGGATGGTTTGGCAGCGACGCTTGACAGATGCCATGTCTCGACGGGCGCATGTAACGGGGTGCTTTTCCCCATAAAAGTGAGGGACGATTTCGTGCTTTTTTCTCGAGGTTGATGCGCTTGATTTGATTCAGAGTGACAGGGTGTTGTCACTGACCCTCATTAGAATGAGAGTGCAGCAACGCAGTTGACCTCTATGAGCCCTATATAGGCAAGAGCAGCACCTTTAATACCTGATAACCAAAATCCTCAGTTATAAAACCAGGGAAACCCACAGTCTATGTAGAAAACGGTTCGGCAGGTGGACCTGAACCAACCGTTATCTGGACCGGAGTGGAAGTGCAAGGGGTGACCGGTGATGCAGCTATCAGACCGAAATGCGGGCATCGCACCCCTTGGGTGCGGCACTTTTTGGGGCAAGTACGACCAGAAGCGCGGCCAGTGGCTTCCGCTCACCTGCCACTGCCTGGACGTGGCGCTGGTCTTTCGCGGCCTCTGTGATCTCAACGCCATTCGCCGGGCGCTGAACCAGGCCGCCGAGCGACCCCTTACCGACCAACAGCTTGATCGCCTAGCCGTTCTCGCCATGCTGCACGATGCGGGCAAGGCCAACTTGGGGTTTCAACGCAAGATCTTCCCTGGGGCTGAGCAGGCGGGTCACATCCGGGAACTGGCGCCGCTCCTTGATCCCGAGGTTTGCGACGAGGAGCTTCATGATGCGTTTATACAGGCGCTGACCCCCGATTTGGCAACCTGGTTCCCTGACGATGAGGCCGCCTACAGCTATCTCCTGGCGAGTTTCTCCCACCACGGCCGGCCGGTTCGGTTCCAGGGGGAGATGAGCGGTACATACTGGCTTGCCCGGGATCGATGGTGGAGACCCGACGGCTCGCTGAATCCCATGAAAGCCGTTGCCGACATCATGGCGGGGGCGCGGCAGGCCTTTCCCTGTGCCTTCGAACCATACGGTCCAGCCCTTCCAGCTGGCGCCCGTTTTCACCATCGCTTCGCTGGCCTGCTTATGCTGGCAGACTGGTTGGGCTCCCACGCACACTGGTTTCCGATTGAGCCAGCGGAGTTGGCCGACCGGCTCTGTTATGACCAGAAAATCGTACCAGAGGTACTGAAGGCTGTGGGGCTCGATGTAAAACCGCTTCGAGTCCTGTTGGGAGCTGCTCCTTCTGGATTTGAATCTCGATTTGGCTTTGCCCCGCGGCCGCTGCAGCGCGTCGTTGACGGCCTGCAGCCGGAAGACCCGCGGACGCGGCTGGTGATTGCAGAATCCGAAACCGGGTCCGGCAAGACTGAGGCTGCACTGAACTGGTTCTTTAAGCTCTTTACAGCCGGGAAAGTTGATGCCATGTACTTCGCACTGCCGACTCGGGTGGCAGCGCGTGAACTCTACGGTCGGGTATACAGAACGATAGTGCGCTGGTTCCCCGACTCCAACGCCCGACCGGTGACCGTGCTCGCGGTGCCGGGCTACACCCAGGTGGATGGCCTTCCCCCGGAGAGGGTGCTTCCGGACGAGGAGACAGCGAACCGCTGGCAGGATGACCCAGACCTGCGGCGGCGAGAGCGCCAGTGGGCGGCAGAGCATCCGAAACGGTTCTTGGCAGCTACGATCGCCGTGGGGACGGTGGATCAGGCGCTCCTTTCGGCTGTGCAGACCGCCCACGCCCATCTGCGCTCGGTCTGCTTGGACCGCAGCCTGCTGGTTGTTGACGAGGTACACGCTTCGGATTTCTACATGAGCCGGCTGCTGGAGAACCTGCTGGACCACCACCTTAGCGTTGGCGGCTGCGCCATGCTCCTCTCGGCTACCCTGGGGGCCCGGGCCAGACAGCGGTATGTCAACGTATCTAGCCGGGCTCTGGGCGAAAGAGAGTCTCCAACCAAAGTGCCGGACCTGAGCAGCGCAGCCGCCATGCCCTACCCCGCGGTCACTCTTGGCGACGGTTCCTGCCTGTCCGCCGCGCTGGCGAACGGGCGGACCAAAGCTGTCGAGTTTCGGGAGCTGCCTTTTGCCTTCAGGCCAGAGGCTGCAGCCGACCACATTGTTGAAGCCCTGAACGCGGGCGCCCGGGTGCTGGTCGTCCTGAACACCGTGGGCCGCGCCAACGCACTTCTGCGCGCACTGGAAGCCGATCCAGCGGTGAAGCCGGAGTGGCTGTTCCACTGCGGCGGAGTTATCTGTCCCCATCACGGGCGGTTCGCACCGGAGGACCGCTTGCTGCTCGACAAGTTGGTGAGCCAGCGCCTGGGTCCGGGCAGTCCCCCAGGACCCCTGCTGCTGATCGGTACCCAAACGTTGGAGCAGAGCCTGGATATCGACGCGGATCTCATGATCTCGGACCTGGCCCCTGCCGACGTTCTGCTCCAGCGAGTGGGGCGCCTGCACCGCCACAACAGGGAGCGGCCCAGGGGTTACGAGCAGGCCCGCTGCCTTCTCCTTACTCCACAAGACAGTCTTGAAGCAGCGCTCAACGACCGTGGTGAGGTGGCTTCCGCTTACAAGCGGGTCGGCTATGGCAGTGTCTACGAAGACCTGCGTGCTCTGGAGCTGACCCGACTGGCTCTGCTTGAGACACCTGTGGTGGAGATCCCTGGAGACAACCGCAGGCTGGTGGAGGCGGTCACTCACCCCGAACGGCTGCGCACTCTCAGCACTGAGCGCTGGCAGCGGCATGGGCAAAACATCGAAGGGGGCGAGGTGGCCAAGGCCATCGCAGCCGGTCAAGTGGCAGCTGTGTTCAACGAGTATTTCGGTCTTGCAGCCTTCAATGAACTGGGAGGCCGGGTGGCGGTCCGGCTGGGGGCAGACAGCCTGCAGCTTCCCCTGGATCATCCGCTGCGGAGTCCTTTCGGGCAGCTGCTGCACGAGATTGTGATCCCTGGCCATATGAAGCCAGATCAACCTGCTGAGTCCGTATCCATCGAAGCCATCGAAAATGGCACCGCGATTCTGCGGTGTGCGAACCGCCGCTACCGCTACAGCCGGTATGGATTGGAGGAAGCGCCATGAATCTGCTAACCGATCCACTGCTGAGGGCAGTTACCGACAGGGGAGAAGAGTCGCTCAGTCTCCCAGCCCTTCTGGAAGCCCTGGGGCAAGACCGAGTCCAGCACTTTACAGGGCTGCAGCGCCATCAGGCGGACGCGTTTCACGTCTTTCTCTGCTACCTGGCAGGGGCGATCTTGGCCCGAGATGGTCACCGCGATCCCGTACGGAGTGAAGCTTACTGGCGGGAGGGGATGCGGCTTCTGGCCGGGGAAGCCGGTGACAGTGCGTGGACCCTGGTGGTGGATGATCTTTCAAAGCCTGCCTTCATGCAGCCGCCGCTGCCCAAGGGGGAGCACGGAAACCTGAAGCGAGCTGCAGACAGTGCCGATGCCCTGGACCTGCTTCCTACCGCCAAAAACCATGATCTGAAGCAGACGAGAGCGATCCACTCGACACCGGATGAATGGGTCTATGCACTGATCAGCTTGCAGACAATGAGCGGGTTCTTTGGAAGCGGTCACTATGGCATCGCACGTATGAATGGCGGGCATGGCAATCGATCGGTCGTGGAGCTAGTTCGAAGCTATTCCCCGGGATGCCGCTGGCGCGACGCGGTCACTCGTCTTCTGGATCACCGGGATGGCGTCCTCGCCGGAGAGTTCGGGTATGATCCCCGGGGACTGGTGCTGGTCTGGCTGGAACCGTGGGATGGGCAGACATCCCTCCCCCTAAGCCGCTTGGATCCTTTCCATATTGAGATCTGCCGGCGGATGCGGCTGCGCAGCGACGGCAAGCGCATTTGGGCAGAGAGCTTACTTTCCCAAGCGAATCGGATCGCGGCCAAGGAACTGAAAGGCATCGTAGGCGACGCCTGGCTGCCGGTGGATCTGGGCGCCGACGGCGGCAAGAGGGCTGATGCCAAGGCGCTCACGATCTCTCCCCAGGGGTTAACAGCCGATGTGCTGCGCCGCCTGGTCTTTGCTGATGGAATCCAGCTCACACCCCTGCAGCGGCCGGGGCCTGGGTGGAGCGGTCCTCTGTGGCTTACCGTCTCCGTGCTGATCAGGGGACAGGGAACTACCGATGGGTTTCACTCCCGCGACATTCCCATTCCGCCGCCGGTAAGGGCTCGGCTCTTTGGATCGCCGGACAAGAGGAGGCCCCTGGCACAGCTAGCCAAGACTGCCCTTGAGTATGCTGGCCTCTTGGAAAACCGTGTGTTGAAGCCCGCCGTCTTTGCCTACATCGAAGGAGCCCCGGAGAGTATTCAGTTCGACCGAGCATCGGCTAAAGCGTGGTGGCAGCGTTTTTCCAGCCGTTTTACCGACCTCTGGTCGCGAGACTACTTCCCGTGGCTCTGGTCTGTGCCCGATCCCTTCGAAGAGGAGACTGTCCTCAACGCGTGGACGAGACTGCTGGCCGACCGCGCCCTGGCGGTTCTCGATGAAGCGGCTGCAGCGATGCCCCAGCGTACCGGCCGCCAGTACCGAACTCGTGTGCAGGCAGAAAGGACTTTCTGGGCTGCACTCTATCGAGAGTTACCGCACCTAAAGGAGGAGAAGCATGAGCGCATTGCCAGCACCTGATTTCAGGCTGCCAAGTGTTATTGGGCGTATAGCACAGGTAATCAGCAGCGACCGGTTTCCCACTGGCGATCGGGCGGCTCTGCGGCGCATGACTCCTGGCCAACCGCTGCCCTTGGTCTTTTATCGCTTTGCCTTGCAGCACCTTCCGGAGGGATGGGATCACAGCGAGGAGCGCGTGTTGGACTGGGTCACCCTGGTGGCTGGCATCGCCTTAATGAGCCCGAATGCGCATCGTGGGGACAGGCCCCTGGGTAAGGTTCTGGCGGAAACAGGCTATTCCGAGGCCCGTTTAGAACGGTTACTGGCCGCTGAAGGCAACGTTCGTCGGATTTTACTGCTGCGCGCAGCCCGCTTCCTGGCAGCCAAGGGCTCACCATGCAATTGGGTGGACGCAGCTCAACTGCTGCTCACGCGAGACCCGCAGAAGCGAGAACAGGTAAACAGGCGCGTTGCCAGGGATTTCTACCAGTCCGCATCCTAATGAATTGAGGTGAAGCTTATGTTCCTGCAGATTCACTTCCTGACCAGCTATCACGCCAGCCTGCTGAATCGTGATGATGCCGGCCTGGCCAAGCGGATCTTGTTTGGCGGCGTACCGAGGCTGAGGGTTTCCAGCCAGTGCCAGAAGCGTCACTGGCGAGAGTGGATGATGGATCGCACCAATTTGCCCTCCGCCTTCCGCTCCCGCCACTTCTTCAGCCGGGAGTTAATGCGGCGCCTGGTTGACGATGGCATGGATGAAGCCTTGGCCCGCCGTCTTATCCTGCACCTCGCCAAGGGGCTTCTTACCGCCGCTGGCGAGAAAGATGCTCTTGACAAAGAAACACTGGCTATGAAGCAGCCAGTGCTGTTCGGCCGCCCCGAGGCTGACTACCTGGCAAGAATCATCAAGGAAGCTGCGCAGCAGGGCGATGAGAAGGCTGCCGAGGCCTACCTTAGCAACCGCATCAAAGAGGGGAAACGCAACTTCCAGGCGCTTATGCGGCAGGCGGGTATCCATGACCCGGCGGTGGGGTTTGAGGGCGCCATGTTTGGACGTTTCGTTACGTCTGACATTTTGGCGCGGGTAGACGCCCCCGTTCACGTAGCCCATGCGTTTACGACCCATGAGTTGAATACGGAGGTTGACTTCTTCACGGTGGTCGATGACCTGGCTGCCGATGAGGAGACAGGTGCTGCTCAAGCCAACGACATGGAGTTGGGGGCTGGGCTGTTTTATGGCTATGTGGCCGTTGACGTCCCCCTGCTGGTGTCCAACCTGACTGGGTGCCCGCGGGAGGAATGGCGGAACGCGGACACTCGGGATGCCCGTGCCCTACTGGACCTCTTCATCCATGCCGTTGCACAAGTTACACCCGGTGCGAAGCTGGGGGCTACGGCGCCGTATGCCCGTGCTGATTTCGTAATGCTCGAGACAGGTGAAGCCCAGCCTCGCAGCCTGGCCAACGCTTACCTGAGTCCAGTTCGGTTCGGTCCAACCCAGCTCCATCCCATGGTCAAGTCCATCGAAGCCATGGCGAAGTACCTTGATGGCTTGGAAAGCATGTATGGCGACACCGGCGAGCGGCGTCACGTGTCGTCGCTGCACCCCTGGCCCAGGCAGCAGGAAACCGTTGTGCTGCTGCAGCAGGCGATTGATGAGAGCCTTTCGGAGCTTTTCGGTGATCGGCAATGAAGGCGCTGGTGTTGAGGCTGGATGCTCCGCTCATGAGCTTCGGCAGCGTCATGATCGATCAGCATGGCTTTACTGACCGGTTTCCGGGGACGGCCATGCTGACCGGATTGGTCGCCAACGCCCTTGGGTGGCGCCATGATCAGTTCGAGGATTTGCAGCGTCTGCAGGAGCGGATTGAGTATGCCGCCCGTTGGGACATCCAGCCCCAGGAGATGGTCGACTACCACACAGTTGATCTGGGTCAGCCCAAGATGCGGGAGCCGGGCTGGACCACTCGAGGAGTGCCTGAACACCGCGGTGGTGGAGAGGCGAAGACGGGCACCCACCAGCGGTACCGGCATTACTGGGCAGATGGCCTTATGACTGTGGTTCTGGGCTTGAAAGGTGAGGACAATCCTGATCTGGAGACGGTGCGGGCAGCACTGCAGCGCCCTGTCCGCCCGCTGTTTCTGGGCCGCAAGACGTGCCTGCCGGCCCGTCCGCTGTTGGATCCCTTTACTCCGGTTGTGGAGGGGGCGGACCTCCTGACCATTCTCCGCGAGGTGCCAGTGTGGACGCGGGATGGGAAGCCCAGGACAGGGGCCGCGATTTTGTTGGCCTGCTGGCCCGCTGAGTTGGGTGTGGGCGAAGGCGGCGAGATTCGCCAGGTGTACGATCGGCGGGATTGGGCGAACCAGATTCCGGCGGGATCCCGCTGGCGGGCAGAGGGCTTACTGCGGGAGGTGCAGCCGTGAACTCCTTGCACATGATTGAGGTTCAGATGGACCTGGCTGCACTCTTTCGGTTTCTCAAGATCCAAGGATTTGGCGGCAACCACGAAGACGAGGACCTGGGCTACGGAGTGCATGCCTGGCTGACGGCCGCTTTTGGCGAGTTTTCACCAAGGCCCTGGCGGCTGTTTTTCAGTAGGGATCGGTCGCCGCAAATTCTGGGCTACGCACACCACGACGCAGGCGTTCTCCGGCAGCGCCTCTGCGAGTTTGCTGATCCGTCGGTGATGGCGGTTTGTGGAGACCCAACGGGGAGCATCGCCAGCCGAACGATGCCCGCCTGGCAGCCGGGACGGCGCCTGGGTTTTGAGGTGCAGTGCTGTCCGGTGGGACGCAAGGCCGGAACGGGCATCGAGAAGGACCTCTTCCTGATTCGAGCGGACCGAGCGGGAGAGCAGGGGCTGCGCCGTGATGCAGTCTATTGCGACTGGGTGCGTGAGCAGCTGGAGCGAAATGGCGCAGCACATGTTGACGATATTCGGCTTGACGGTTTCCGTCTCGTCCGTCAGACACGCAAGATCCAGGCAGCTCCTCGTACCCGCCACAAGCTTGTGCGGCCGCAGGCGCTTTTGCGGGGCGAACTGACCGTGGTCGACCCGGACGCTTTCGCCGAACTGTTGAGCCGGGGCGTAGGCCGGCACCGGGCCTTTGGCTACGGCATGCTCTTGCTGAGGCCGCCGTCATGAGCGAGTCCTTCCTCTTTCCAGGCCGGCTGGGCCTAGCCGGTTCGCGCATTCCGCACAAGGACAGGCATGGTCTGCTCTGGCTTTCACGCGGGAAGCTGTATGTTGAAGACGGCACCCTTCATTTCGCTGCTGCCGGCGACGCAGACTGGGCGCCAGGGGATTATGCAATCCCTTACCAGACCATCTCTATGATACTGGCTGGCCCCGGCACGTCCATCACCCACGACGTTTTGCGCATACTGGCTCGCCACGGCACATTGTTGGCCGCTGTCGGCGAGGGTGGTGTGAAGCTCTACACGGCGCCGCCCATGGGCCAGGGTCGTGCCGACGTAGCCCGGGCGCATGCGCGGCTGTGGGCGGATAAGGAAACCC
>ENA-OWPA01002072-OWPA01002072.1-bioreactor-metagenome-genome-assembly--contig:-NODE-2072-length-10850-cov-7.031003_pt1 | contig 10850 bp, 12 predicted proteins | sample MGYA00238139_ERZ651803 | MGnify/ENA primary metagenome ERZ651803 (study PRJEB26909, sample SAMN07631231) | bioreactor metagenome | isolation source: Switchgrass digestor | place: USA: Dartmouth...
AGCTTATCAGCTATATTTGATGCTTGCTATATTTAAAAAAAATTAAATCCACATTACAAATCGCTTTGAAACTATGTATAGAATGAAATTAGTTTTTATTGTATAATAAAAGAAGAAAAGCTTGTATAGTGTATACAATTTTTAATTTACCAAGAAGTATAAAAGGTTTTTTACGATTTATGTCGAAGTATTTCTAGGTCAGTTCAAAAGGAGAGGTGAAACGATGCTTAAAACCTTCAAAGGAGGCATACATCCTCCATATAACAAGGATCTTACTAACTCCAAACCCATTGAAAAAGCTACCCTGCCAAAGAAGGTAATAATCCCGATGGGGATGCATATAGGTGCTCCCAGCGAACCTATAGTCAAAGTAGGGGATATGGTAAAAAAGGGTCAAAAGATAGGTGAAGCGAAGAGTTTTGTATCAGTGCCAGTTCACGCGAGTATTTCGGGGAAAGTAACTGCTGTCGAACCAAGACCTTGGCCTGGTGGAGGTTTAATGATGTCTGTAGTTATCGAATCCGATGGAAAGGATGAGCTGGATTATTCGATAACACCGCCGAAGCCTCTTAGTCAGCTTTCTCCGGATGAGATAAAGAATCTTATTCGTGAAGCTGGAATTACGGGACTTGGTGGAGCAGGTTTTCCGACACAAGTCAAACTGTCTTTCCCGCCGGAGAAGAACGTTGATACAATTATTATTAATGCTGCGGAATGTGAACCTTATATTACAGCAGATCACAGGCTTTTACTGGAGCGACCAGATGATGTAGTTCTAGGAATTGAGGCAATTATGAAGGCAACCGGTATTAAACGGGCCTTTATTGGAATAGAAGACAATAAGCTTGATGCTGTAGAATCAATTAAAAAAACCATTAAAGACAAAGAAGGAATCGAAGTTGTTGTTCTTGCCACCAAATATCCACAAGGTGGTGAAAAGCAGCTTATTAAGGCTGTTACCGGCCGAGAAGTTCCCTCGGGGGGACTGCCAATGGATGCAGGAGTTATCGTAAACAATGCCGGAACATGTGCAGCGATTGCCAATACATTAAAAACCGGATTACCCCTTATTGAAAGGATAACTACAGTAACCGGTTCGGGAATAAAGGAACCTAAAAATCTTTTAATAAGGATTGGCACTCCTTTAATAGATATAATCGAGCAGTGTGGAGGTTTTAAAGGCACACCTGGCAAAGTTTTGATGGGTGGCCCCATGATGGGGCTTGCACAATCAACACTAGATGTGCCAGCTATTAAAGGGACTTCAGGGCTTTTAGTTTTGGAGAAGCACGATTTGCATTTATTTGAACCATCGCCCTGTATTAAATGTGCCAGGTGTGTCGACGCCTGTCCCATAAATCTTTTGCCAACTACCATTGCTAAATTTGCCCAAAAAAATATGTGGAATGAAGCAGAACTTTATCACGCAATGGATTGTGTAGAATGCGGCTGCTGCTCTTACGTTTGCCCTGCACATATACCGCTTACTCAGCATATTAGGATTGCCAAAAGTCATATTATAGCTTTGAGAAGACAAAAATAATCGGCAACTTTTAGCAGAAAGCTACTATGTAGATTGGAGGTACTCATGGATGGATGATTACATTTTGATAACTACATCATCTCCTCATATACATTCAGGAGAAAGCATTTCGAGAATTATGTTCAGCGTAGCTATAGCGTTACTACTGCCGACTTTTGCAGGCATATATTTTTTTGGTTTTAGAGCCTTAGGCCTTGTTATAGTAACAAGTATTGCGGCTATTTTAACAGAGGCTATATTTCAAAGACTTAGAAATAAGCCTATTACAATAACAGATGGCAGTGCGTTAGTTACAGGCATGTTACTTGCATTAAATCTGCCACCTGGATTGCCTTATTGGATGGCTGTAGTAGGTGCGGTAGTTGCAATATCTCTAGGTAAACAGATTTATGGCGGTTTAGGAGCAAATCCCTTTAATCCGGCCCTTATAGGAAGAGTATTCTTAATGGTAACATTTACGTCTCCTATGACAACGTGGATAAACCCGGTTGACGGCACCACCGGAGCAACCCCCCTTGCGCTAATGAAAATGCAAGGAATACCAACTGATTACGTAAGGCTGTTCTTCGGGAATGTAGGCGGTTCTTTAGGAGAAACTTCTGCTTTTCTTATTATTATAGGAGGCTTGTATCTCATCTATAAAGGATATGTGGATTGGTGCATACCGGCAAGCTATCTTGGCAGTGTTGCAATCTTATCAGCGATTTTAGGTCAAGACCCTGTTTTTCATCTATTATCCGGAGGATTAATGCTCGGGGCGTTTTTTATGGCAACAGATATGGTAACAACACCCCTTAGCAGGCTTGGCAAAATGATTTTTGGCATAGGTGCAGGTTTTTTTACGGTTTTGATTAGATTATATGGGGGTTATCCTGAAGGTGTGTCATTTTCAATACTTCTGATGAATGCCTTTACCCCATTGATAAACAGATTTACAGTGCCCAAGATCTATGGGGAGGTGAAATCCAGATGAACCAGTATGCCAGAATGATTATAGTGCTGATGATTATTTCTATGGCATCTGGAGCGGTGCTTGCCCTATCTTATGAAGTTACAAATCCTACAATTCAAGAGCAGGCAAGGCAAAAGTTGGAACAATCTGTGCTTATTGTAATACCAGGGGCAACCCAGATGGAAGAAATTCAAAAAGACGATATTACCATATATATAGGATTGGATGATGAGGGAAACAAAAAGGGAATTGCATTTAAGACGGCAGGTTCGGGATTTAACGGACCGATTGAAATAATGGTAGGTTACGATCCTAAAGAAGGTAAATTGTTAGGAATAGAAATCCTGTCAATGAGTGAAACCCCTGGTCTTGGAGCGAGAATACAGGAGGAGGCTTTCAAAGACCAATTTAAAGGAAAATCCGTTGAAGATGAATTTGTGGCAAAACAAGATGTAGAGGCTATTTCAGGTGCAACTATTTCTTCCACGGCTGTGGCAAGTGCAATTAAGACTTCACTGGAGAAGGTAGTTGAAATATTTCCCGTGGGAGGCGATTATTAATCATGCAGTTATTTAAAGATTTTATAAACGGCCTTTGGAATGAAAACCCAATTTTTAGGATGGTTATTGGTATCTGTTCAGCCCTTGCTGTAACAACTGCTGCTAGTAATGGCATAGCTATGGGCTTGGCGCTGACTTTTGTTTTGACATGTTCCAGTATATTGGTTTCACTTCTTAGGAGCGTAATTCCTGCGAAGGTAAGAATACCATGTTATATCATCGTAGTTGCGACATTTACTACAGTTGTTGACCTTTTCATGAAGGCATATTTTCCTGCACTGTATGAAGTTTTGGGGATATTTATTCCGCTAATCGTAGTTAATTGTATTGTACTTGCTCGAGCTGAAGCCTTTGCCTCAAAAGTTGGTTTGGCAAGAGCTATAGCAGATGCTTTAGGTATGGGCTTAGGGTATACATGGGCTATTACCTTAATAAGTATGATACGCGAACTGATGGGAGCAGGCACTTTATTTGGGTACAGAGTAATGGGAGAAGGCTTTACTCCATGGGTTAGTGCCATTTTGCCTCCCGGTGCTTTTATTGTGATGGGAATTCTCGTAGGATTAATAAATGTAATAAACAGAAAAACAGCAAAACGTACTCAATGCCATTGAAAGGGTGTGAGAACAATTGGCGAAGGAATTGTTTTTTATAATAATTGGAGCGGTGTTTGTAAATAACTTTGTTTTGTCAAGATTCTTAGGTCAATGTCCTTTCTTGGGTGTTTCCAGCAAAACCGAAACTGCTGTAGGTATGGGTATGGCTACAACTTTTGTTTTAACAATGACAGCAGTAGCCGCTTATTTCTTGCAAAATTATGTACTTGCGCCTTATGGCCTAGAACCCTTTTTACAGATAGTATCATTTATCTTGGTTATTGCTTCACTAGTGCAATTGGTTGAAATGGTAGTTTTAAAAATTAGCCCGGCTTTATATAATGCCTTTGGAATTTTTCTACCTTTAATTACTACTAACTGTATAGTAATGGGTGCAGCTCTTTTGATTCCAATGTATAAATATAATCTCATAAAAAGCATAGCTCTAGGCTTGGGGGCAGGTTTGGGATTTACATTGGCTTTAGTGCTGATGTCTGGTATCCGCGAAGAAATGGAGTTTCATGATGTGCCTGAGGCTTTAAAAGGGCCGGCAATAGTTTTTATTACGGCAGGGCTGCTTTCTATGATATTTTTAGGATTTACAGGGCTCGTTCCTTTAGGGTAATTACAGGAGGTGAATGAGATGGCAAATATTATACTAACTTCCCTGCTAAGTATGGGTGGCTTAGGTCTGGTTTTAGGCGGAGGCCTTGCCATTGCATCTAAAAAGCTAGCTGTTGAAACAGACCCTAGGGCAGATGCGATAGTTGAAGCTTTACCTGGAGCCAACTGTGGTGCATGCGGGTATCCAGGGTGTTCGGGATTGTCTAAAGCAATTGTAGAAGGTAAAGCCCCAATCAATGCGTGCCCGGTTGGAGGTGCAAAAGTTGCGGCCAAAATTGCCGAAATCATGGGAGTTTCTGATACAGGCAGTGCCGATGACAAAAAAATAGCGCGAGTTTTGTGCCAAGGTGATAAATCCAAAGCTAAGAATAAATCTGAGTATCATGGCGTAATGACATGTAAAGCCGCATCTATGGTAAATGGTGGGCCTAAAGGCTGCGCTTTTGCTTGTATAGGTTTTGGTGACTGTGTGAAAGTTTGTCCCGTAAATGCTATTACTATGGGGGAAAATGGGCTGCCAATTATAGATGAAGAAAAATGCACCGGTTGCAATCTCTGTGTCAAGACATGTCCCAAAATGGTCATAGCGTTGACACCTGGCAAAAATGAAGTTCACGTGCGCTGCAGAGCAACCATGAAGGGAAAAGACACTAGAGCCGTGTGCAGCATCGGATGCATAGCCTGCAAGCAGTGTGAAAAAGTATGCCCGTTTGATGCTATACATGTTAAGGACAATGTGGCAGTAATAGACTACGAGAAATGCCGCAACTGCATGCTCTGTGTGGAAAAATGCCCAACTAAATCAATAACGGCAGCATTTCCTACCCGTAAAAAAGCAGTTATTATAGAAGAAAAATGTATCGGCTGTACGCTTTGTGCAAAAAGCTGTCCGGTAAATGCTATCACCGGTGAAGTAAAGAAGGTCCATGTGGTCAATCAGGAATTATGTATCGGTTGCGGCATCTGCATTGAAAAATGCCGCAAAGATGCAATAAAAATGGTGCGAGAGACTCAAGGAAAATGCGATTCATGTGAAGCTTGTGCAGCATCTAAATAATAGAAAGCCTTCGGCTTTGCCGAAGGCTTTCTTAATTTATATAGAAGCTTTAATTTTAAAAAACATGTTTTGGTTTATCCATATATTCCTTTACAAGCATTAAGGCTTCCCCAAAGCGCTGAAAATGAACGATTTCCCTTTCCCTTAAAAAGGCCAAAGTGGCGATTACTCCCGGGTCGTCTGTCAGGCTAATTAGGTGTTCATAGGTTGCTCTCGCCTTTTGTTCGGCAGCCAAGTTTTCATGTAAATCAGCTATGGGGTCTCCCGTTGCTTGTATATATGCTGCTGTCCATGGCACTCCTGCGGCATCATGGGGATAAAGGGCATTGTCGTGCTGTGCAAAATGATCACCTAAGCCGGCTCTCCTCATCTGTTCAGGTGTTGCACCATCAGTCAGCTTATATATCAATGTTCCAATAATTTCCCAATGGGCTAATTCTTCAGTTCCAATATCTGTAAGTAAGGCTTTTGCTTGCGGTATGGGCATTGTATAGCGCTGGGTCAGATACCTTATAGAAGCTGATAGCTCGCTATCAGGGCCTCCGTACTGTGCGAAAAGAAATTTGGCCATGCCCAAGTCTGTCCGTGCCACGTTGGCTGGATATTGCAACTTTTTCACATAGTACCACATATAAATCCCTCCTCAATATCTTATTTCCCATGGCCATGGATTGTTTATATATTGATACGGAAATTCCGATACAGAATCGAGAATTAGAGGCCCATATTTTCGTTCAAACATCTCTCTAAGCTGACGAGACTTCATCGCAAAGTTATTGTGATCTTCCAATGCCCTTCGGTCGTTTGGATGAGTATCCAAGAACAGTGCAAGTTCATATACAACAAAGTCCACAGCCATGATTTCTTTTAATAGGTCCACCATGTCCTTTGAATACATTAAAATCACCTCTCTCAACTTATAATTCAGCTCTTACTCTGTATGGTCTATAAAGTTCAGGAAACAACGTTCCGTTCATCAATGCTGTTCTTGGGTCAAAAATTTTGCCGTAGCTTTGGAACGGAATATATGCTTCTCCCAGTCTATATTCAACAGATAAGTTTTGCATTTTGACTTCATTTTCTGAATTTGACATTACAACCCCTCCTCGATAAATACATAAAACAAGATAAACATTAGGTTTTTACTAGTATATTATGTAAGCAACATGTTTTCGGTGCTAAATTTAGGAAAATGTGATAAAATGATAAGTAAATACTTTATTAATCTATTAAGTTAAAAAGTTAATACGTTAATATACAAAAATATAAAAGCCTTAGAGCGTTCACCAATTTCAATCATATTGTTAATTAAAATGAGGAGGTTATATTGTGGAAAAAAGTGAGATTGTTAGCACTAAGATGATTAGGGGGTTAGGATTAAAAGAGGCCATAACCATAACTGTTGGTACTGTTGTGGGAGTGGGGTTGTTTACTGTTGGAGCTAATGGAGTAGGATATTTAGGCCCATCAATTATTTGGGCGACATTTGCAGCTTTTCTCTTTAGCATTTATCCAGCCCTTCTGTATGCGGAAATGGGAGCAATGCTTCCCTATGCTGGAGGGACTTATAATTATGCGAAGTTTGGTGTTGGAAAGGCTTGGGGTTTTTTAGCTGGGTGGAACTTTGTTATTTCGCTTATATCAGTAGTAAGTGGCGAAGCTTTAGCTTTTAGCAATTATTTAAAATGGATGTTTGAAGGTCTAGGAATAACGATTCCTGTTGATGAAAGAATTATCGCCAGTTTAATAATTGTACTGTTTATTATTATTAATTATAGAGGAGTAGAAATTGCCGGTAAATGGCAAAATGCCTTCATGTTTTTCTTTTGGGGAGTATCGTTAATATGGTTTTTTATTATGCTCGCTCATATAAACATACATAATTATGCACCCTTTGTCGGCTCAGCAAGTACCAGTTGGAGAGAATTTATATTTGTAACATCTCTGGTATGGTGGTGCTTTGCCGGTTTCGAAACAGCCTGTGCAATGGGTGAAGAAATACAGTACCCTCAAATAAATATACCTAGAGCAATGTTCTTATCGCCATTTATCATTTTTGTTGTCAATGCAGTTTTTCAATGGTTTTTACTGGGTATTGTACCTACATCTGAGTTAACGATGATTCAAGAATCTGCGGCTCCTTATGCTGAAGCAATGAAAGCAGCCGGGATTCTAGGGATCCCTCTGGTAATTTTATGTGCAGGCATAGCTTTCGGTGGTGATTTTTCAACATTAAATGCAGGAGTTGCAGCTCCCGCTCGATATTTATTTAGCATGTCGCGAGACGGAAGTTTACCACCAGTGTTTTCCAAGCTACACCCAAAATATAAAACTCCTTATGTTGCAGTGATATTTTTAGGTGTGATTACTCTGCTGTTTGTCTCAACCGGCTCACTTATTTACATTGCCTCTTTGAGTCTGTTTGCCGATTTGTTTTATTATATTATCGGCTTTATGGGAGCAATTGGCCTTAGGATTAAACAGCCTCAATTACAAAGACCATACAAAGCTCCGATGATAAAAGTGGGGGCAACGATTAGCATTGTAGCTTACATAATAATGACTACTCAGTTGCCCGGAGATGCTGTGATAACCGGTGTCTTATGGTCAGTTGTGGGACTGATTTTGTACTATTTTTGGAGCAGGGCTAATGTTGACAAAGATATGCCCCTAGGTTTTGCAAGTTCAGTACTAGAACAGGAACTGCCAGAACTCCCGTCAGGGGAGGAATTAGTAAAGCTAAATAAAGAATACGCTTTATGGCAAAAAATAGTTGGCATAGCCTTTGCATTAGCAATTATGCTGTATATTATTCCTTACTTTTATTAAATTTAATAATCTGATGTGCAAACTTTTTTAATAAAAACGTGAAAAGCAGTATTGAGAGCAAATGAAATTTAAATACTTATTGGAGGAGCATATTTATGAAAATTATCAAGAATGCGAGTAAAAGCTATATAGAGGAAATGGATATAAGGCAAAGGGTTTTTAGTATATTAGAAGATATTCGAAAAAAAGGAGATGAGGCTTTAGTAAAATACTGTAAAAACCTAGATGGTTTTACGGGCAATATTAGAATTACCGCTAATGACATAAAAAAAGCTTATGATAGTTTAGACGAACAAGTTGTAAAAGATATTAAATTTGCCGCAGATCGAATAAAGAAATTTGCAGAGATACAGAAAAAATCTATTGTAGAAGTTAAGGAAGAAGTTTCGCCAGGTGTGACTTTAGGTCATCGAATAATTCCGGTTCATTCCTGTGGTGCCTATATCCCCGGAGGGCGATACCCGCTGCCTTCTTCTGCACTAATGTCTATAATTCCCGCAAAAGTGGCAAATGTGTCCAGAATAGTTGCCTGTTCTCCACCTGATAAGGAAACCGGCAGCATTAACGCGGCTACTTTGGTTGCCATGGACATAGCTGGCGCCGATGAGATCTACTGCATGGGCGGTGCTCACGCCATCGGAGCCCTGGCCTTTGGCACTGAGACGATAAGGCCTGTTGACATGATTGTGGGGCCGGGGAATGTATGGGTTACCGAGGCGAAGCGTCAGGTCTTTGGAACGGTTGGGATAGATTTTCTGGCAGGCCCCAGCGAAGTGCTAATTATAGCAGATGATACGGCAGATCCCGATTTCGTAGCAGCGGACCTGCTAGCCCAGTCGGAACATGATCCCAATGCCCGCGGGATACTAATAAGCTTATCTGAAGATCTGGCATCAAAGGTTCTCGTAAGTCTTGAAAAACTGTTATCAGATTTGGGAACTGCAGATATAGCGAAAAAATCCTGGGAAGACAATGGTCAGGTTTTTGTTGCAGACACAATGGAAGAAGCTTTAGAACTTGCCAATGAGATTGCTCCAGAACATTTGGAGATTTGTATAAAAAATCCTGAAGAAGTTATAAATTCGTTGCACAACTACGGTTCACTTTTTATCGGCAACTACGCTGCGGAGGTCTTTGGTGATTATGTTTCGGGTACAAACCACATATTGCCTACCATGAAAGCTGCTAGGTACACCGGTGGTGTATGGGTAGGGACATTCTTGAAAGTTGTCAGTTTCCAAAAGATAACAAAAGAAGGAGCAAGGGAATTGATACCAGCAGCAAGCAATTTGGCCGAAACAGAAGGCCTTTACGCCCACAAGCTGGCAGCTGATATAAGGCTTGAGGATTAATAGCTTTGGAGGTTGACAGGAGTGATTTTTGAGTTTATCAAAGCAAGCCCAGCTAAGAATACTACAGTTATCATAACAAGTGAATGCCCAAAAAGTTATTATCCTGTCCTAGCGAAAAAGGCTATGAGTTACGATTACTTACATTCTGAGCAGGTAGGATTTATAGTGCCTCCATCAAAAAAAGGTTCGGTCATAGGTTTGGAAATGGCAGGTGGTGAGTTTTGCGGGAATGCCACATTAGCTGCAGCGGCTTACGCTGTATATAAGGGACTGACGAATAAAGAAATATTTAATATTGATACTTCCGGAACAGATGAATCTATAAGATGCAGAGTGGCAAAGGTCAGTGATTTTTGCTACAGCACAAGCTGCACCATGCCATCTGCAAAAGGAATTGACGAGGCGAAAATCAAACTTCTAAAAAAGACTGTAGAAGGCTACATAGTAGAATTTGATGGAATAAGCCACTTTGTTTTAGAAGCGGAGGATGATATTGAAGAATACCTAGAGCTTGCGCGAGCTTTAAAGGAAATTGTTGACGCGGGCGCAATTGGTATAATTCCATATAAGAAGGTACAAGATGGCAGATACAAAATAAAACCCTTCGTCCACGTAAGAGCCATAAATAGCAATGTTTTTGAACGGGGATGCGGTTCGGGAAGTTTGGCCCTGGGCGCTTGTTTAAAAAAAGTTTACGGTATTTCAAAGGATATTGATGTAATACAGCCCGGTGGAGTAATTAAAGTGGGAATGGGAGATGAATCATATATTTCAACAGATGTGATTATTACATGTGAAGGCAAAATATTGATTTAGCGTGTTTGTAAAAAGCACGCTTTTTTTACCGAAATATGCCCCCCGATACATGACGCCGCGAATTAGAAATGGTGTAAATGTAAGGATTCAGGAGAAAATTTGATGGAGAAAGCAGAAAAATAATTAAGTAGTTTAATTTATTAAATTATTAAAGGTATAAAAGGAATAAAGTTTGTTTTATAATTTATTCAGAAGAGAAACAAACTTATTAAATGTTATCAAAACGAGGTGTTGGCATGATTCTGTTCATAGTGATTATTTACATGTTATTTATGTTAGGGGTCGGTTGGTGGTCTGGGAGAAAATATATCAAAGGAATGACAGATTTTTTATTGGCCGGTAGAAGACTTGGCGTGTGGATGTGTGCAGCAACCCTGGCCGCAACCCATTTTGGCGGTGGAATGGTCATGGGGGGAAGTGAATATGGCTTTAACTACGGCTGGCCAGGGGCATGGTACGGTGTATCCTGCGGTATAGGCATACTGTTTTTAGCTTTTACTACTGCAGCTAAATTTAGGGAG
>ENA-OWPA01002073-OWPA01002073.1-bioreactor-metagenome-genome-assembly--contig:-NODE-2073-length-10848-cov-3.341844_pt1 | contig 10848 bp, 11 predicted proteins | sample MGYA00238139_ERZ651803 | MGnify/ENA primary metagenome ERZ651803 (study PRJEB26909, sample SAMN07631231) | bioreactor metagenome | isolation source: Switchgrass digestor | place: USA: Dartmouth...
CAAGCTCAGAAAATCTAAATTATGACAATAATACAAAGCTTAATATTCTGGATTCTAATCTGAAGAATAGTTTTACCCTTAAACTGACTAATGGCACCGTAACGAAAGACATTGTTATTGATCCCGAGAATGACACTCTGCAAACGCTTGTGCAAAAAATCAATGATGCCGGGGTTAAGGCGGAAGCCAGCTACGACGAAAATGGTATATTCTCGCTTAAAGCAACAGAGGGAACCTTAAGTGTAGCAGGCAGTGATCAAAGCGCTATCGAGTTCTTAAACAACTTCTTAAAGTTACAAGATTCAAATGGACAGAATATCCAACAGTCTATGCCTACTGTTTCGGGTAAAGATGCGATTTTTAATTTGGATGGTATGAATTTTACCCAGAAGAGCAATACCTTTACTATCTCCGGTGTGACTTATAACTTAAAAGCCGTGGGGACTGCCAATTTAGTGGTTGCTCCGGATAATGAGAAAGCCATTTCTGCAGTAAAAGATTTCATCAATCAATATAACACACTGTTACAGGCAATTAATACCGAATTAAAAGAACCCAAGTATTCCAGCTATACTCCTTTGACGGATGAGCAAAAAGCCGAAATGACTGATAAGCAGATTGAAAAGTGGGAAGAGCTGGCTCGAAGCGGTATGCTCAGAAATGATTCCATCCTGCAAAACTTAGTGTACAAATTGCGCAGTGATATCTCCACACCCATCAGCGGCTTAAATGGTAAATATACCTCTTTGTCAGCAATCGGAATAACTACAGGAGATTATACCGAGGGCGGCAAGCTCTATTTGGATGAGAATAAGCTTAAATCAGCTTTGGAAGAGGATCCGGATATTGTGTACAAACTCTTTGCCACATCAGGAGAGGACTGGAATTCCAGTGGGGTCGCTGTAAGGCTTTATGACGATTTAAAAGGTGCTTTGGATAGCATTAGAGAAACCGCAGGGACCAACAGTGGCATTGATACAGATACAGAGAGTACCCTGGCCAAGCAAATTATAGATTATAATAAACGTTTGGATGATTTACAGAATCGCCTGGATGATCTTGAGGAAAGATACTATAGGCAATTTGACGCTTTGGAAGTTGCTATTAGTAGGCTAAATCAACAAAGCAGCTGGTTAGCAAATATGTTTAATAATAAATCTTAATCCTTTCCCAATAAGGTTTTCCTAAAAATTTTCCAAAATATTATTTTCTTGAAGATTTTACTTTCTTAAAGAGTTCATAAGAAAAGAGGAAGTGGGAGTATGAACCCTCAAATGGCTATGGCCAACGCTTATAAAAACCAGCAAATTTTGACGGCTCCGCCGGAGCAACTAACTTTACTCCTTTATAACGGAGCCTTGAGATTCCTTAATGAAAGCATTCAGGCACTGGAGGCAGGAGATATCGCCAAAGCTCATAACGCCAATCTGCGTGTCCAGGATATAGTCAATGAACTTATGACTACCTTAGATATGAAATATGAGCTTTCCAAGAATTTGGCCGCCCTTTATGATTACATTCTTTATTGCCTGATTGAAGGGAATATTAAAAAGGATGTCCAGCAGTTGCTAAATGCCAAGGCAATTCTTGAGGATATGCGCAATACCTGGCAGGAAGCGATGAAGCTGGCTCATAAAGACAAATCCGTTGGCAAAGTAGCTGAAGTATAAGGCTGTGATTAAGGCTGTAATAAAGAAGGGAAGCGGCACATGACTGAGAAGAGAGCCGAAGTTCTTTGGCAAGATTATCTTTTCCTTACAAAAGAACTCCTGAAGTTTCTGGAAAAACAAGATATGGGAATGTTTCATGATCTGCTGGACCAAAGAGAGAAGCTGCAGGCTCTGATCGAGGATACTCCGGATGATGGTTTTCGGAATTCGCCTGCCGGAAAGAATCTGTTAAGTGAGATCGTCAAGGTAGAGCAAGTTTTGGGGAGCCGTTTCCAGGTTGTCTACAACAAAGCGAAGCACCACCATCAAGTGGCGGAAGCCTATAACAATGTACACCAGCAGCCCTTTAGTAAGCGGAACTGGGAGAGTTAAACATATTCTGTGGGAAATAAGGAGGGATCCTCATGATTGTGCTTGAGCCCATACAGCCCAATAACCAGAAGACCGCCATGCCGGTAGATGCTTATCCGGGTCAAAAGCTGGAACGCGCCCAGGAAATCCCTCGCCCTGTGGTGGAACGCAAAAATGAGATTCCCGATGCCCGGGAAGAGATTCCCCGGGAGGAAGTGGAAAAAGCCGTTGATAAGTTGAACCGTTTTATGAATTTGCTCAATAAAAATATGCGTTTTGAAATGAAAGAAGAGCAGGATGATGAAGGGACGATACTCGTTCGGATTGTCGATGAGGCTTCAGGGGAAGTTCGCAAAGAATCTACTCCCCAATGGGTATTGGAACTTCTGCACAATCTCACAGACGCAGTTGGATTATTTGTTGATCAAAGGGTTTAAGCATAAATAATATTAATATGAAGGAAAATTGTCATAACATTTTGTGAAAAGCTCCGGACATCCGGAGCTTTTAATTTTTCTGGAAATATTACCAATCAGTGGGCGGAGTAAGATAGGATAATTAGGTAAAAAGTCCTATTTGCCTTAGGACTCGGCATAAAAAAATAGGGCTCAAGCCAAAGTGCAAAATTTACCTTTTTTCGTTAAACTATTGAATGTACTATTTTTTATATGCTGCTGTATAGTTAGTGTCAATGATTGTTCGCAAAAACCATCCAAAACTCCGAATGGTAAGTGGCACTTTGATATAATAAAGGCTTTGGCGGGAATCAAGGGCGTGCGTAGCACGTTCATCGAAGGCGAAGCCGTAGACCCTTGATTCCCTTATCAGCCTAATATCCTTTTCCATGGTGGTTTGATCAAACCACCTGCCCTCCAGCAAGGACGGGGTTTGGGGCAGCGCCCCAATTTAAGCAGCTTGGTATCGATCTTCTTTCGTCAATTGGATAAGGTCTGGCTTTATATAGCTCCGGCCTGTTGACCATTCTTCTGAGTATTCTATGAGATACGTCGTCACTAGCCGTACATAGGAATCCAGGCTGGGAAAAACTCCAACTACGGTTGTACGTCTTCGGATTTCGCGGTTTAGCCGTTCGAGAATGTTGGTGGAAGAAATTTTGCGAGCATCAATTCGTTCAAAAGCATAGAACTGTAAAGAATCCTCAAGACCCGTTTCCAAAACTTCAATGGCTTCAGGATATTGGCTTTCATAGGTATCCATCAATCTATTGGCATAAGCTTTAGCACTTTCAATATCCGGTTGAAGCCAAATCTGTTTGAGTTTTTCTGCAAAGGCCGCTTTGCCTTTAGCCGGAACATGAGCCAGAATGTTGCGCATAAAATGGACTTTGCAACGTTGCCAACTACACCCCACAAACGAGCTTTGGATAGCTTTGGCCAGCCCTCTATGGGCATCGGAAACGACCAGCCAAACGCTTTTAAGGCCTCGGTTTTTGAGTTTCTCAAATAAAGCTTGGTAAGTGGCTTCAGATTCTTCATACATTGGCTCTACCGCTAAGATATCTCGTCGCCCCTGTTCATCCAAGCCGACCACCACAGCAACGGCCATATTTTGAACTCGGTGCCCTACCCGGATTTTCTCGTATAAAGAATCCACCCATAACACAGGATAGGTTTCTTGCAGAGGACGTTCTCTGAAGGCTTTCACTTGGTCATTGAGCTCTTTTGTGATATGAGAGACTTGGCTTCGCGAGATGGAATCAATGCCTAGGCTTTTGGCTAATCGCTCGATTTTGCGGGTGGACACACCATTGATATAGGCCTCGTGGATCACACTCATTAGTGCGGCTTCTGAGCGTTTTTTCTCAGTCACAAAAAAGGGAACATAACCCCCGTTACGGAGCTTAGGGACAAAGAGATACATAGTTCCCATGCGCGTATCAAAACGTCTTACTCGATAACCGGAACGGTACCCGGTGCGCTGAGAGGTGCGTTCTGATTTAGAGGCATTGATTTTAGCGGTGACTTCAACTTCCATGAGCTGCTCACAAAGCCATTTGAGCATGGATAACATCGGATCCTCTTCAGTGATAAATTGTAATAGCATTTCTTCGAAATTCCGGTTAGAATTAGAGTAGACCATCGGTTATACACTCCTTCTTGGTTTGCTCGACACTTACCAATTTCGGAGTTACCGATGGTTTTTCCTTTTTACTTTTGCGAACTTTATTGTACTTCATCCTTTAATAGTGTATTCTTTCTTAATAATCTATTTTAATAATGCCCCTCTGATTTATCCTCATGACATAAGGTACAGTTCATTTTGCCCTGCTCATTATCTAAGGTACTTTTTGCGCCATTATGACAGGTCAGGCAAGTCGCAAAATCTGAGCCGGGACTATAGGAGGCGGCAAAGGTTCCTTCTTTCCAGCTGTTAAGAATCATTGCTGCCTGAGCCGCTGTATCTCCGGATACTTTAGCACAACGATCCGCTTTTTCATCGGAGCTTATTTTAACATTCGCCGCATTTGCCCAGAGGCTAACGGAAACGTGGCATAAAGGAGATGCGGCTACATAATTTGATTGGGGAATTTAGCATAGCTGTCCATTTTGGTGGTAGGGAAGGGTTTCGTAAGGCCATGGCATGATCAGAGGATCGGTATTAGCGGTGGATTCCACTTTAGCGGTAGAATCGCTATTAGCAGGAGAGTCTGAACCTGAGGCAGCTATACTATTTGCGCCGCATCCCATTAAGGCAGCTCCTGCAGCCACACTAAGCCCAGTGATAATAAACTTTCTTCTGGATATTTCTGACTTAGACATACCTTTTACCTCCTTTTTCGCCAAGAATGTGATTGTTATTATTTTTTTCCCAAAAAAGAGACGCGGCATTAGGCCACGTCCCTCGTATAATAATACAAGTATCTTTTTAAATAAATGGGTTTAATATCCAATCAGCAAAGACCACTTTAGCTGAATAATTTACTTACGGAAAGATCCTCATGGATGCGGACGATCGCCGCTCCTAAGAGAGGAGCCACCGAGAGAACCTTAATCTTCGAAATCATTTTTTCAGGATCTAAAGGAATGGTATTAGTTACCACTACTTCTTTAATCACGGATTTGTCCAGACGCTCCAGAGCAGGACCGGATAAAACGGGATGGGTACAGCAGGCATAGACATCTATGGCTCCCCGATCCATCAACACCTGGGCTCCCTGGGTGATCGTACCTGCGGTATCGATGATATCATCGATCATTATGACATGTTTACCACTTATATCCCCGATAACATTCATAATCTCGGAAACATTAGGCTCCGGTCGTCGTTTATCAATAATTGCCAACGGTGCTCCGATTCGCTCTGCCAGATTGCGGGCCCGTTGCACTCCGCCATGGTCAGGGGAAACAACGACCACATTATCTAACCCTTTGCTCTTGAAATATTCTGCCAGAATAGGTACTCCAGGCAAATGATCCACAGGAATATCAAAGAAGCCTTGAATTGCCGGGGCATGAAGATCCATGGTAACTACCCGGTCGGCTCCGGCAGTAGTGATCAGATTGGCCATGAGTTTTGCTGTAATTGGGTCCCGAGCTTTGGATTTCCGCTCTTGACGAGCATATCCATAGTAAGGGATAACTGGAGTGATGCGACGAGCGGATGCGCGGCGCAAAGCGTCAATCATTATCAATAATTCCATGATATTATCATTTGCCGGGCGACAGGTGGGCTGAACCACAAAAACATCTGCTCCCCGGACACTTTCATCAATGGCTATGGCAATTTCTCCATCCTGAAAGCGCTTGACTTTTGCTTCCCCCAAAGGAACCCCCAAATAATCAACAATTTCTTCCGCTAATGCTCTATTGGCATTACCGCAAAAGACTTTTAATTGTTTGTAAGACATTCCAATATATCCCCCTACTTTTTCTTATTTCGAACCCAGTTTTCCAGATTCTTTTGAGTGCTGCGCTCAACAGCTAAGGCATGGGCAGGTACATCTTTAGTGATGGTCGATCCTGCTCCTGTCACTGCCTCTTCACCTATTTCTACCGGAGCTACAAGGTTAGTATTGCTTCCGATAAAAGCCTTATCCCTAATAATGGTCCTGGATTTTTTAACGCCGTCATAATTGCAGGTAATGGTGCCTGCCCCAATGTTCACCGCTTTTCCCACCTGAGCATCACCGATATAGCTTAAATGCGGCACCTTTGAACCTTCACCGATCTGACTGTTTTTGATCTCAACAAAATCCCCTACCTTAACCTTGTCCTCCAGGATAGCTCCCGGACGCAGATAAGCAAAGGGGCCAACGGTGCAATGATTGCCGATAATAGCTTGGTTGCCTACGGTATGGGATACTTCTGAACCCACTCCCACAGTGCAGTCCGTCAGAGTGGTGTGGGGACCGATAATTGCATCTTCACACACTTTGGTCTTTCCCTTAAGTATTGTAAAAGGATACAATACCACATCGCGTTCAAGTTCTACCTCTTGATCGATATAGGTAGTGTCAGGATCCATTATGGTTACCCCATTATCCATCCAATATTGCAGAAGTCTTTGGCGAATTATTTGTTCTGCTTCAGCCAACTGAGTTCGGCTATTGATTCCCAGTGCTTCATGGACATCCTCTGTACAGTAAGTACTGATAACTTCTCCTTGAACCTGGAAAATAGTGAAAACCTCGGTAAGATAGTATTCCCCTTGAGCATTTTGGGGAGTGATTTTTTTTAAGGCTTCCCTGAGTTTAGCTACATTAAAACAATAAGTTCCTGTGTTGATTTCTTTGACCAGGCGCTCTTCAGGAGTAGCATCCTTTTCCTCCACTATCCGGAGGAACTTTTCCCCTTCCTTGATAATCCGCCCATACCCATATGGGTTCTCAAAGCAAGCGGTAAGAATGGTGGCTACGGCCTGCCTCTCCATATGAAGATCCATTAACTGTCTCAGGGTATCCGGCTTAATCAGGGGCTGATCCCCACTTAAAACCACAATATGATCAACCTCATGACAATGAGGAATTGCTTGCATTATTGCATGTCCTGTTCCCAGTTGTTCCTCTTGAATAACAACCTCAGCTTGACCTTCTAGCAGCGGAATAATATCCTCGCGACCATGCCCGAGAATAACCATGGACCGCGGTATCTGAACAGAACTGACACAATCCAGAACGTGTTGCAACATGGGTTTTCCGGCAAGGGAATGCATGACTTTAGGCAATTTAGATTTCATTCGCGTTCCTTTACCTGCAGCCATGATCACCGCAGCCCATTGTGCCATCAGTATTCCCCTCCACTCATATTTTGCCTTGATAGCAGTACCAAAATTCTTTAATTCGGCAAAAATCATCAAAATCCTCTTTAATTTTAGAGGTTTTGCCTATCTCTATATTAATAATAAACCTTATCCTGGCCGTTGGCTATTCTTATCTTGTTTTTGGCAATTTTTATCCTGTTTATAGCTATTCTTATCCCATTAATAATCTATTAATCAAAAAACCATTTCTTGTTATCCAATTAGAATATTCGGTAATTTATGAGCAAAAGAGACCCTAAAAGGGTCTCTCCGTTTCTCTTTTTACATAGCTTCTTGATAAGCTTTTAATACTGCTTTTTGAATAACTTCCCGAGCCTCTGAAGAGATGGGGTGGGCAATATCGCGGAATTCTCCTTCCGGAGTTTTCCGGCTGGGCATAGCAACGAAAAGCCCATTTGTTCCTTCGACCACTTTCACATCGTGAACGACAAAGGAATTGTCGAAAGTAACAGATACAACGGCTTTCATCTTGCCTTCGGCATTCACCTTCCGAACCCGTACATCAGTAATGTTCATTATGAATCACCACCCTTCTCTTCCCGGTGACCTGGCGATATTTCTACAGAAACATATTCTCTATATGGTAAAAAACTCCTTCTTTTATCCTAAAATTTCTTTTTTTTCGTTAATTTTTCCGGCTCAACCTTAATTATTTAGAAAAACTTTTAATTTAGAAGAATTTTTTAAGAAATACAAGAAATATTAAAGAGAAATATCCTGGGCAACCACCTTAACAATCGCTTTCACAGGATCCAACTCCTTAAGCTCAAGCAAGGATAAGTAATCCTCCACTAACTTAGGCTCTTTTTCTCGAGGGGTTTCCATCAAAACACCCACACCTACAACATTGGCCTCAAACTCTTTTAAGAGATTGATCATGCCCAAAGCCGTTCCTCCTGCTTTCATAAAATCGTCAATTATGAGCACTCGGCGCCCCGGCTCTAAAGCTCTCCTGCCCAAAGTCATGGACTGAATCCGTTTGGAAGACCCGGAAACATAATTAATGCTTACGGCTGTGCCTTCGGTTACTTTATTGCCATGGCGAATAATCACCATTGGTACGCCCAAAGCCTCGGCTGTTACCAAAGCCAAAGGTATGCCCTTGGTCTCAATAGTCACTACCACCTCAGGCTTTTTCTCGCGAAAATAACCGGCAAAGATTAAGCCTAAGGGACGCAACACCGCAGGGTCGTAAAGAAGATCGGTCATATAAAGGAACCCGCCGGCTAAAACCCTATCCTGGCTACTTAGCCGCTCTGCTAATTCCAGCAGGAATTCGCGTGCCTCCTTGGCCGAGATCTCCGGAATATAGCGCACTCCCCCTGCTGCACCGGACACGGTTTCCAGGCGCCCTTGCCCAGTGAATTGTAAACTTTCCTTCACTGCCAGCAAATCTTCACTGATGGTGGATTTAGCCGCTCCAAATCGCTCTGCCAGCACTGTTAAGGGAATTAGAGTATTGGGTTTTGACATGAGTACCTGCAGCACAGCAACCATACGCTCTGCGCGTTTCATCTTTTCCACGGACTTAACCTCTATTCTCTTTCAGAATTGGCTTCATTGCTATCCTTAGGTTTTTCCTTGGATAGACGCAGTGCTTCAAACATAACATTTTCTGCTGCCATGATATGGGATGTAGCCAAGGCTTGGGCTTCTTCCGCATCATGGCGGGCTATGGCATCCACAATAGCCTGGTGTTCATGAATGGCATCCTTAAGTCTTCCCGGAACCGCCAAGGATGTAGAACGAAAACGTTGGATTTGCTCTCGCAAATTAGCGAGAATCTGAATCAAACGCTCATTGCGGCTGGCTTTATAAACTAAAGCATGGAAGTCTGTATCCGAGTTAACGATTTGTTCCAAACTCAGTTCCTGTTCCTCATGGTATAACAGTAACCTTTGCATTTGCTCGATTTCCTCATCGGTAGCCCGTTCAGCAGCTAAGGCCGCAGCCAAACCTTCTAAAGCCGAGCGAATCTCAAAAACATCGGCCACATCCTTATGGGACACTCCAGCCACATAAGCTCCCTTGCGAGGAATCATGACCACGAAGTTTTCCAGTTCCAGCTTCCGAATGGCCTCCCGGACCGGGGTACGGCTTACACCCATTTCTTCAGCCAATTGAATTTCCATTAAACGCTCCCCTGGTTCAAGAACACCGGTGATAATAGCCTCCCGTAAAGACTCAAACACAATTTCCCGCAAGGGTTTGTAACTATCAAGTTTTACCGGTACCAGTTTCCTTCCCATAAACATTTCCCCTTTCCATAGTCTGGGTAACCCAAACACCATATCCTTTTTCCCGCCAAATCGTCCCGATACGTTGAGCCTGCTCCTGGGTTTCAAAGATCCCAAATACTGTTGAGCCACTACCAGCCATTAAAGCTCCCTTACACCCTTCTTGTTTTGAAAGTCCATCCTTTATCCTGGCTATTTCCGGCAAAAGCTTAGTTGAGGCCGGTTCTAAAGAATTGTATAGCAGAGGTATAATCTCTTCGGTTTTACCGGAAGCTAAGGCCCTCTGCCAGGCCACATAATCCAAATGAGCAAAATTTCCTATCTGATCAAAGGTTCTATAAGCTTGAGCTGTATTTATCCCCTGCTGGGGCTTAATCAGAACCAAGTTGAGTTTTGGCGCCGGAGGCAATGGTCGTAGTTCTTCGCCCACTCCGGTGGCCCATTGAGTTCCGCCTTCCAGGCAAAAAGCCACATCAGCACCTAGTTTAGCCGCCATAGCCTTCAACTGCACGTCAGTATAGGGCTTATGCCAAAGAAGATTGAGGCCTTGCAAGGTCGCCGCCGCATCGGCGCTCCCTCCGCCTAATCCTGCCTGAACGGGAATATTCTTTTCTATTTCTATTTCCACACCCTGAGAACTATTTAACCCGTTTAAAAAGGTTTGGGCCGCCTTATAGGCCAGGTTCTCAGGACCACTGAATTCACCGCAGAGACACAGAATCCCTTTCTCTCTCATGCTGATTCGAATCCGATCACAAATCCCTATGGACTGCATGACACTTTCCAATTCATGATAACCGTCCGGTCTTAAGCCTGTAATGGCTAAGGCAAGATTTACTTTAGCATAGGCGAACATTTCTATCTGCTTGACTGTCATGAGGCCATCCTTTCCGAACGTTCGAATGATTTTTTTATTTATTATACCCTATTATAACTCCATTCTTCTAGTATGCCAGTACAATCTTTATTTCAGTTAAAAAAGCTACCGTCCTCAAGCATGCTCTCCTAAGGCTTGATTTAGGAATCTTCCAAGAGCAAGCTTAATTCCGATAGCTTTAGTTCTATTTTTAAATTTTCCTAAGCCGCAAAATCACCCTTTATTTTCCAAGTGGATGAAGGGAAGGGGTATTAGTAAACTCCTAAATTAGCGGCTTCCAAATACTCTGAAGCGGACATTTGACCTTCCATGCGAAGGGCGATTTCTTCTTCAATAGGCTCTAAATGCTCATAAAACATCACGAAAATCTCTCCGGGTTTGCAGGTATCCAAGCCATGGCAGAAAGCTTCCCGCTCCGGTAAAACCACGGAAA
>ENA-OWPA01002077-OWPA01002077.1-bioreactor-metagenome-genome-assembly--contig:-NODE-2077-length-10828-cov-81.835457_pt1 | contig 10828 bp, 12 predicted proteins | sample MGYA00238139_ERZ651803 | MGnify/ENA primary metagenome ERZ651803 (study PRJEB26909, sample SAMN07631231) | bioreactor metagenome | isolation source: Switchgrass digestor | place: USA: Dartmouth...
ACCAACGCGCTCTGCAAGTTCAGTAACGCTCATTTTGCGCTTTGCGAGCATAACATCGACGTTTATTATGATCATATGGTCCCCTCGCTTTCTTCCTGCAGGACGGCGGCTTTTGTCAGGTAACGCGAAAGGACTGCCGCCAGCAGGGCGAGGCCGACGATAAATATATCCCCTATAACGGACATGAGAAGGATACCCGGATGGCTCATACCAGCAAGAAGCAATATAACGTTTCCGACGAACAGAAGCGCTGCATCGAGCAAGAGCAGTACAGATCCCATTTTGACCCATTTTGCAGTCAGCATGGTGAACACGGTGTCTTTCATCACCGCATCCGATACTTTCCACACATAAACAAGTACAGCAAAGCACGGAAGTGCCACCAGCCATTCAAATATCAGCCACGGCCGGTACCACCCGCCTAGTTCAGGGTTTGCATTAACAATGCTTTGCCCCCAGGATGGTATTACATAGGCACAGAGGAACAGTCCGCTCAAGGCGGCAGCTATCACAGAAATGCGCATAAGGTTCCCGAAAGTCCTTGATGTCATGTGAAGACCTCCTTATCTTTTCTGCTCAAAGTATATAACAGTAAAATAAAAATTGCAATAAAAATTTATCGTGGTACAATAAATTTTTATTGCAATCTGGCAGCCAGCCTGATGTTACACAATATTCAGTTTTCCATTCTGTCATGCAATCCGGATTTTTGATCTCCAAATGAAATCCGGCAGAATTTTCGTTAATCCGGTACCACACTCTCTCCTTCAGCCTGGATCTCTTTCTCCAGGAGATCTATACAGTAACGTGCCGTATCCTTATTGATGTTATTGAACATAAAGGAGCCGCAGCGGCATTTGTTATATTCTTTGCCTTTATAGGTGAACGAAAACGGACCGGCACAGTTGCCGCGGCAGTGCCCGCAATCCCAGCCGCTTGTCACGATCGCATTCCTGATATCTTCAGGGTATTGCTCAAGGCTGTCAACGTACCTGCTGATATTTGCCAGGTTCAACTTTATATAAAGGGTTTCCTGGTCTATGATCAATGACATGATGATCCTTTTGTCAGTGTTGAGACTATATGCACATGACCAGTCATTACGGCTGAATCCTCCCATTCTTACCGTTGGCTTGGCGTATTTGGAGATAAAGTTGTCAAAAATCTCTGCTACCTTCCTCCTGTCTTCATCCAGCGCATGGTACAGGTAATCGACCGTGAGCTTTGGCGCTTTCGGCTTTTCATTCTCCAGGATCCTGTAATTCATCATATAAAAGAGGTTTCTGGCTTTTTTGAAATCATTGTTGTTGATGACAGCCATTGCTTCAGACATGGATTTCAGCGCAGGCATAAGGAAACGGTTCTGCGGAAATCCAACAGACACCATATCATCCGGATGAAGTGTTTTTGACATACCTTCCGTCTCGAATCCGTAATCCGCCAGTTTTTTGATCAGAGCCTGGACCCTGGTTATCTTCAGTTCCTTGGCTCCGTTCAGCAGTTTATCTCCGGTAATGGCAACAGTCAGATCCGGCTGCAGTTCCCCGAAATAACCGATCAGGAACAAAAGGTTCGGTACTCTCAGAAAGCTGTTGTGGCTTTGCGTATAATCGGCATTTCTGGCATCAGGGATAATGTTTTGCCTAAGAAGCATATCAAAATCCTTCGGATCGGCAGCAATGTCCGAATATATCATCCTCACTGTCGACAGAAGCTCGCAAAACCCACTATGAAACTCATCTTCCTCAAGGCCATGCAAATAAGATTTGCCAACTTTCATCTGCACCGGCTGGTCGACCAGGTTCTTCAGATAATTGGCGGCTATTACCTGCACATAATACCGGCTCATATACATATACCCCCAGTTATCTCTTATGAAGAGACATTATTTAATTAACATATTACCTTATTTACATGACAACAGCATGTCATATTTAAAAAACGAGCTTTATTCCTGACCAAACATGATTCAGGCCGGCACATCAGCTAATGCCTACCGGAGCATTGCCTGTACTCCGTTTCCATGACTAAAACCCTCTTAATACATTGCGGCAGGCTGTTCAGACTATCCTGCTGTTTCCCAGGCTTATAAACAGATACTCCAGTACTCTACCCGCCCCGGATACAGGCAGTACGAAGCAATCCCACGGCACAAGCTCGCTTTCGGCAAGTTCCCTGATTTTTATCGAGCTGAAGAGTCTCTTGTCTGCTCTGCCTTCGCATCCATCTTTTCAATAAGTTTCAGCATCCAGAATCCAACCTGGCTCGTCATACTTATTTATACCTGCATATGCCAATTAAACAGCCATGGCACCTGGGACCCGGATCACACAAACAGATAGCCTGCGCCCACCATCAAAACATTGCTGAAACTATGCATCAAAATGGGGTATAAAATGCTTCTGCTTTGCTGATATGCAATACCCTGAATGCACCCAAGGACAAATGCATACAAAACGCCGAACAAGTCCGCCTCAAAAACAAACGGATCCAAAGACCAATTTACGTGAGCAAACGCGAACATTAACGATGACAGTACTACTTCCAATGTAAGGTTGCCTTTTATTATGGTGCTTCTGCCGAACGCATATGTCAGCAAAGTTATCGTTAACGCCCGGTACACGATCTCTTCAGCCGGCCCGCTCAATAGCAGCTGAAATCCCAGGGTACCCAGTACATTCCTCGTATCCAGCGGGAAATCATACACCGGCAGCTGGTCATTAACAAGCATAATGACATGCACAACAATTGATATGACCACAAAAGCGCCGGTATATAAAGCCAGGTATTTTATTCCCCTTTTTGTATCGCCAGGCTGTAAAAAGAAATCGACCTTCAGCAGCTTGCTCAACACAAAAATTATTGCCAATGCGGTTAGCATAAGTACGGCATGATGGATCGAAATGCCCGCAAAACTATCATAAGGATCGATTCTCCGGTATGGGATCATGCCTGCGATAAGCTGTCCTGCTTTCCCCAAAATTATCTGTACAAACAACAGCAGCATGAAAACGATTATGCCAGTCAGAGTTCTGTTATGTTCCGTCTTCTCCATGCGTACCACTTTCTCCATGGAATCAACACCTCCACTTTTTTATGCAGGCACATCACCAGGTCACATAACAATCAACTCCGCGTATGATAACATCCGACCAGGTGACATACCCGAGGCCGATCTTCACTCTGTCAGCCACACCAATATGCAGACACTGAACAGCAACGCTGCCAGGATAATGAAGTTCTTTACTGGCTTGCCCCACGATCCGTTTTTACGGATAGAACTTCTTAAGTACTCTTCATCCACCTGTTCGATTGCACAATATTCTCTTATATTGTCATAAACATCTCTGTTGGTCTTTTCATGCTCATAAAGGCTGCCTAACATCAATACCCCCCCGATGACGGGACAGTGTCCCGTCACTTTATAGAAATCTTACAGCAATCACCGCTCATTAAAGTGCTTTCAACAGTTATGCGTTTGCTGTCGTTTTTGATCACATCGGACAACATAGCGATCATAGGATCAAGGCACCAGCCGCTGCATGGGTTTGCCCCGCCCATTTTCTTTGACAGTGCGCAAAGCTTACATGAGTTCGCTGTGGCAATATAGCCATCGTCAGTTTTTTCCACCGCCCAATTCGCGCATCCATAAATTTCCGAAAGCGTATTGAAGACATCTTCAACGCTTCGAATGCCCAATTGCTGATTTAGATAGGGCGCCGTTTGTGCCTGTCTTTCTTTCCTCCTGCTGACCACTGTCTCCAGTGCGTTCAGCTTCTCATAAGTGTTTACAGTCTCAGCTAAAGATGCGGCATATGTGTTCTGCAAAATAATGAGCCTTTTTTGGGTTTCCATTCCGATCCCTCCTTACTTTAATTTAACGTTCGTTAGGTTTGAATGAAATATAAACGGCATTTTGCATGCCGGCTCATTAGACACTAACTCGAAGAAAAATTTTTCAGGTTGTCGGCTATCTGCAGTCCTGCAGAACAATTGAGATCTCATCCCTTATCTCCGACTCAGGCAAAAATCGATTTTTCACCACAATGTTTTCGATCATCGTTTCCAGCAAATGGACCAGTGTCCTCACTACAGCGGTTTCATTTTCTACATTCTTAAGGTATGGTCTGAGAATATCATGGTGCCTTGGCATTATACCCTTTTCCCATTCATCCATTAGTTTCATCAGTTCCTCGTCGCCGTCGAACGACAGGTAAACCTTGATGCCGAGCCGATAAACCTGTTTATCGTAGTCGCCAAGGAAATTCAGATCGTAAACGAACCTGGTATAAAAATCAATTATGTTATCGATTTTCAGGAGTGAAGCCTGTTTTTTCAAAATACCAAAGAACTCCTTCTTGATTATTTCGTCAAACAATTCTTTTTTATTTTTATAGTAATAGTAGATCATGGGAAGTGAGCAGTTCACATCCCTGGCGATATTGCGTATCGTTGTCCCATAGTAGCCATTAGTATTGAATTGCCTGACCGCCACTTCTTTGATCCGCTCTCTCAAATCTATATCTGCCATATCACATCTCCTTATCTAACGTTCGTTAGTATTGTATCATGCAAAATTTTGTTTGTCAACACTAAATATGATCATTACACAAAAAGTTCAGATAATTCAGACAAGGGCGATTCTGTGTCCCTTTTGTCATAGTTCGGGACACAAAACCGCCCAAAAGCCGTCCTGTATTTTGCTTGCTAAATTTTCTCCTTCATTTTTCCTATAAGTTTCAGTATACCGGCTTCCACCCTGGCAAGATCTTCTTCCTTCGGCGCCCCTTCAAACTCGACGGATTCGATGAAATCCCAGTTCATCCTGTTCCTCTCGATTATTTCTTTCAGTTCATTTTCTGCGCCGCCGGACCATCCGTATGACCCGAATCTGAATGCCGCCTTGCCGGTGACTCTCTTTCTGCCGGCCTCGTTTAAGGCTGCCGCCGCCGGCGGGAAGAGCTTGTACTCATAAGTAGGCGCTGCGATGATTATCCCTGCTGACCTGAAAATATTTGCGACGATTTCGCTGTCGCTTGCTCTCGCCGCCTCCAGCTTGTTGTACCTGACGCCTTCCCTCTTGAGTACGTTTTCTGCGAAATCGATTGCTTTTCCGGTCATTCCATACATGGATCCCCACAATATCGTGATTTCATTCTTGCCCGCCCCTTCAGCATACCGTGTGAACCTGAGATAATCATCCATGATCTTTTGGGGATCCTTCCTGTAAACCAGACCATGGCCGGGGGCTATCGTCTTTATTTCCAGCGTTTTTGCCTTCTCTATCGCTTTTTTCACACTGGCCGTAAAAGTGCACATTACGTTGGAATAGTACCTTATCCCCTCATTTTCGAAGAAATCCGCCTCTTCGGGTGTCATTTCATCATCGAAGCAATGATCCCCCATCGTTCCGAATGATCCAAACATATCACATGAGAAGAGGGTTTTCGTATCGTGGTCATAGGTATACATGGTGTCCGGCCAGTGTACGTTCGGTACCGGATGGAAACTTAACACCTTGCCTTTTCCAAGGTCCAGGGTGTCTCCTTCTTTCACGACTCTTATTTTATCTTCGCCATAAAATGATGAGACCATCTTCGCAGCCTTATCGGTGCATATTATCGTAAAATTGTCCCTGACTTTGCGGAAATTCGAAATCCAGCCGGAATGGTCCGGTTCCATATGATTGACGATCAGGTAATCGATGTTCTGAGGGTCGACACCTATTTCCTCCATATTCTTGTAAAGGGTCTCAGGCACTCCGTCCCAGCCGATCACGCCGTCGATTATCGCAGTCTTTTCTCCCTGGACTATATATGAGTTGAGAGTCACCCCGTTTACAACATCCCACATTCCCTCGAACAGTATCTTATCAACATTCAAGGTAAGCATATTTATACCGTCAGCTATTTTCACTTTCTTCACATGTATCCCTCCTTGGATTTATAGTATCATATTTTTGTGATAATATAAAATCGTGAAATATCTGATAAGGATGTGAATACTACGGGTTTTCAGAATAAAACAGTGATTATTACCGGAGCCGGAAACGGGATCGGAAGAGGCATCGCCCTGCTTTACGCTGAAAAAGGCGCGAATGTCGTAGTGGCTGATATTGATGAGTCAGCAGGAGCCCGGACAACCGCCGAAATTAAGGGAAACGGAGGAGAAACACTTTTCGTACGGACAGATGTGAGGTCGGAAGCTGATATCGTCCGGCTGATGGAAACTGCCATCAAGGCGTACGGCCATATAGATATCCTGATCAACAATGCAGGGATATCGGTTTTCAAGCCCTTCTTTGAGTTATCACAGGAAGAGTGGGACAACGTCATAAATACGAACCTGAGGAGCGTTTTCCTGTGTTCGCGTGAAGCGGCGAAATATATGCGGTATAACAATGACGGCGGGTCTATCGTGAATATCGCTTCCACCAGGGCCATCATGTCAGAGCCGAATTCCGAAGCATATGCCGCTTCCAAGGGCGGGATCGTCGCTATAACACACGCGCTTGCGGCTTCACTTGGTCGGTATGGGATCACCGTCAACGCGATTTCCCCGGGCTGGATCGAAACGGGAAATTACTCAAAATTAAGGGCGGTCGATCATGAACAGCACCTGTCAGGGCGTGTGGGAAAACCGGGCGATATTGCACGCGCATGTGTTTACCTGACTGACAGGGAGAATAATTTTGTTACTGGCATCAACCTGGTAGTGGACGGCGGAATGACGAGAAAAATGATATACGAGGAATGACCTGATATACGTGCAAGCATGCGTGTAATGACGGGAAAAATGTCATCCTCCTGCTTCTTTGCAGGCTGCAATAGGGGCCAGGCATCCCAGGATGATATTATGGCGCAATATGCAGCAAAAACCTATTGAAACCCGGGGACAGTAGAGTTATAATTTAATATGCGAAGAAAATACGGGCAATTAACTCAGCTGGTAGAGTGCTATCGTCACATGGTAGAAGTCGTGGGTTCGAGTCCCTCATTGCCCACCATATCGTTGTTATATTGTAAAGCCCTTGGATCTCAAGGGCTTTTCATTTCATCCGAAAGTCCTGCTAATGTGGGGTGTGGAGCAATGTGCAGCCAATGGTATATCTTTGTAAGAGAATGTCCCGAATAATACAGGCTGTAATTTAGCCATGGCGTCCGATTCATTACTGCAGCCTGCCGCCGCAGTACGGGCAATAACTGAATTCCGCCGGCACATCGATCCTGCAGTTCGGGCAGTATCTGAAAGGCATATAATAGTCAAGACGCCGCAGGTTTTCAGGCCTGATCCCAGTCCGGGGATCTTTCTCGAACTCCCTGCCGACGATAGGGTCCAGTTCATAAATGCTGCCGCAGCAGGAAGCTCTGACGATATACCTGGCATTCCACCTGAACGTCGGTATGAAAAATATATGCAGGTACCTGTAAGTCTTATGGATCTCGTACCTGGCCAGTTTGCCGCAGGCCGGGCATACGATGTTGTTATATGTCCCTATATGCTTATCCTTGTCCTGTATTCCGAAAAACGCGATGAAAAACATGCCGTTCACCCGTGAATCCTCAAAGTGATGCGCCAGTTTATTTTATGCCGGGAACCGTTTCCCATCCAACTTCATCCGGAGCTTTAGGTATTGGAAATACCTGCGTTTACGGCCATCAGGGCTTCCAGAGGCGCTTGCCAAGGAAGATGTCCGGTTTCCCGGGCCCGTTCGCGTCAGGCACCACCCCGATGATTTTATATCCCAGTTTCATGTAAAATCCAGACTGGTGCGTTCCGGGCAAAAAGTCCCGGATCTTCGCCGGCAGGTCATCATACAGGTCCGCATTTGCAAGGGAGGTTTCACCGCCTTCTTTCTCATCGTCGGCACCAACGCGTATCGTCAGGCCGCCCCGTTTCCTCGCTTCATCCTCCAGTGCCGCAACGATGGCACTGCCTATCCCATATCCTCGCCTGTCGCTGCGGACGGCAAGCGGATGTAACTCGAAGACTTTGCCGCCGTACTCCGGGATTATGCCACCCCAGCCGATCACATCGTCGTTTTCGACAGCCGCAAGCAGCGTGTTCTCCGGGTCCATGAGCCTTTCTATTTCTTCCATGGCATCCAGGAACGTCGGCCAGCCTTCCGGCAAACTGTCCGTCAGGATCTGCGCCGCCTGGACAAGCTGGTCCCTGTTCAGTTGATGCATGTTGATGATTTCCAATCCCATCTCTCTCCTATGCCTTATTCCCAAAAAGTTTATTTCTGCTTAAAGCACCCTTTTCCCTTCACAAAGTTTTGATTCCTGCGGAAAACTTCGCTTCATGCGCAGGATTTCGTCCCTTACGCAAAAAGGGCTGTAATGCCTACAGCCCTTTTTACCGGGTTTGACCGAAAAATCATTCGACCTGGGTCGAGAGGAATATCTGCAGGCCCATCTGCTCGATCTGGTCCTGCATCTCTTCGATCTCGTCGATATGACTGTCTTCGTCGTTCAGGATCTCTATGAGCAAATCCCTGGTCGCGTTGTCGCGTTCCTCTGCAGCGAGCGCTATGGCGTCATTGTAAGCCTTGATGGCGCCAGCTTCCGCGGCGTGGTCGTATTCCAGCTGCTTCGGGACATCGCTTCCGATATGGATCTTGCTCAGATTGCTAACGATCGGTGTGCCGCCGAGGAACAGTATCCTTCCGATAAGTTTTTCGGCGTGCTTCATTTCGGTTATTGACCTCTTCTCAAATTTCTCATGCAGTTTGCCGTAGCCCCAGTCCTCGCACATTTCAGCATGTACTACGTACTGGTTGATGGCCGCAAGTTCATCTGCAAGCAAAGCGTTGAGGGTATCGATGAGTTTCTGGGATCCTTTCATAAGAACCACTCCTTTCATCAAGCGGGATGATTGGTCACAGGGTTTCGTTGCATAATCGCTAAGTGAAACTAAGTGATCATTTGTACGAACTCCTGGTTCGTACAATAATATTTTACCTTTTTTTCCTTGCTTTATCAAGTCAGGGGGACTTTTATCAGACAGGCACTGAGATCCCATAATCCCGGACTTCCTGCGGGTTTCATGGCCATTCCCCTTTCCGTTGTGATAAAATTATATTGTAACTGGTATAAGTATAGATATTTCAGGGTGGACTTATGGCTGCTAAACCTGGAATCGGCAACCCGGTATCGTTATCCATCGCCCCGGTCAATCAAGCCGTCGGTAAACCGTACAGTGACCTTATGTCATCGATCGGACTGATGCAGGATATCCAGGACAGATCGAGCATAGACGGTTTCGAATTCCAATGCCTGGAGGAATGGGATGAAAACGTGCCTCCTTTGGACAACCGGGACGAACGGCTGGATATGTGGAGCGCCAGTCCTAAATACTCGATCCGCAGCATTGCCGATTTGCTGAAAAAATCAGGAGTAAACATCCTGTCTGTCCATGCAAAGAGGGATATAGGCATTTACCTGTGTTCCGATGACCGAAACGATACCGAAGAAGGAAAACGGCTCATTCGTGAAGCACTATGGCTTGCAGAAGAAATCGGTTCGCCCGTATGTGTGTTCCACTTGTGGGATACGTGGAAACAGGATTTTGACATCGCGCATATCAAAAGCATATTTTCTGAAGCAGCATCAGAATACCCGGATGTAATCGCGAGCGTGGAAAATATACCGACCTGTCTGGAGGGCCACACCCCGTTCGACCTTGTCAGGCAATTCCGGTGGATCACGCTGGATATACAGTGGGCTGCATTATACAACGAGCTTCACAGGTTTGAGGAGATAAAGGACAGGATAGTAAACATACATTTGCGCGGAGAACTCGGGGATTCCAGGTGGGTTATAAAAAACCATCACCAGGACTTCTACGAAATCCTCGATATTATCAGGAACGAATGGGACTACCGCGGATTGCTGACCATGGAACCCAACGGGCTTAAGACAGGTGATTTTGATGAGCTTTTAGCAACCATGAAAACACTTTTCACCGGCTGACACTAAAAACAACAGGGGAATCCCCTGTATTCCCCGGGGATCCCCGCTGTTCATCGATCAACCTGCCTCAATTCTCCACGTTCGCAGTGACTACTGTTTGCATCAGTTCGTTGTTGCTTATTTCAACATTGATATACTTTGTCACAGAACTTCCTTCCCTGTCAGTTACCTTTATTTCAATACGGTCCCTGGCCAACTCTTCAGGATAACCGTCAAGGCAGATATGCCCGATGTTTGCGGCGCCGGAGCCGTCTTCTCCTGCCGCCAGCTTAAGTTTCTGCTCCTCAGTCATATCTTCCGGCAACTCTATTTTCGGATCGATGCCTGCGAAATGGGAATAATTATCTTCACTTGCCCATTTAAACAGGTTATAGGGTGTCCACTCGTACCAGATTTCCCCGTAGTCATTGAATTTTTTGTCGAATGAAAGCTTTATTGTTTTGTCATAAAGGCGCTCAGGATGGAATGTACAGATCCCGGTTTCTTCGTCGTATGTCTGATAATATTCGACATTCCAGTATTTTTCGTGCTGTGTCCGGGTCCAGTCAATTGCGTATAAGTACTCATTCCCACATGTTACCTCTATTTGGGCTATATCTTCTCCGTCAATGTAAAATTCCAACTCAGGCCTTGCATCCACGTAGCACGCGGAAGTGTCATAACTTTCCGGCGCTTTATTGGGATCCTTCAGCCTGACAACCACATCTGCATTTGCATTCCCTGGCGGATCACTCGTACTATTATCCACACTTATCGCCGCGCTTGCAATTCCGATACCGGCCGTCAGCATCAGCATGGCGCAGGCAACAGCCAGACCGGCTTTCTTTTTCCTTGCGTCCAGGATGGACGAAATC
>ENA-OWPA01002079-OWPA01002079.1-bioreactor-metagenome-genome-assembly--contig:-NODE-2079-length-10819-cov-11.489667_pt1 | contig 10819 bp, 14 predicted proteins | sample MGYA00238139_ERZ651803 | MGnify/ENA primary metagenome ERZ651803 (study PRJEB26909, sample SAMN07631231) | bioreactor metagenome | isolation source: Switchgrass digestor | place: USA: Dartmouth...
GGACTTACAACAAGCGGTTATGAATTTATATGTGACTTTAAGGATAGCATTCTCACGGACGAAGAAACCGAACGTCAACAAGACCGGCAGGATGTTGCTATGGGCGTCATGCCACTTTGGGAATACCGCATGAAATGGTACGGGGAAGATGAAGAAACAGCAAAAAGCATGATACCGGAGCAAGCAGACATAATTCCGTAGGCGGTGATATCTTATGTACAGACCTTCTGACTTAGAGCGAATACCAAAAGAACTTGAACGCATCATGGCTGAATTAGAAATCCGTATTATGCAAGATATCGTCCGCCGAATAAAAATCAACGATGAAATTACCCGTTCTGCAGACTGGCAGATATATCAATTAGTGCAGGTTGGCAAAAGCCGGGGAGAAATAAGGAAATACATTCAGCAGGCATTAAAACTTACAGATGCCGAAATTGAAAGGCTTTACAAAGACATTATCGCTTCCGGTTATGCAAGAGACGCAAGTATATACGAAGCGGTTGGAAAAGATTTTATACCGTTCGAGGAAAACTTCGAATTACAACAGCTTATACAGTCGGTTATAGCTCAGACAAAGCAAGAACTCATTAATATAACTCAGACTATGGGATTTGCTATAGAAATAGACGGGAAAACGGTATTTACACCGCTTGCCGAATACCTGCAAAGAACGTTGGATCAGGCGGTATTCGAGGTAACAACCGGAACATTTGATTATAACGTCACGCTGAACAAGGTTATCCGGGAAATGACTAAAAGCGGTGTTAGGACAGTTGATTATGAATCTGGATGGAGTAACCGAATAGAAGTTGCGGCCAGGCGTGCATTAATGACCGGAGTAAACCAGGTTGTGCAACACATAAACGACTTTAACGCCCAACAATTAGGAACGGAATATTTCGAGGTATCATGGCACGCTACAGCAAGACCATCACACCAGATATGGCAAGGTAGGGTTTATACAAGACAACAGTTGATTGATATATGCGGTCTTGGCACAGGACCAGGACTATGTGGTTGGAATTGCTATCATAGTTATTGGCCTTTTATTCCAGGCGTATCGGTCAGACAGTGGACGGATGAACAGTTGGACAAGATGAACGCAAAAGAAAACACGACCAAGCAATATAAAGGTAAGGAATACACTACATACGAAGCTTCTCAGAGGCAGAGATACCTTGAAACACTCATGAGAAAACAACGCAGAGAAATTAAGTTATTAAAAGAGGGTGGAGCTGATGAAAACGACATAATCAATGCTAAGGCAAAATATAGGGCTACAATGGCACAGTATAAGGCTTTTTCTGATGCCATGAAGTTACCGCAGCAACGGGAGCGAATATACATGGATGGATTAGGGAGAGTGGGTTAGGTTATATTGTAAAAACAAAAGAAAGGATAAATAAGATGAAAAGGTTATTTATATCACAGCCCATGAGAGGTAAAACGGACGAAGAAATATTACAAGAAAGAAAAATAGCAATAAGTAAAGCGAAAGAACTTATTGGAGAAGAAGTAGAAGTACTTGAAACATTTTTTGATGATTTTGACCCAAACGCTAAGCCGCTTGAATTTTTGGCACGTTCTATCGCATTTTTGGCACAAGCAGATGTTATATACTTTGCGCATGGTTGGCAAAACGCAAGAGGCTGTAGAATTGAGCATGAATGTGCTGTTGAATATGGCATAGATATAATTGAGTAGGTCGCAATAATGCGGCTTATTTTTATGTCTTCTGGTCAGCAGATTAGACCTTAAACAGTCGGCTCACTGGTGGATAGTTACACACCTAAAACAACTTATAAAGGAGAGGATAATATGAAAACTGAATTTTTGAAGGAATTAGGACTTAATGACGAGCAGATTAACGCAATCATGGCCGAGAATGGCAAGGACATCCAGAGAGAGCGCGATAAGTTTGCAAAAATCGAGGCAGAAAGAGAGAATTACAAGTCTCAGTTAGAAACAGCTCAGGCGGCTCTGAAAGAATTTGAGGGAGTTGATGTAAACAATCTAAAAAGCGAGATTGAAAAACTACAAAATACTCTCAAAGAAAAGGAAGAACAGTACCAGAAGGAGCTTGCCGACAGGGATTTCAATGCACTGTTGGAAAGACAAATTAATGAGTTTGGCGGCAGAAATGTCAAAGCGGTAAAAGCGTTACTGGACATTGAAACTCTCAAAGCAAGCAAGAATCAGGAAGCCGACATTAAAGCAGCTCTTGAAGCATGCAAGAAAGAAAATGATTATTTATTTGGGGCAAACGAACCTATAAACAATCCTGTAGCACCTACTGGTGGGAAAGCACCATCTAGTGAAGATGCTCATTTGGCAGCACTTAAGGCGGCTATGGGATTAACAGATGAAAAAGAAAAATAGAAAGGATGATTAATTTATGGCAAATGTAATTGAGTTATCTAAAAATTATGTCCCTTTGTTGGATCAGGTTTATAAGAAAGCGTCTCTTACAACTGTTTTAAACACAAACGATGCAATGGCAAGAGCTGGAGCCAGAGCAAATGAGATTATAATTCCTAAGATTAAAATGGATGGTCTGGCTGACTATTCCAGAAATTCTGGCTATGTAAAAGGCGATGTCAACCTGACATGGGAAACAGTAAAATTCAATTACGACAGAGGTCGTAAGTTTGAGGTTGACTATCTTGACAATGAGGAAACTGCCGAAGTCGCCTTCGGAATGCTTGCTGCAGAATTTCAGAGGACAAAGGTTGCTCCGGAAGCAGATGCATTTACTTTTGCTACACTTGCGGGTAAAGAGGGAATATCTAAAGTTAGCACTCCAGCAGTATTGGAAAGCGGCGAGGACGTCATGAAAGCCTTGATTGAAGCCACTACAGTTATGGACGACGACGAGGTCCCGGAGGAAAACAGATACCTGTTTATTACCCCAACGCTTTACAATGCCATCAAAGGCCTTGACACCACGAAGTCCAGAGAAATCCTAGAAGCCTTTACACAGATAATAAAGGTTCCCCAAAGCAGATTCTATACCGCAATAGAACTTTTGGACGGGACAAGTGAAAATGAGCTTGAAGGTGGCTATAAAAAGGCCAACGGTGCCGCAGATATTAACTTCATGATCGTTCACAAATCTGCGGTCCTGAAATTTGATAAGCATATCGCAAGCGATATCATTACGCCGCAGGCAAACCAGAGCTCCGATGCATATATGCAGAAATATCGTAAATACGGTTTGGTTGATGTATACGAAAATAAGCTAGCCGGCATCTATCTGCATCATAAGCCGGTAGTTTAATATAGGAGGGTAGAGCATGGGGAAAATAGTCGGATTAATAATTAAGAAAAGGTACAATAAATCTGCTGGAGATAATAAAGACGAGAATAAGAAGCAGGAAGCTAATCAGGAATAATAAAGGAAGGCGGTATCAATGAGCTATGCTACATATGAGTATTATATAAAAGAATATCTACAGGGCAGGCAGGCGGTAATTGATGCCGCCTCATATCCATTTTATGCACAGAAAGCCACACAGCTTATTAAACTACGCACATTCAATCGGATAAAGGAAGATAATATCCCCGATGAAGCCAAGATGTGTTGCTGTGAGTTGGCCGAAGAAATGTACAAACATGAAAAAAAGGATGCCGGCAATATAGCATCCGAAAAGGTTGGAGAACGTTCGGTGTCTTTTGTGGATAAAGAAAAGGCCGAATCCGTATTCCGTGGAAAATGTGTGTCGATAATCTATAACTGGCTTGCCACTACTGGCCTGTTATACCGGGGGTGCTGACATGATTACCAATGCCGATATAACATATTACTCTTGCGATAAGAACGGTAAATTTACCCGATACGAAATTCATGGAGTACACTGGGAAGAGACCAAACAAGCCAATGTGCTTAAAAGTGGCATGACCACTGTAGAGGGCGTAAAAGTGTTTATTCCTGCTGAACATCTTCCCGATGGTTTAAAATTTAATGCCGGAAAGGATATTGTCGTAAAGGGTATTACCGATTTTGAGTTTGATAATACCTCTCAGCAAACAATTTCAGCCAGCCTCAAAACGCTGAAAGAGCAAAACGACAAGGTCCTGACAGTCTCTATCGTGGATGATAAGCTATACGGCAGTCCATGGATGCAGCATGTACAGTTGGGCTGTAAGTAGGTGATAATATGCGGTTTAACGGTAGGCTAGAGATAAAGCCAACAGATATTCTCCTGAAAGAGCGAGGTCTGCAGGATATGGGGCCGGTGCAAAAGTTTATTGACCAAGAGTGCATCCGATTAATGGCTCCTTACACTCCATTTAGAGCCGGTATTTTGGAGAAAAGTGCTACTCTAGGAACTAAAATCGGGAGTGGAGAAATTAATCAAATTGCTCCTTATGCTAGGTATCAGTATTACGGTAAATTAATGGTGTCATCCCTGACAGGAAGTGCATGGGCAAGGCAGGGTGAAAAGAAAATCTTAACTGATGTTGATTTACAATATGACACGAGCCGGCATCCGTTAGCCGGAAAACTGTGGTTTGAGAGAATGAAGGCTGACAAGAAAGACCAGATACTTGAAGGAGCCAGAAAGGTGGCTGGTGCTAAATGAAGATAATCGAATTAGTAAAGCAAATCATAATCGATTGCCCTTTGGTGTCTAATCTAACTGGAGAAGTCAATATTGATTTTACAGAGGATAAGCCCGTATGTTTTGGACTTTATCCAACAGGAGACCAGCTTATAAAAGAAGATATCCTTGGCAATCAAGATAGACAACACAATTTCGTACTGTATGCAGTTTTCCAGAGCTTTAATGATTATGACAGACTAGCAAACAGTACTTTTTTATTGGATTTGACCTATTATCTTGAAAAAGCGGTTAAAGATCAAGAAGTCGAAGTAACAATAGATAATCATATATTGCACGGTAAGTTGACCAAATTAAGCAGTGCCAATGGTATGTTGTATGGATATCAAGAGGGTACATTAACAGGTCCAGTAACTTACCAATTACAAATCTATGCGCAATATCATGTAGAAAGTGAGGGATTATAATGGCAGAAACTATTACAGGCAAAATAAAACGCAAGTACATGGCTCATTTTATTGATGCAGCTGCTCCAGGAGCTACAACACCTAACTATGTAAGGTTAGGTGATGACCTGGAAGAATTCAACGTTGAGATGAATGCCAATGTTGAAACTAAGAGAAACATATTAGGTAACAGCATGACGACAATTGACGGATACGAACCACAGGCATCCGTTGAGCCTTATTATGCAGTTGTTGGTGATCCACTACATGCAAGATTACAGAAGATTGCGGACGAGAGACTTACATTAGACGATCTTAAGACAACGGTTGTAGAAGTACATCTCTGGGAAGAGGATGGAGCAGGTAAATTTGTAGCCTACAAAGAGGACGCAATTATCGAAGTTGTAAGCTATGGCGGTGACACCACAGGCTATCAGATACCTTTTAATCTGCACCATGTCGGTAATAGAGTAAAGGGCGTCTTTGATGTAGCCACAAGGACCTTTACACAAAATACTACATCTGGAACTGGCAAATAAGTTAATAAGTTTTAGTTAGGTGGGTGGCGGTCTGCCTCCTGCCGCTACCCACAATATAGGAGGGATTATATGCAAAACATACGCTTTGATGATGGTTTTAAGGAGTTTATGATTAATGATGATCCAAACCGTATTATCAGATTTAATCCTGCTGATTACGGTATAATTGAGAGATTTAATAAAGCGAGAAAAGACATACTGGCTGAAGTTGAGAAAATCCAGAAAGACTTCGATTTAAAGCCAGATGGCTCTCCTGATGTTCCAACAGATGAACTGGAGGAAGCTGCAGAAGTAATAAGCGCAGTCAGAAAATTAATTTGTGACAAGATTGATTACATATTTGGCAGTCCTGTATCCGAAGTGGTATTCGGTACCCAGTCTCCTTTGTCTAGTGTAAAGGGAGTGCCGCTTTTCGAGAGATTTATACAAGCAGCACAGCCCATAATTGAAGCAGAAGTTAGAAAAGAGCAGGAAGCAAGCATAAAGAGAGTTGAAAAATACACCAAGCAGGTGAAGTAAGATGATTGGTAAATTACCAACAACATTAAATGTTAATGGGATAGATAGAGCTATCCGGAGTGATTTCCGGGTGGCTCTTTTAATATTCCAGGCATACAACGATCCGGAATTATCCGAACAGGAAAAAACATTGGTTATGCTTGATTGCTTATATGAAGATTTAGAAAGCATACCTCCTGCAGATATTGAGGAAGCTTGCAAACAGGCTGTATGGTTTTTAGATGGCGGCACTATACAAGAAGATGTTAAGCAATCAAAAAAGGTAATTGATTGGGAACAAGACGAACAAATGATATTTTCTGCTGTAAATAAGGTAGCTGGAAAGGAAATAAGGGCAATTGACTACCTTCACTGGTGGACTTTCTTGGGGTATTTTAACGAAATTGGAGAATGTCTTTTGTCTACAGTTATCAATATCCGGCAGAAAAAGAATAAGGGTAAAAAACTTGAAAAATATGAGCAGGAATTCTACAGGGAGAATAAATCCCTGATTGACATAAAGACGCGTTATAGCGCAGAGGAACAGGCAGAGATAGACTATCTTAATAAGCTCCTAAATGGGGAGGTGGTATAGATGGCTGATGGCAGTTTAAAGTTTGATACCAAGATAGATACAGATGGTTTTGAAAAAGGCACAAACACACTAAAGGGCATGATGAATAGAGCGGTACAATCAATTAAAAATGCAGGGAATAGTGCTGCAAACGCTTTTTCTGGAGCGGAATCGAACATAAAAGCTTTGGTTGAAGAAATTGACCGTTACAGAGATGGATTGTATTACCTCGAAAAAGAGGGATTTTATTTCGGCGACAAGGAGTACGATACAGCCTATAGCAAATTGGTTAAATTAGAAAATGAACTCAACCAATACAAAAAGTCGTTAGTTGGTGCTGATGGACAACAGAAAAAGGCTGCGAATAGTGCTAAAAAGTTAGGTAAAGAAGTTGATAGAACAAACCAAAAAACCAGTAAGTTTGGTAAGACTTTAAGACTATTGAAAATGTCGTTACTGTTCTCGTTTGCTTTCCGTGCGCTAAATGCATCAATGAAGGCTATAGGAGAGGGATTTCAAAACTTAGCTCAATATAGCACGCAGACAAATAAAGACATATCGGTGTTAAAAACATCTCTACAGACCCTAAAAAATAGCATAGCCACAGCTTTTTCACCTATCCTAACTGTAATTACGCCAGCAATACAAACCTTAATTAATTATCTGTCCCAAGCAATAACTACTTTGGGGCAGTTTTTTGCTGCTCTTTTAACCGGCACCAAGACATTTACCAGGGCCAAGGATGCACAAATAGATTATGCAAAATCATTGGCCAAAGTGGGGAAAGAGGCAGATAATACATTATCACCTATAGATAAACTTAATAATATTTCCGATGCGGGACCAGGATATGAAGCTCCCGGCCCAAGCCAGATGTTTGAGGAGGTTGAAATTGATAACAAATTACTGGATAAGGTTGAACGGTTTAAGAAGTTGCTTGAACCTGTAATAGATGCATTTAACCGCCTAAAAACAGCCGTGGCTCCTTTTGCACAAAATGTCGGCAATGGACTTAAGTGGTTTTATGTTAACGTCTTAGTGCCGCTTGGCCAATGGACAATTACAAACTTAATACCGAGTTTTCTTAACTTACTTGGGTCTGCAATTGGAGTTTTGAATTCGATTTTGATAGTATTCCAGCCGCTTGGGTTGTGGCTTTGGGAGAACTTTCTGCAGCCCATAGCCGCATGGACAGGAAATGCAATTATAACAGGTATTAACTTACTTGCAGCTGGTTTGCAGAAGCTGTCTGAGTGGATTTTGAATAATCAAGAAGTGTTCCTGACAGGTGCAATAATTATTGGCGGCTTCTTTGCAGCGTTTCAGGTGGCTCCGCTTTTAGTGTCGTTTGGGCAATTAATAGCAAGCGGCACATTGTTAAGCACTGTTTTAGGTGCTATTGCAAGTGTTCTTGGTGCAATAATCAGCTCTGCCGGTTTAGTTCTGGCGGCTGTAGGGTTGCTGATATATAGTTTTGTTGACCTTTACAGAAACAGCGAGGAATTCAGACAATCATTAATCAATCTTGGCCAGACTTGGCTGACTGCATTACAGCCTTTAGCTGATTTTGCAAGCACGGTATTAGCCAGCGCATGGAATGATATCTTAAAGCCGGTAATCCAATTCTTTGTTGATACGCTGCTGCCCAATTTAATAGACACCTTTAAAAACCTTTGGAAAAAGGTGCTTGTTCCGCTGGGTGACTTTCTCGGTAAGGTGTTGCAACCAGTGTTTAAAATTTTGTCAGAAATACTATCTATGCTTTGGAAGAACGTTGTATTGCCATTGGCCAACGCAATTGGAACCGTGTTTAAAAAGGCTTGGGATGGCTTATATCAGATACTCAATAAGACTGTAATACCCATTATCAATAAAGTTATAGATGTGCTGAAATTCCTTTGGGATAAGGTTATTAATCCGATTGTCAATGTTTTGTGGAATACCTTAAAACCAGTTTTCGAGGGCGTATTCAAGGCTATTGGCAGTATATTGGATGGCTTTGGCAAGGCTTTAGGCGGCCTGATAGACTTCATTACCGGTGTATTTACTGCAGACTGGCGAAAGGCTTGGAATGGCATCAAGGACATATTCAGCGGCATCTGGAATGCAATCTGGGGCGTAATTAAAAATGTTGTTAATGGCATTATCGGAGTAATTAACGGCTTAATGAGCGGTGTTGCAACTGGTATCAATACCATAATCAGAGCCCTTAATAATCTGAGTTTTGATGTGCCTGACTGGGTGCCGGTTTTTGGTGGTAAAAGATTCGGGTTTAATCTCAGAGAAATTAAAGCTCCGCAGATTCCGAAACTTGCATCCGGTACAGTAGTGCCTGCAAACTATGGCGAGTTTTTAGCAATCCTGGGTGACAATAGGAGAGAGCCAGAGGTTGTATCCCCTATAAGCGCCATGAAACAAGCATTCAAAGAGGCTTGGCTTGAAATGGGCGGAGCTGGCACCGGAGAAATTCATATTTACCTTGAGGGCGATGCCAAGGGAGTATTCAAATTGGTTAGGGCAGCTGAAAATGAGAATTATAGAGCCACTGGCAAGGCTGTATTTGTACATTAAGGAGGGATTATATGACAGGTAATGGATATGTATTAAAAGTTGGTGATACCATTTTCCCCAATGCTCTCCTTGCCGAATATTCAAACATCCCCGACCGCCGGCAGGATAAAAACTCCTACACAGACGGCCGGGGAGTTACCCACCGCAATATTTTGCCCGCCAAGCGAACCACAGTAAGGATTAAGACAATAGATGGACTGACTTATGGGCAAAAGCTGATTGTGCAGGCCTTTTTCCCGAATAGGGATAAGGTGAGATGCGAAGTGTGGAATGACGAGAGAAACGCATATCAGGCCATAACTGCCTATGTTCCGGACGTGGAATACACGGTCAAGCACATAGATAAAGACGGTAATTTTTATTACAATGCAGTCGAATTTGAATTAATTGACTATGGGAGTGAGTGAAAATGCTGAATATACCTGAAGAATTAAAAAACATATACAAGAATGACCAGTTTCCATATGCAGATGAAGTCACTCCTAAAGACCTAATAATATATTTCCCGGCACTAGATTTGACCATCGAAACAGACCAGATAGTTGATGATAGCTTTAGCTTGGAGGAAAGTATCTGTTCTGAATCTGACGTTATCTTTGGCTCTTGTGTAGCATCAGTAATTAAATTTACTGTTGCTGACGTTGAGCAAGATTTAAAAGGCCAATGGTTTACTATAAACCAGGTCATTGATGGTTTTGACCCTGTGCCACTTGGGAAATTTAAAGTTGACAGTTGTGTTAAACAAGACAATCTCCGCTTTAAGGACATAACAGCTTATAACATACTTAAAGACACTGACAAAGACGTGTCCGAATGGTACAATAGCCTATTTCCAACCGGCAACGAAACATACACTCTCAAGCAATTCCGTGAGTCGTTATTAGCGTACCTGGGGATTGAATTTGAATCAGAGGCCCTACCGAATGACAGCATGATTGTAGAAAAGACTGTTGATGTCGGTCAACTGAGTGCTAGGGAAGTATTAAGGTGTTGTGTGGAGCTGCAGGGCGCATTTGGCCAGATTAACCGACTGGGTAAGTTTTGTCACAAGGTGCTGCAGCCGGCATACGGATTATATCCTACGGAAGATTTATATCCGGCAGAGGACTTGTATCCGGTAGCTGAAAATGATACATCTTATTCCATGCCGCCAGATGAAACCATAACTAATAGTATGATGGGGGCCAATGGCGTAAGATATGAAGAATATGCTGTCAAGGAAATAGATAAGGTTATTATCCGGTCCGAAGAGGACGACATCGGTGCTATAGTAGGTACCGGTAGCAACGCTTATATAATCCAGGGCAATTTCTTGGTATTTGGCAAGACCGCAGGTGAGCTGGAACAGATTGCCCGTAACACTTATGGCAACATGGCTAAGCGGCCATACAGACCGTATAGTGCAGAAATTATTGGATTGCCATATATTGAGCCGGGCGACTGTCTGGAGTTTTCCACTGGCAGCGTCAGGGGATATGTGCTACAGCGTACATTAAAGGGTATACAGGCTCTAATGGACGATATTGAAGCTTCGGGAAGCGAAGAAAGAGAACAGAATTTCGGTGTAAACAACGAGATAATCCAGCTTAAAGGACGGACTACTCGGATAAAGAAAGATGTCGAGGG
>ENA-OWPA01002081-OWPA01002081.1-bioreactor-metagenome-genome-assembly--contig:-NODE-2081-length-10812-cov-2.775221_pt1 | contig 10812 bp, 8 predicted proteins | sample MGYA00238139_ERZ651803 | MGnify/ENA primary metagenome ERZ651803 (study PRJEB26909, sample SAMN07631231) | bioreactor metagenome | isolation source: Switchgrass digestor | place: USA: Dartmouth...
GGAGATGTTGTTATGGATAATACATATAATAATCAAGAATTTGATGAATTAGAGGCTATGTTTGGACAACTGGATTCAGAGTTGCAGCAAATGGAGAAAATTGTACTGACTCAAAATCTGGAAGGCTTCGCAAGCTGCTTCCCTGATTGGGATTTGCATCCTCCAGTGATGAGAAATAAAAATTAAGGATAGCTATAAGAAAGTAATCCCTTTTGACCAGTCGGTATTTCTACTGGTCAAAAGGGATTATATTAATGATTTGACATTGAAATGAGCTTATTGTGGAGGGTTTGATTTATGAAAATAATACTTGATACAAATGCGTTCTTAAATATTTTCGAATTAGAATGCAATAGGGGATATACTACCCCTTTAAAAATAATAGATAGCGAATATTTATTAGAGCTATTTAAAAGTAACGATTGTTATATTACATCAGTCACTTTATATGAATTATTAGTACAAAGCATTGAACGGGATCCCAAGAACTGGATTAACCAATTCGAAAACTATTTTAATTTTTTAAGAAATAAATTTAAGAATGGTAAAACAAGCTTATTAAATGAGAAAAGTGAAATGTATTTTGATTTTGAGAAGTTTAGAAATAATTACAAAAATAATATAAATAATTTTCTAAGTACAAAATTAGAAACAGAAAAATTTTATATTATAGTCATTATGAGATTAATTTCATTATGTATAGTATATCTGTATTTTGACAAATTTGGTGACTGTGTTGAAGAAACAGTATATTCAAATATATTAGATGAAATATGGAAAAACGCAGTACAAGATATTGATAGTATTTTATGTGAAAGATATATAAAAAGAAGTATAGATAATGAAAAGCTTGATATTTTATTAAATAAAGTTCTGTTTGATGCACTATATAAAAATATTGAGTTCATTACTAATAATATAAGCATACCAATTAATGAAGAAGAGGCGATTTTTATTCAAACATTTAACAGTGATATTTATTTAGAGTATGGGCAACCGACTGCAAAATCATTGTATGATGGTGCAAAATACATAAACAAAATAATATCAAAATGAATTGTCAACAGTAAACTAGACAACTTTTTTAAGGTTATCCAGCTTATACTGATAAGGGGTTTTATAATCAAGTGATGAATGAATCCTATGGTTATTAAACCAATTAACATAATCAGATAGCTTGTAATTAAGCTCATCCAGAGTTTCAAATGTCTCACCATTTGCAAACTCAGTCTTTATGATTTTGAATGTAGCTTCAGCCACAGCATTGTCATAAGGGCAGCCTTTCATGCTAAGTGAACGGGCGATACCAAATGTGCTTAAAGTATCGTCAATTAATTGATTTTTGAACTCATTACCTCTATCAGTATGGAAAATCTGGATTTGATTTAAGTTGGTCTTTACATTTGCAAATGCCCTATGCACCAAAGCAGCATCCTTCTTACGACCTGCACTATAACCTATGATTTCACGGTTAAATAGGTCAATTAGAACACAGATGTAGTTCCAACTCATGCCTACTCGGACGTAGGTTAAATCGCTTACTACCACATTATATAATGGTTGATTACTAAATTTGCGGTCTACTAAGTTAGCCACCTTTGATTCATTACATTTATCATGGTGTGGCTTGAATTGAGCTACCGTATATTTAGAAACCAGTCCTTCCTGCTTCATTATTCGACCAATGCGACGCCTTGATATTTGCAAACCACGCTTTTTTAGCTCAACCTTTATCTTTCGAGTTCCATAGTTATTTCGGCTGCTTTTGAAAATATCAATTATTTCATTGACTAGAGGGCTTTCATCTGATTTTTGCTTAGCTTCATAGTAGTAAGTGCTTTTAGGTATTTGTAGGGCTTTGCACAGTGCTGATACCGAATATTTGTGAAGATTATTCTTGATCACATTTATTTTCGTCCCATTATCAGCGCTGCTTGTTTTAAAATATCGTTCTCCATTTCTAATTGAGCAATTCGTTTACGGAGAGCGATAAGTTCATTTTCCTCTGGAGTACGATTGTCTTTCTCTTTGAAAGAACCAGAGTTTTCAGATTGGTGAATCCACTTATCGAGTAACGATGGTGCAAGGTCGTATTCACGGATGATATCACATTTTCTTTTGCCGCTGTGATATAACTGAACTATTTGAGTTTTAAATTCAGTTGTAAAAGTACGGCGAGATCTAGGTGCATTGTTATTGGACATAAGGGCACTTCCTTTCATTATTAGGTTAATCATAACATGCCCTTAAAAAATCTGTCCAGTTTATTGTAGCCTATTCAGTTCCTTCTCATCCATTGTACCCCCTATAATTTGACTTATTATAGTACTAATTTCCATTATAACAGAGTATTTCTTATAATGCAGTATTGAGTACACTAAATGATGATATCTGTCTACCATATGTATACCCAAATCTAGTATACTGTTTGTGGAAGGTAGATGCTATAATGGTTTATTCGTTAGGCAATAAACCAAGAAAGTTAAGAAAGCAAAAAGGGCTTACACAATTACAGGTAAAGCCCGGCGCAAAGGCGTGCCGGGCTTTTTACCCTATCACAAAGGCGTGGTGGGTTGTTTTGTCCTGTGCACAAAGATGTGCCGGACTTTTTTGCCCCATGGCAAAGACGTCATGGGGGTTCACAGGTTCCAAACTATTGATATATTTTAATATCAGATTCCAATTCTACAGTGACATTTCCGTTCCTTATGCATCCTTTATCATCCGTTAATACATATCCACTGGAAGCCTGGCATTCTTTTATGATTTCATATGCAGTTTTCTTACCATAGTTTTCGCCATCTGTAAAGAATATGTTTTTTAGTCGTTCGCTTGCGCATAAAGCTTGCAGAGTATTTGAACCAATATCAAGTGCTTCAGTATCATTAAGGTTAGGATACTTTTTCTTAAACTTTTTAATTCCCTTATATGCTATTTCTTCATAACTGTTTGTCACAATGGCATATTGGAAATTAAGATTTTTAGCAGTTGCTTCATTCATAGAGAAGTAAAAACCATGATGTGCAACCATATAGACATCAACTTGGCCTACAATTTGAGATACTCTTTCACCAATTACCATGCTGTATTGCAAATGATCTTCGGATGAATCCTCTCCGCTATTTTCACCAAGATCAGAACCGATATAAATTCTTTGTAATTCACCTTTTGAATTTTTTCGTTCCAATAAACATGTAAGTGAATTTACATTTTCATCCCAATCTTCGTCAACAACATCTTGTGAATTCCAATCAATGCCGTTGTAAATTGTTATGGTGAACTCACCGAAGGAGAAATTTTCACATTCAGTGGCATTGGTGTAATTATCTGCTTTTGAGTAATATTTAATTTTAGTTTGGAAAACAGAATCCGGAGCATTCATAACTTCCCTATTCGTTTTTATGTTCTCCGGTGCAGTAACAGGTTCCACAACTGCAATATTCATCTCTTTGTTTTTAACTCCGTTTACTAGTCCTTTTGATTTTGATGTTATTTTTATGTAAAGAGTGGTATCTTTATTAACATATTCAGAGTTAAGTAATTCTTGAACTCCACCTACGTGGTCAACATCCATATGGCTAACAATCAAAAAATCAAGCTTTTTAATATTGTTTTCTATTAAGTATGGTTCAATATCATTTGAATAGTTAATAGGTTTTCCACCGTCAATAATTCCATAGATAGGATTACCTTGCTTATCTACAGATTGGACTAATGTGGCATTGCCTTTTGAGGTTAAGTCAAAAAATATTAGCTTTGATTTTGCGTTCACTTCTTTATCTCCTTTTAATAATAAAAATTTTATTAAGCATGCTGATATAGATATCAATAGTATTATTGCTACAGTCATCAACTTAGTTGATTTTTTCATTTGAATCCCCTTCCAAAAATATTGAGTATAGATTTCACAATTTGCCTGCTGGGATGTAGAAGCCAATTTTTGTCCATAAACTTTAGGACAAGGCTTTGGTCTGGGACAGCATAATTTTCGAAGAGTAAAATTTGCTGTTTATAATTCTTCAATTTGGCGAAGCCCTTCAATTGAACTAAACTTATGAATTATGTCAGAATGACGAAATCGTTTTTTACTCTCTAAATTGACTATACTGACAACTACGCTGTTTTTTTCATCATTTAAGGGACTTTTATTTATCTCAATATCCCTTACCTTCAAACCAAATGTGTTGCATTTCTCTATAAATACATCAAAATATTCTATGGAACTAAATGATGCATAGATATTTATCACTTTATTATTTGAAGTAAACCAGTTATCAATTTTATGGAAAATAGTCATTATTAATAATACTGCAATGCCTACAACGATTGCTCCTATGTAAAATCCTATTCCAATCGCCAATCCCAAACAAGCTGATGACCATAAACCTGCTGCAGTTGTTAAACCTCTTACTTGATTTCTGCGTGTTACGATAATTGTTCCCGCTCCCAAAAACCCTATTCCACTTACCACCTGGGCCCCCAGCCTTGCAGGATCACCAGAGCCAGTAATTTGTACAATATACTGGTTTGTCATCATAACCATAGCAGAACTAAGACAGACAAGCATATAAGTTCTAAACCCTGCCGGTTGACTTTTCCTTCCACGTTCCATACCCAGTATACCACCTATTACAAGAGCTAAGGTAACCCTTATCAATATCGATATTAAATTAAGCTCATGTAAAATCTCTATTTTACTACCAACAAAATCTATACCGATAAAACTGGGGCTAAATAATATACAAAGGTTTAATGACATAGTTTTTCCCCTCTAATAGTTTTTCCTCTCTAATAATTTAAATTTAATATAGCTTTTATACTATATTTCATTTTTTTATCCATGTTGAAATACTGACTGGCAAGCAGGATGCCATCTATGGAGCCAGTATGTAAGAAGTAGTCATAGAGCTTTTAAAGAGAGCATTTACTTGAAGGTTGATGCATTTCTTCTATACTGTGAATTTCTGTATAGTCAACGACAGCTCTTTCGCGTTATCACTTAAGGTACCTGCTGATTTATTCAATGCTTCTACTGATACTATTTGTTCCGAAGCATTCTGATTAACTGTGTCAGAGGATGCTGCGATTTCCTCCAGTACTGCTGATATGTTTTCAATGCTCCCTAGTGTATTTGCTCTTGATTCTTCCATACTTTCTATATTCTCAGAGATGAGTTTTAAATAAACCATCAGTTCTCCAACACTCTCATTGATATTATCATAGGAAGTAACTGTGTTTTTTACCGCTGTTTCCTGCAAAGCTAATACATTCTCAGCTTTTTTGGCAGTTTCAACTGCACTCTTTGTGTCGTCTTGAATACTATTAATTATTTTTTGAATTTCATTCACAGAATTCTTTGACTTTTCTGCCAGCTCTCTTATCTCCATTGCTACTACGGAAAAGCCTTTTCCATGCTCTCCGGCTCTTGCCGCTTCTATTGATGCATTTAGTGATAGAAGATTCGTCTGATTTACAATCTCATTAATAACATTTGTAATCTGCTTTATAGACTTTGACTTCTGTGCCAGGGTTTCTATTGCATCTACAATATCAGTTGTGATGTCAATGGTTGATTTCGTTTGAATATCAAGCTCCTCGGTGCAATATTTTCCCTCCATTATGCTTTGCTTCGCTCTGTCTGTAATATGACTGATCTCTTTTGTATTGTCACTTACTGTTTCTATCTTTTTCGACAGGTTATCCATCTGCATCAAACATTTCTCTGCATCATTAGCCTGTTGCATAATGCCCTGCTCAATTTCCTTTATTGCATTGGAAATATCCTCTGTTGATTTTAAAAATAATGCTGAAGTATCGTTTACTCTCAAAGATGACTCTGATACTACCCCACTTAACAGATTAACTTGTCCAATCAGATTCTTCATGTTCGAAATCGTATTTTGTATTGCCTCAATTAATACTTTAAATTCGTCATGTCTATTCGTATGAAAATCTACTGTCAGATCTCCCTCTGCTGCCTTCTTAAACCCGGATATAATTCTTGTAATTGTCTTATCTATATCTGTAGAAATAAGCACTCCGATAAACACAGCAATTACACAAGCAACTATGACAATAAAAATCGTTACCTGCCTGATATTATCTGCCTGACTTGTAATTGTGGCTTTGGGTATCAAAGCACAGAGCATAGATCCTGTATCCTCTATTTTTGAATACATGAACAAATAAGTTTCATTATTCAGGTTTACATACTCAGATCCACTGGCTTCATTTCCCTCCATGGCCTTTATATAAAATGTCTGTTCGGCAAAAAGAACCTCGTCCTTATTATTTGCAGTAATCTCTTTTCCATCCTTAGTGACAAAAGCAAGTAACCCCGTTTCCTCCAGATTCGTATCTTCAAGTATTTTTTTTATTATATCAGCTCTGATATCGATGACTATAAAGGCTTTTTGATCCGGATACCTTTGAATCAATCTCATCGCGTATTCTGTACCCTTTGTACCGAGTTTTTCGTCAAGAAGAACTTCGCTTCCAAACCACATTGGCTTTGATTTACTCGCCTTTACTTGTTTTCCTGTATCAGAATTAATGAATTTTTGATAAGAATCACTTTCAAGAATATAACCACTCTTTGAGCTTAATGAATTATCATCATCGGATACGATAAAAATATTAAGAATAAAATCATCAACTGTAGTCTTTACCATTAAGTCATTCTGAATTGTTTTCTTGTTAGTTATCATGTCATAAGATTCATCTTTATAACTGGAGATATATTTTTTGATATTTTTATCATTTATATATTCCAGAGAAGTACTTTCTATTTGTTTAACTCCAAAACCTATATACTTTCCTGTCATATCAATTACCTGGGTAGCTGTATCCTTGTACTTATTTCCAATGCCTGATGACGCCATCTGCGAGGAAACCGTACCTAGTAATATAATAAAGGCTACGGGAATTATGAAACCAAGGATTAACTTAAACCTTATAGTAGAGAAGCATTTTAGCATAGGTGAAAATTTTCTTCGTATCTTCATTAGTACCTCCAGCATAAATTTCGTTATCTATCCTTATCATAATATAACTCTTACTTCCAAGTACTCTCGTATAATAACAATACTTTGACCCAAACAGTATTAAGAACCTGTATAGATAATCTCATGACTCGCTTAAAGAAAGAGCAGTAACACATTTTAGTGCTACCGCTACTTTATTAAAACTTATTATCCCCTAATTAATAATGTATCCTTTATTATATTTTTCTCTTACATATATAAAACCCACAGAGTAGGCTTAGTCCTGCAGAACCCACTGTTCTATGGCATAGGCCACTCCGTCCTGGTCATTGCTCAAAGTTACCTTATCTGCAATTCTCTTAATTTCTTCCAGACCGTTTTCCATAGCAACTCCTAAACCGGCGGCCTTTATCATGCTGTAATCATTATCACTATCTCCGCAAGCCATGATTTGCTCTCTGGTAATTCCAAGATACTGGGCTAAAGCCAATAATCCATTCCCCTTATTTCCACCCTTTCTGTTTAACTCAAGGTTTCTCTCAAGGGAACTGCTGACTTCCACAAATGGAATCTGTTCCAGCTCTTTTTTGGCTCGTGCTCGTTCTTGCATATCATTAAACAGCAGATTCATCTTAGCTGTTTTTGTGGTCTCCTTCATAAGCATCTGTTGAATATTAAGAGTTTCTTTTCTGGTGCTTCTCATTAGTGCGATACGTTCCGGTGATTGTCCATATTCCGCTAGCTTTGAAAAGGTCTCCTGTTCCATGTAAAGCTCTCCGTCAATGGCACAATCACAAAGGGCGTCATATTTCTGAATATAATCCCATAAATACAATGCTTCCTCCTTGCTGAAGTTGCATTGATACACAATCTCTTTTGTACGGATATTGGCAACTACAGCACCATTCAAAGTTAATGCATATTGTACAAAAGGAAGCTTTGCTAGAGATTGGGGAAGCCGCTTTTGAAGATTGCATCTATTTAACAGAGATCAAATTCGGAACTTCTGTTACTACTATAGGTGCTGAAGCTTTTAAAGACTGTTCTAAATTGGAATCTGTTTCTTTTCCAAAATCCCTTAAAGAAGTTTGCGCTAATTCATTTGAAAACACACCATGGTTTAATAATTTGCGTGACAGTGAAACTTTGGTTATTGTCGATGGAATACTTTTATACGGAGGCAAGGCCAAGGGCAATATTACTATTCCAAATACAGTGAAAGCCATTGCAGATTCTGCTTTTCTCCTCAATTACAATCTTACCAGTGTTACTATTCCTGACTCTGTAACCGTGATATCATCTCGTGCTTTTCAAAGCTGTTTTAATATTAAAAAAGTAAAACTGGGAAATAAGGTTGAATCAATTGGTGATCAAGCATTTGAATACTGCGAAAAACTAAGTGAAATAACTATTCCAAAATCAGTTAAATTCATAGGTGGTTATGCTTTTTCAGAATGCAGTAAGTTAAAGACTGTTACTGTCCATAGCAAAGACTTTGAAGCGGGAACCCGAATATTTCACGGCACTTCTTGGTTAAAGACACAGAAACAGAAGAATCCTTTGGTTATTGTGGGCAACAATCTGATTGATGGCACTGCTTGTTCAGGAAAGGTTACAGTTCCAAAGGGTGTTACCAGAATATGCGGTATTGCTTTTGACAGTAATAACAAGATAAGCAGCGTAACTCTTCCAGATACCATAAAGTACATTGATTTTGGTGCCTTTAGAGATTGCGGAAAGCTTATGGGTATTAATTTGCCAAATGGTCTTGTTATCATTGGAGAAAATGCATTTGAAGCTTGTAATAGCTTAAAGCAGATATCCATTCCACAATCAGTAAAGGAAATTGGCGAATCTGCCTTTTTCGAGTGCTTAAGCCTCACAACAGTAAAAAATAAAAGCAAGATCACCAGCATACCCAGAGAAGCCTTTTTCAATTGCTCAAAGCTTAAAGAGGTTGAAATTCCAAGTACAGTTAAGTCAATTGGAGCTTCTGCTTTTTGTGGCTGTAAAAGCTTAAGCCGCATAGATTTGCCAAAAAATCTGGAACGAATTGAATCAAGTGCCTTCGCAAGCTGTGAAAGCCTTACTAAGATAAACATACCAAATAAAATCAAGTATGTGGGTAATGATGCCTTTAAATTAAATCCTTGGTTATTTGAAGTAAAAGGCTTGCTGATCGTTAATCATATCCTTATTGATGGAAGCAACATGGAAGGAAATGTAGTTATTCCTGATACTGTTACTACAATTGCACCAGGAGCTTTTAGCAATCGCATATGCGATATCACAAGTGTTACTATTCCCGATTCAGTAACCAGTATTGGCAGCGGCGCTTTTTCTATGTGCCATAAGCTTAAGAAAGTGAAACTGCCCAAAAACCTTAAGACAATAGAAAGCACTACCTTTCTTGGCTGCGATAGCCTGGAGGAAATCACAATACCAGATTCAGTAACAACAATTGGTAGCAGCGCATTTTACTATTGTGAAAATCTTAAGAGGGTTAAGGTTTCATCCAATCTGACCTATATTGCAGATTATGCCTTTTTCAGATGCAGGAAGCTGGCAGATATCGAAGGCTTAAGTCCAGATGCCACTGTCCATTCTACTGCCTTTGGTGAGACCCTGATAAATGCTGTCTTCTATATTGATATAAAAAATGAGTATGCAGTAATCGGTAAAACATATGAACTTAAATTAAAAACCGATCAAAAGCTAGGTGATGTAGTATGGTCTGTTTCTGATAAAAAGATTGCTGAAATAAATTCAAAAACAGGAGTTTTGACAGCCAAGAAAGCAGGAGAAGTAACAATTACTGTCACATCAGGACTATTGAAGGATAGTCGCAAGTTAAAAATCGTTGAAGAACAGAATTTTAAAATAATCGGCAATACTGCGGCAACTGAAGGTGATGAAATAGAATACACAGTTGAAGGCTTGCCGAAAAATATGGATGTTCAATGGAGCATATCAGATGAAGACATGGCAGAGCTTGATGATTATGGTAACTATGGAGCTACTCTGCGTTTACTAAAGCCAGGCAAGCTTACATTAAAGGCTAAGTCTGATATAGGCCAAGGTGAGATTACCATTACAATCGATAAATTTAGAATCATTGGAAGTCCTACTATCAAAGCACATGAAGAAGCTGTTTATACAGTATCAGGAGATAGTAACTATTTAGATTGGTATCTGTCTGATGAAGACGTGGCTGAAATTTATGGTAGCACATTTGACAAAAGCGTTACAGTCTATGGATTGAAAGAAGGAACTGTCACTTTGGTAGCTGCAAAATATTATATGAATACAGAAACAAGTATAGATATTAAAATAGAACCTAATGATAATTACCCGGAAGACGATGAAGATTATATTATCTTATACTAGATAAATTATTCAGCTATAAATTATATAAATTAATTGAATCTTTTTGATGGATGAATTTAACAGTGCCTTCAAATGCTATGCAAATCAATATTTGAAGGTGCTGTTTTTTTACTTTTGCTAATTTTTTTCTTGTATATATATTGACTCATTTAAATTTATATGCAAAAATATATTTGTCTTTTTTTTGACAAATTACGATTATTTTAGATAATGCACAAAGGAGAACATTAATTATGAGAAGTTTAAAGTCCAAAATGCTAGTTATAATAATACCGTTTTCTATTTTAACCATGGTTCTTTTTGCTGTCACCTGTTTGATGTTTTCTAAAAAAGTAATCTATAACGATACATATGAATCCCTTGATAAGACTGCTCAATCTTACGCAAATCAAGTTGATGACTGGCTATCAAAGCAAAGCGAAATTGTTGATAATATAAGAGA
>ENA-OWPA01002082-OWPA01002082.1-bioreactor-metagenome-genome-assembly--contig:-NODE-2082-length-10808-cov-3.217967_pt1 | contig 10808 bp, 11 predicted proteins | sample MGYA00238139_ERZ651803 | MGnify/ENA primary metagenome ERZ651803 (study PRJEB26909, sample SAMN07631231) | bioreactor metagenome | isolation source: Switchgrass digestor | place: USA: Dartmouth...
TGTTTTCGTGAAATATGTACATGGTGGCTATGTTTTCGTGGAATATGTGCCAAGTGATTATGTTTTGCCAATAAAAAATAGAGCATTTTAAAATGCTCTATTTTTTAATATTGCGATTTTTAAGCTTTTTCTTCAATCTGATTATTTCTCTATACTAACAATAAAGATGTATCTCTTTTTCTATTTGATTAATTCCATAAATTTCTTTCTCTTCTGAAGACAATGGATAAAATTTTATTAAAAATCCATTAGGTAACACTTTATAATCTTCTATTAGTAAATTTTTGTTTTTAAATTCCTCTAAAGCTTCTGTAATTAACTTCATATTTTTTGATTTCGTTTTAGAATGGAGTCTCATTGTACATTGAACGTAATATAATCCTAATCTTAAAATTCTTTTTTTTCTGATAATAAATCATATAATTGGTTAATTAGTAATTCAGAAAAATTAGACATGTTATTTCACCCCTTATATGTATATATTACTACCGTTTATATTTAAATTTTATTGTTTTATTGAAATCAAGTCCCTGATTACTAAAATAATACTATTGTTTTTTAAATAATGCCAAGTTTTTTCTCGTTTAATTAACCACTTTTGTCAACTAAGAGGTGTGAAAGGATTCAAACTTTCCTCATAATAAGTTTTGTTTGTAAAATAAAAATAGACTTGAAAAAATACAAGTCTATTTTATGTTCGCAATTGCTTTTTTATTGGTTTAAGACCTTTGTGTCTTTTTAAACTTGTCAATAAGAGTGATAATTTCTACAGTTTCCAAATGTTTAGATGTTTCTGACCACTCAGAATTTACAATTGTATTTATAATTTTTACTAATAACTCTTTTTCTTTTTTCTTAATAGGTTCTTCTTTCCCAGAATAAGAAACATTATTAGAAAGAATAAATTTTTCTAACTCATAAACATGATTATCAGCTGGAGCATCATCAATTTCAATTTTAGCTACTTTTAAAAGTTCTACAAAACTAACGCCTAATGCATCTGCTAATTTTTCTATAATTTTTACTGTAGGAGCATGTCTTTCTCCTTTTTCTATTCTATGAATATAAGATGGAGAAATTCCTGTCATATCTCCAAGTGCTTGAAGAGATAGCCCCTTTTGTTCTCTCAAGTACTTGATAAGTGAACCAAAGTTGTCACTTATCTTTCTTTCTATACCTTTACTTATAGTTCTCAATTTTCTTTCAAAACCTAATCTGATATATTCATTTCCTTTTTTTTGTAAATATTTTGATTTTTGTACTTCTGCTATGGCTTTATCTAAATATTTCTTAGTTCTCATTTTATCTGCCTTTTCTACAACCTCAATTAATTTTCTTGCTTGTGGTTCATCTTCTATTTTTTCTTTAAATTTTTCCCACCAATTTTTATCTTCTTTTTCTTCCAATTCAATATCTTCAACATTTAAATTTAAATCATTTTCTTTGTTCACTTAATAATACCTCCTTTAAATTTATATCTTTTTAATTTAATTGAAATCAATCTTACCTAATTTGCAAATATAACTTTAGTGTTGGTATTCGATATATTTAATTTAGTCAACCGACAATAGTATTTATATTTAATCATATCCATTTTGTAAATGGACCATATTAAAAAATAAAATTAAATTTAATATAGTCAATCTTAAATTTATGATAACACACAATTATTCTTAAGTCAATTATTTTTTTACATATTTTTTGATAATTTATGCTGATACTTTGATAAACATACAATAAGAATATTTAGTAAGAAAACTTGATGTGTCTATAGATTTTTGTTTTATATATGATTTAGTAAAAGATAAATATAGTACTGAAATTGAAAGACCTGTATAGATCCTGTACTGGGCTATGTCTGCAAGGTTGCTCTAAAAGTTTACTTTAGAGCCTTTTTTATTGGATTGTAACATTATGTTATTACCAACATAGTATATATATTGGCTATAAATTTTATTGGAGGGATCTTATGAATATGAGGACCTTTATGGTATTAGGAGGGGATAACCGAAATTTGGAGCTTGCAAATCTTCTCAAAAGAGATGGACATAAGGTGTCTATTTCCCACATTGATGGAATGAACTTTCAGGAATCATCTATAATAATTGGTCCACTGCCTTTATCCTATGATGGCTATACTCTCAATGCCCCTTTTCATTCAGAAAAAATCAACCTAGAAGACATACTTACAAATATGAAAATAGATCAAGTTTTTATAGCAGGTAATATAAATAATGAGTTTATATCAAAGGCACAGGATAAAGGAATCACTATCATAGATTACTATAAAAGAGAAGATATACAGGTTCTAAATGCCGTATTAACTGCTGAAGGAGCTATTAAGCTAGCCATAGAGCATACACCTATAACCATACATAATTCCAATACTCTAGTATTGGGATTTGGAAGAATAGGAAAGATCCTATCTAAAATGCTTCATGGAATAGGAGGAAACGTTTTTGTAGCTGCTAGAAAATACGAGGATATAGCTTGGATAAGAAACTATGGATATACTCCAATACTCCTATGGCAACTGGATAAGTATATACATCGTATGGATATGGTCTTTAATACGATTCCAGCTATGGTGTTAAATAAAGAACTGCTAACTAAATTAGACAAGGAAGCACTAATAATAGACCTTGCTTCAAAACCAGGAGGAGTGGATTTTTTAGCAGCAGAAGAGCTGGGGATTAAAACTATTCATGCATTGGGGTTGCCAGGGAAAACTGCTCCAGTGTCTGCTGCAAGGATAATAAAGGAGACCATATATAATATCATTGAAGAAAGGGGTATATAGGTATGACGCTTAAGGGAGTCAAAATAGGATGGGCACTAACAGGTTCATTCTGTAATTTTGAATATGTATTCCCACATATAGAAAGTATAGTAAAAGAAGGTGCAGATATATATCCTATAGTATCCTATTCTGTAGATTCTTTCGATACTAGATTTGGGAAAGCAGAAGAGTGGAAGAATAAGTTAAAGGAAATAACAGGAAAGGATATAATTTCAACCATAGTTGATGCAGAGCCCTTTGGGCCACAGTTAAAAATGGATATAATGATAGTGGCTCCATGTACAGGAAATACTATAGCAAAACTAGCCAATGCCATTACGGATACCCCTGTAACCATGGCATGCAAAGCTCATTTGAGAAATCAAAGACCTTTAGTATTAGCAATTGCTACTAATGATGCTTTAGGAGCTAATGCAAAGAACATAGGACTTCTTTTGAACACCAAAAATGTGTACTTTGTTCCCTTTAGCCAAGATGACCCAATAGGAAAACCCAAATCAATGATAGCAAATTTTGAAAAGATTAAATTGACATTAGAAGAGGCTTTAAAGGGGAACCAAATACAACCTATATTGGAATAAAGAGATTTCAAAAATAAAGGTTGGATATGGGGTATAATCAACAAAAAGGCGGAAAATTATTTTTAGATTTTCCGCCTTTTTGTATATACTTATCAATTTTATGAATTGATAAGCTCATGTCTATTGAGAAAATCAATTTGATTATGAGATTAAAAAACCATACAATATTGATTGCGAGTGTTAATTAAATGTCAAACAAAAACATAATATGTAAAGATGGGAGGAAGTGAAGTGAAAAATAAAAGATGGTTAGTATTGTTAATTGCTTTAGTTATGCTAATATCAACTGCTTGTGGAAATAAAACTGAACAAAACTCCACAGATACATCAACAGATGTAAAAGAACAACCAAAAGAGTTGACTAAGGTAGATGGTGGAATATTCATATTTGGTATAGGCAGTGACCCAAAAGTAATGAATCCATTATTTGCTGGAGATAGAGTTACAATGACTATAAACAATGCAATATTTTCACCACTATTTGTTATTGATTCAGGAGAAATTCGCTATTACTTAGCTGAAAGCGTTTCAGCTTCAGAAGATTACTTAACATATACATTGAAATTAAAAGAAGGCCTTAAATGGCATGATGGACAACCTATAACTGCAGAGGATATTGTATTTACAGTAAATTCCATACTTGATGAAAATCAAGGTTCTCATTTGAGAAGTTCATTTTTAGTGAATGGAAAACCAATAGAAATTAAAAAAGTAGATGATTTGACTGTAGAGTTCATATTGCCAGAAGTATCAGTGCCATTTATGGATAGCATTGCAAGTATACGTCCAATACCAAAACATGTATTTGAAGGAGAAGCTAATTTAGCACAAAGCTCCAAAAACCTAAACCCAATAGGGTCTGGTCCATTCAAATTTAAAGAATTTAAGAGTGGTGAAAAAGTAGAGCTAGAGAGATTTGACGATTATTTTGATGGAAAGCCAAATCTTGAAGGGGTAGTTTTTAGGGTCATAGCTGATTCAAATGCTGCTAACACAGCTTTATTAAACGGAGAATTAAGTGCTAGATATATTACTACTGATGATATAGAGAAATTTACTCAAAATGGAAATTTTAATATAGAAGTATTCGAAGAAGGCATGCTAAACAATATGGTATTTAGATTGACTAATGAGGCCTTGCGAAATGAAGATGTTAGAAAAGCTATTGCCTATGCCATAAATAAAGATGAGATAGTAACAGGAGTTTATGGAGATGAAGAATATGCTGGAAAAGCTTATTCAGTATTTGTGCCTACAACATTATACTATACTACTGATGTAGAGAAATATGATTACAATGTTGAAAAGGCAAAAGAGCTACTCAAAAATGCAGGATATGAAAATTTAAGCTTAAGACTAGCATATACAAATACAAGTAAGGAACAAGAAGCTTACGGACTTATAATACAACAGCAATTAAAAGAAATAGGAATAGAAGTTGAACTAATGCCAATGGAAAGAGGAGCTTTCTTAGAGAAGTTTGTTGATGCAACAAATACTGATTTTGACTTAGCTTTTAATGGATACGTTATGGGTTATGAACCAAGTGGATATAGTCCCCTATTTACAGCAGGAAATCCAAATAACTTTATGGGATATGTAAATGAAGAATTGGACAAGATGTGGGATAAAGGAGTAATCGAAACAGATGAAGCAAAAAGAGCTGACATATATAAAACCATCCAAAGAGAAATAATGGATGATATGGTAGTATATCCAATAGTTTATCCAAAATCAATTGTTGCTATAAACAGTAAGTTTGGAGGAATTGAAGAAGCTAGATTAGTCCCAATTACTATGTTTGAAGATCTATCAAAACTATACTTGATGGAATAGTTAAATAGAAAACTACAAAAGTAAACTGATATCAGTTTACTTTTGTAGTTTATTAGGAGGAATTATAATGAGAAGATTAATCATAAAAAGAATTATACAATCCATACCCATGCTGATTGCAATATCCATAGTTTCATTTCTTCTTATAAAGCTAGCACCTGGGGATCCAGTGCAGGCATATATAACTCCTGAAATGGGTCCTGTTGATATTGAAAACATCAGAGAAAAAATGGGATTGAATGACCCTATTTATATTCAATATATAAGATGGATAACAAACGTTTTAAAAGGGGATTTAGGCTATTCTTTAGTAAATCACAGACCAGTAGCAGAACAAATAGTTGAAAGATTGCCTGCAACTATTGGACTTATGCTATCATCATTGCTATTTTCTACAGCTATAGGTATTATAATAGGCCTTATTTCTGCTGCTAATCAAAATAAGATATTAGATCAAGTAGTTACTATTGCTTCTTATATAGGCATTTCAATACCTAGTTTTTGGTTTGCAATGATGTTAACATATTTCTTATCTTTAAAATTGAATCTACTACCTAGCATTGGCATGAGAACAATAGGGGTTCATAGCACTTGGGACCTCATTAAACATACAATTATGCCAATTTTAGTGTTGAGCATACAGAACATAGCAGTTATTGCTAGATATATTAGATCTAGCACTATTAGTCAATTGAAAGAAGACTACGTTATAGTTGAATTGGCATCAGGTGCAAGCAAAGGAGAAGTGTTATATAAATATGTATTAAAAAATGCTTTATTGCCAGTAATCACAATACTAGGAATGTCTTTACCAAGCGTTGTGTCAGGAGCGTTTATTACTGAAAGTATTTTTGGATGGCCAGGTATGGGACAGCTAGGTATGAATGCTATATTTAGCTATGATTATCCTTTGATTATGGCTATTACAATGTTTGCTTCCATAATGCTTATATTGGGAAATCTGTTATCGGATATATTATACGGTATTGCTGATCCAAGAATTAAGGAGTTGAGTTAGCTGATGAACAGTAGGTTAAAGGATAATTTGAAGTATCAGTTAAAAGAAAATAAATTAGGTGTAATCTCTATTGCAATAATTATTATTTTATCATTGGCTTCTATGTTAGCTTTTTTATCTCCATATGATCCTAATAAAATTGATGTTATGAATCGCCTAGCTTCTCCTTCCAAATCACATATATTTGGAACAGATGATATGGGAAGAGATTATTTTACTCGGGCTCTATATGGTGGTAGAGTATCTCTTACTGTAGGTTTTTTATCCATGATAATTTCTACAGTAATAGGAACAATTGTAGGAACTATTAGTGGATATTTTGGGGGAAGAGTAGATAGTATCATTATGAGAACTATAGATATATTGATGAGCATACCAACATTCTTTCTAATACTAATAGTTAATGCCTATTTAAAACCGGGAATTCAGAATATTATTATCATCATAGGATTATTTAGCTGGATGGGCATTGCAAGAATAGTAAGAGCAGAAACCATTTCAGTAAAAGAGAGAGAATATGTAATGTATTCAAAGGTAATAGGAGAAAAGCCTAGCGCTATTATTGTTAAGCATATAATACCCAATATTTTTCCAACGGTTATTGTTGCATCTACTTTAAATATTGCAAATGCTATATTAACTGAATCGTCTTTGAGCTTTTTTGGTTTAGGAGTTCGCCAACCTGATTCATCTTGGGGAAGCATGCTAAAATATGCTCAAGGATATATTGGGGAGGCACCTCATTTAGCTATTTTCCCAGGAATTTTAATACTTTTAACTGTATTAAGTTTTAACGTTTTGGGTGATATTTTCAGAGTTGCTTTTGAACCTAAGGCAAATAATGATTAGTTGAAAGAAGAAAGGGCGTAATAGAATGAGAGAATCCTTACTTGAAGTAAAAAATTTAAAAGTTTCCTTTTTTAATCGTAGCGGTGAGGTTAAGGCAATTCGTGGAGTTAGTTTCCATGTTGAGAAAGGAGAAATATTAGGCGTAGTAGGAGAGTCGGGTAGTGGAAAATCTGTAACATCTTTATCAATAATGAGATTGCTCAAAGGGACAGGCAAGATTACTGAAGGAGAGATAATCTTTAAAGGAGAAAATCTATTAGATAAGAGTGAAAAGGAAATGATGAAGATAAGAGGTAATGATATAGCTATGATTTTTCAGGATCCTATGACTTCTTTAAATCCTGTTTTTACAGTGGGAAATCAAATATCCGATGTAATAAGGAGACATCAGGGGTTAAGTAAAATTAACGCAAGAAAAAAAGAAATAGAAATGATGGAGAAGGTGGGTATTCATTAAACAGAAGAGAGGAATAATAACTATCCTCATGAATTCAGTGGAGGTATGAGGCAAAGAGCTCTTATTGCTATGGCATTAAGTTGTAAACCAGATTTACTTATAGCAGATGAACCTACTACTGCTCTAGATGTCACTATCCAAGCTCAAATACTCAATCTTTTAATGGAGTTAAAGGAAAAACTAAATACTTCAGTTATTCTTATAACTCATGACTTAGGAGTAGTAGCTAATACATGTTCTAGAGTAATAGTCATGTATAGTGGATTAGTGATGGAGGAAGGAATCATAGAAGATATATTTCATAATCCACTACATCCTTATACTAAAGGATTATTACAATCCTTGCCAAAAGCAAAAGGCGAGAAAAAACAAAGGCTTATACCTATTAAAGGCAATCCTCCTGATTTAACTGTAGAAATTGAAGGATGTCCATTTGCAGAACGCTGTCCTAATGTAATGGATATATGCTTTAGAAAACAACCTAGGTATTATTACAAAGGAGAAAACCATAGAGCCATGTGTTGGCTTTTAGATGAATCTGTTGATAGAAAAGGTGAAAATAATGGATATGAAAAATAGATTAATAGAAGTAAATAATTTGAAAAAATATTTTCCTGTAAAAAAATCTTTAGCTATTGGGAAAACTAACTATCTAAAAGCTGTAGATGATGTAAGTTTTTATATAAACGAAGGGGAAACTTTTGGATTAGTAGGTGAATCTGGATGTGGAAAGTCCACTACTGGAAGATGTATAATAAGGCTTTATGATATAACAGATGGAGAAATATTATATAGAGGTGAAGATATAGGTAAATTGAAAGAATCTCAATTAAAGTCCTATAGAAGAAAAATACAAGTAATATTTCAAGATCCTTATGCTTCATTGAATCCTACAATGACGGTGGAAGAACTAGTAGCTGAACCTTTAAATGTGTATAACATAGGAAGTAAAAAGGAAAGAAAGGAAAGAGTTTTGGAGCTATTAGAAAAAGTTGGGCTTGATAAAAAGCATATGGATAGATATCCTCATGAATTTAGTGGTGGACAAAGGCAAAGAATTGGAATTGCAAGGGCATTGTCTACTGATCCAGAGTTTGTTCTCTGTGATGAGCCCATTTCAGCTTTAGATGTATCAATTCAAGCACAAGTAGTTAATTTACTTGAAGATTTACAGCAGGAGATGGGATTAGCATATTTGTTTATTGCTCATGATCTGTCTATGGTCAGACACATATCTCATCGATTAGGAGTAATGTATTTAGGAAAAATATTGGAAATGGGATCTAGTGAGGAGATTTATAAACATCCAGCTCATCCCTATACTCAAGCTCTTTTAGATTCTATTCTAGATCCAGATCCTAGGTTAGTTAGGAACAAATCCATAAAAGCATTAGAAGGGGATGTGCCTAGTCCAGTTAATCCCCCATCAGGGTGTAAATTTGTTACTAGATGTAAGTATGCAAAGAAAATATGTCATGAAGTAGAGCCTCAGATGAAGGAAATATCTTCAGAGCACATGGCAGCATGCCATTTCCTATAATGTGAAAAAGACCTTAAATCTAATTTAGATTTAAGGTCTTGAAGTCATATTGTTAGAACTATTTTTGATTAGAACTTTAGCCTTACTATGCTTTTATTCTATCAAACTGTCATATAGTTTTTGAGCAAAATCATCAGCATTGGGCGTATTTGTCTTTATGGCTATGCTTTCTTGGCTAAATTTTATATCTAATAGGTTGTGACTGTTTTCTCGTATAAATCTATTTATTTTATTGGTTATGGTTTCCATGCATTCTCCATCATAGATAATAGAGAATATGAGAATGTCTTCTTTCTTTTCTACAGCTATTCCTATTATCTTTTCTTGATTACCTTCATTGGATATGAGAGTACCTTCTATATCTGAGAAAGCAGAAGTGACTCTAACGGGGATATTGAATTTTTTAGCAAGAAGCACTGATTTGGGATGGATTACTTTAACTCCCTTTGATGATAGCTTATACATGTTATCGTAGGATATTTTTTCAATGTATTTTGTATACGGAACCAGTTTAGGGTCTATAAAAGCAACTCCTGGCACATCTGTGAATATGTCAACCCTTTTTGCATTTAAATATCCACCTAAGGCTATGGCAGTAATATCGCTGCCTCCTCTGCCTAAGGTAGTAATTTCATTGTTCTTAGTTATTCCCTGAAACCCAGCTACAATTACAGTTTTTCCCTGTTTTATATGTTGGTTTATAGTGGATACATCAATATCCAGTATTTCAGCAGAATTGAAACTATTATCTGTCAATATGCCAGCTTGGAATCCAGTTAAGGGTTCAGATGAAATGTTATTGCTATCCAGTAAATGGGATACTATGGCTGTAGAAATGGTTTCCCCACAGGACATTATTAAATCTTTCTTCTTTGGGTCTATTTTTGGATCTATCTGTTCAAGTTGCTTAATGAGGGTATCAGTAGCATAAGGGTCACCGTATCTACCTATGGCAGATACTACTAGTACAGGAGTTTCTCCCTTTTCCATAGATTTTCTTATATGTCTTAAAATATGGGAATCCTTATTAAGATTTCTAAGAGATGTTCCTCCAAATTTAAGCACAACTATCGACATGATATCACCTTCATTAAATCAGGTCCATTTCTATTAATTTTTCAGCAATTTGCACCGAATTAAGAGCTGCACCTTTTCTTAAGTTATCTGCTACTATCCACATATTTATGCCGTTTTCTATGGAGAAGTCTTTTCTAATTCTTCCTACAAACACATCATCATCTCCATCAACGTAAATGGGCATAGGGTATAGTTTGGAAGCTGGGTCATCGACTACTTTTACTCCTTTGGCTTTTTTGAGCACTTCTCTTACTTCATCAGGGGAAATGGTCTTTTCAGTTTCAATGTTTACCGATTCTGAATGGCAATTGAATACAGGTACTCTAACTGTTGTAGAAGATACTTGGATATTTTCATCCAATATCTTTTTTGTTTCGTTGACCATTTTCATTTCTTCTTTGGTGTAGCCATTTTCTAAGAAATTATCTATGTGAGGTAGAAGGTTAAATAGTATCTGGTATGGATATACTGAATTTATTATTGGTTCATGGGAAAAATAACTTAAAACTTGGTTGTTTAATTCATATATAGCATCCTTTCCTGTACCAGATACTGCTTGATAAGTAGATACTACAATTCGCCTTATTTTATATATATCGTGAATAGGCTTTAAGGGGACAAGCATCTGTATTGTAGAGCAGTTTGGATTG
>ENA-OWPA01002083-OWPA01002083.1-bioreactor-metagenome-genome-assembly--contig:-NODE-2083-length-10807-cov-2.108667_pt1 | contig 10807 bp, 6 predicted proteins | sample MGYA00238139_ERZ651803 | MGnify/ENA primary metagenome ERZ651803 (study PRJEB26909, sample SAMN07631231) | bioreactor metagenome | isolation source: Switchgrass digestor | place: USA: Dartmouth...
GCTGCAACAACAAGAGAGTTGGTGGAATATGCAAGACAGATTCATGAAACAAGCCCTACAGCTACAGCGGCTTTAGGCAGGCTTCTTACAGCAGGAAGCATAATGGGCATAATGCTTAAGGGAGACAAAGACATTCTTACCCTTCAAATAAAGGGTGATGGGCCCATCTGTGGGCTGACAGTAACAGCTAATTCCAAAGGAAATGTAAAGGGTTATGTTCATAATCCTATGGTTATGCTGCCTGCTAATGACAAGGGTAAGCTGGATGTAGGTGGTGCCATAGGAGCAGGAATGTTAAGAGTTATTAAAGATTTGGGCTTAAAGGAGCCTTATGTGGGACAAACTGATCTGGTATCAGGTGAAATTGCAGAGGATTTAACCTACTATTTTGCTTCAAGTGAACAGGTTCCATCAGCAGTTGCTCTTGGCGTTCTTATGAACAAGGACAATACAGTAAGAAGAGCAGGAGGTCTTATAATTCAGCTGATGCCCAATGCACAGGACGAAGTGATTGATCAATTGGAGCAGAATCTAAACAAAATCTCCAGTATATCAAGCATGCTTGATCAGGATATGACTCCTGAGATGATCTTAGATGAGGTTCTGGGAGAATTCGGACTGGATATTTTGGATAAGGTTGAAGTAGCTTATGAATGCAACTGCAGCAAGGAAAGAGTTGAAAGTGCCATAATTTCAATTGGATATAAGGAAATCGCAGAAATGATAGAAGAAAACAAATCCATCGAGGTAAATTGCCATTTCTGCAATAAGCATTATGTGTTTACAGTTGATGATTTAAAGGAAATGCTGAAGTATTCCCACTAAATTCCCTGGCCGTAAGATGAAACCAAGTTACCTGCAAAAGCGTCTAAAGATACAAAAGAAGAGTTAATGCAGATAGTCATAAAATTTGCAGATACTTATAGAAAGGCAGGCTTATATTTATGAAAAGAATAATCTGTTTATGCTTCATGTTAATCTTTATGACGCTGCTTGCAGGATGTAGTAGGCTTATAGAAGAAGGAAATATAAATGACAGTCCCGGGGATGAAGATACCGGATCTTATGTCTTTGTTGCTCAGGTAATAGACAGCAGCAACAGGCTTTTAGTTGCCCCTGATAAGGATAGCAATGAAATAAAGTCTGCTGACAAAATAGCAGTAGGTTTAACAGATGGACTGATTCTGGGACTGAATGGCGAGAGTCTGTCCAAGGAAGAACTTAAAGCTGGTGATTTGGTAAAAATCACATATGACGGTATAATAAGAGAATCATATCCCGCACAGATTACTGCTTCATTAATTGAAATAACCGGCAGGAATATCTTAATTGACGGATATATAGCCTTAATTGATGATATCTATAATGAGGACACTGGACTTAACGGTGATATAACAATGATAGCTCTTGATACCAGTGAATGGACAGATCTAACTGACATTGATAAAGAAATCATATTCCAGAGTCTTAAAGCTTTATATGAATTAGATATTATCGAAGGAACATTCGAGGAGTTATCAGACCAAGGTTTGATTGATAGGGATAAGCTATATTTCCCTGATGGGATTTTAATAAGTATAAAAAATATAAACTATAATGAAAAGAAAAAAACTATCAACTGCTCTATAGAAAAATGGCGTAGTGGCTTAGGTGCTATAGGCTCTGATGATGTAAAGGCAGAGTATAAGGATGGACAATGGTTAATAACTAAATCAGCTATGTGGATAAGCTGATAAATCATATGCTAATATTCTGGGTGACACTAAAAAATTCGGGATGCCGGAATACAAGCTATATACAAGTAAGTGAATATAACAAGTGAATATTACAAAATAAAAACAGATATATAAAACAACAAAGAAAACAGACATAATAGAACAACTAAGGATGGACATAATGATGAAATTTAATATGCAAAGATTTATTGCCAGTATTAAGTGCTGTTTTAGCTTAATATTGGCTATCATTTGTGTTATGCTGCCCGCTGGTATTAGTAAAGCTGAAAGGTTTGCCAGCGAAGGTGGCTTTATCACTATTAATAAGAATGCCCAGGATTACTACACATTTTCAAGCCCAATAAATTCTTACCTTTATGTGAATAAAGACAATACAATTACAAGAGTTGAGTATTATCAGAATGAGATAGTGTATGAAAACTATGATAAAAATTTTAAGCTTATAAGTTCAGGAAAGATTAAAAAGGAGTTGGAGCTGTTTGGAGGTTTTTTTGCAGGAGAAAATGCCAATTTTATAGTATTTGGACAGACAAATAAAAAGGAAAGCAAAAATAAAGAGGTATTACGTATTGTTAAGTATTCAAAGGATTTTAAAAGAATCTCCAGTGTTTCGATAAAAGACTGCAATACAACGATACCATTTCATGCCGGAAGCCTGCGTTTTGCTGAAGCTGGAAATATGCTCTACATAAGAAGCAGTCATGAAATGTATAAAACTCCTGACAGAATTAATCATCAGGCAAGTATGGCAGTAACTGTGAATACCTCAACTATGAAGATTACATATTCAGTGTTGGGCTATGTCAGCCATTCATTTAACCAGTTTGTAAAAGTAAATGGCAGTGAGTTATTGGCTGTTGATCATGGAGATGGATATCCCCGGGCTGTTGTTTTGATGAAATATGAAAAGCCTGCCGGTGAGATTGATAACGAAGATGATTATACAGACATGGTAGAATCCGTAAAATTATTGGAGTTTCCTGGAATGGCGGGAGATAATTACACCGGTGCCAGTGTAGGTGGCTTTGAGGCATCTGCTAGTTCATATCTGGTAGCAGGAAATTATGCTAATACTGGTTCTGAAGATGTTCGTAATATATTCCTTTCTATTACAGCAAATGGACAACTGTCTAAGAAAAATACAAAGCTTGTATATTTAACAGACTACGATAAGAACAGTAAAGTAACTACAAGTACACCTCAATTGGTAAAAATAAATGATGACAGATTTATGATATTGTGGGAGGCAATTGGCAGAGGCTATAATGTGGAGCTTCACTACATAATAGTTGATGGAGAAGGGGAAAAATTATCCAAGGTAAAAAAAGTTAGAGGTTTTCTCTCCGATTGTCAGCCGATTGTATATAACGACAAGGTTACATGGTACTATACTAATGAAACAAGTCCGATTTTTTGCACACTTCCTACAGATGGTTCAGATCCTGTAAATAATATGGCTAAAGATGATAAGGTTACGGTTAATAACATAATCTATACTGTAAGCGAAAGCAGCAGCAAATCAAAGACACTTACAGTCTATGATTTTATTAATAAAAAAGTTAGCAGTATCACTATTCCTGATACAGTTAAAGTAAATGGCGAAACCTTTCAGGTAACAGAGATAGATGCCGCAGTATTTGAGCAGTGCTATAATCTGAAAACTGTTGTACTTGGCAGCAATCTTACTAATATCAGCAATCTTTGCATGCCAAGCAATGTAAAAAAGATAGTACTAAAGAGCACAAAGGTAAAAAGTTTTGACAAAGAAGCCTTTAAGAATGTATCAAAATCAGCAGTAATGCAAGTTCCAAAATCAAAGCTTAGTACTTATAAGAAACTTATAAAGGGGAACTTTAAAGTAGAAGCAATAAAATAGATTTAAAATAAAATAGAATCAGGGATAACACCATTATTAACTTTAAGAAAGGAGACTGACAAGATGATGAAAAGACGAATATCAGCAATTTTAATTATGATAATTTGTCTTAGCTTTGCTGCTTGTGACACACAAAAGTCACAACCTGATGTTCAGATGGATCTAGCAGATGAAATCGATGAAGAAAAAGAAACTGGTGAAGCAGAAAAAACTGACCAAGTAGATGAAACCGGCAAAGAAAAAGAAAATGAAAAGATAGAAGTAACAGAAGAAGCAAATCAGGATAGCGAAAATGAAGCTGATAAGGCAAATAACGAAGACTCATCCCTTAATAAAGCCCGCTATGCTGCGTATAAGGAGCTCCTGCTTGATCTATACAAGAATAATCATCTTGCAGAATGGGGAGATATAGACTTTATAGACAGTGAAAGCATGTCTGATAACCAGTTTGCAATAGCAGATGTTGACAAAGATGGCAAGGAAGAGCTGATTGTATATGTCACATCAACAATAGTGGCAGGACATGCTGGCATAATATATGATTTTAATGAAGAAACAGGAAAAGTTTATGCTCAGCTAAAAGAATATCCCTTATTATCATTTTATGAAAATGGTGCAGTTGAAGCTGGTTGGTCTCATAATCAGGGTAAAGCAGGTGATTTTTGGCCTTACACCTTATATGTATATGATAAGGAGAGCGATTCATATAAAGAGGCAGGTTATGTAGATGCTTATGACAGGGCCTTATATGAACAGAATAAGGATGTTTTTAAAGATGATCCATTTCCTTATGATGTGGATAAGGATGGGAATGGATTTGTTTATTATTTGTATTCTGCTGAAAATAAGTTGGCGGATTATCAAAAGATCGCTCCTGTTGACGATGATGCTTACTTAAGCTGGCTGCAGAATTACACAAATGGCAGCAAAAAAATAGATATAACCTTCTACAATTTAACCGAAGAGAATATAAACAGTATACTTGATAAGTAGAAATTACTAACTGGATGGGAGTATGTAATTTAGCCTGTTAGACAAAATAAAACTACAAAGGATGGCATAATAATGAAATCTAATTTTGGGAGAACAGTTTTTAATAAGTGCCTGATTGCTTTATTAATAGCTATAGCTTGTGTGTTATCTCAAGAGGAGACCAGCATGGCTGAACGATTTGCCAGCGAAGGGGGAATGGTCAGTTACAATGCAGGTGAGCAGGACTATTCATCATTGTCAGGTCCAATAAGATCCTATCTGTATGTAAATGATGACAATACATTAACAAGAGTGGAGCAAAGCGGCAGCGAGATAGTCTATGAAAATTACAATGACAACTTTAAGCTTATTAGTAAGGGAAGCATCAAAAAGGAATTGGAGCTGTTTGGCGGCTTTTATGCCGGAGAAAATGCTAATTTTCTAGTATTTGGACAGAGAAATGAAGATGAAAGCGAGAATATTGAGGTGTTCCGTGTTGTCAAGTATTCAAAGGACTGGGTGAGGATAGGAAGCTGTTCTCTTTATGATTGCAATACAACAGAGCCCTTTTCTGCAGGTAGCTTACGTTTTGCAGAGTCTGGCAATATGCTTTATATAAGAACCAGCCATAAAATGTATAAGTCTTCTGACGGACTTAATCACCAGGCTAATTTGACCATGTCTGTAGATACTTCATCCATGACCATTACCGATTCCTTATATGATGTTATGAATGTAGGATACGGCTATGTAAGTCATTCTTTCAATCAATATATAAAAGTGAATGACAAGGAGCTGTTGGCTGTTGATCATGGTGATGCATATCCCCGTGCAGTTGTTTTGATAAAATATAATCAGCCAGCCGGTGAGGCAACATTTGTCGGTGAATGCAGCTACATTAATCTGCTTAAATTTCCGGGACGAATTGGGGCAAATTATACCGGCGGCAGTGTAGGTGGATTTGAGATTTCTGATTCATCATATCTGGTAGCTGGTAATTATGATAATACGGATTCTGATCTTCGTAACATTTTCCTAAGCGTTACACCACAGGGGGAATTTGAAGATGGCAATACCAGATTGTTTTATATAACAAGCTATAATAAGGACAGCAGTATTTCAGTAAGCACTCCTCAGATGGTAAAAATTAATGATGACAGATTCATGATCCTGTGGGAAGGCTTTAACAGAGCCAGTGGGAAGAGCGATGTATATTACATAATAGTTAATGGAAAGGGAGCAAATGTAACCAAAGTAAATAAAGTCAGGGGACGTCTGTCTGATTGTCAGCCAATTATATATAAAAACATGGTTACATGGTATTACACAGAAGATAATAGCCCAGTGTTTTGTACACTTCCAACGGATGGTTCAGAACCAAATGACAATCTAATTAAAGGCGATGTTACCACAATCAAAAATAACATTTATTCAGTAATAAAAAGCACTGACAAGACAAAGACGGTTGCTGTTATTGATTTTGCTGATTATTCAGTGGAGTAGGTTATAATACCGGATACAGTGAAGATAAATGGGGATACATATCAGGTGACAGAAATAAGTGACTATGCCTTTGATTATTTCAATTTTTATACGTATAGTAATAATTTAAAATATGTTGTTCTTGGCAGTAATCTAACTAAAATAGGCAATGCATGCATGCCGGCTAGTATTAAAAAGATAGTGATAAAAAGTACAAAACTAAAAACTGTTGACAGTGAGGCATTAAAGAATGTGCCATCATCCGCAGTAATACAGCTTCCAAAATCAAAGCTTAAGAGTTATAAAAAACTGCTTAACGTAAATGGCAAAAGCTATAAGTTAAAAACAGTAGAATAGTGATTTACTGATATTGATTAAATAAGATGATTTTTAGTATATGATGATTTTTAGTATAAGATGATATTAGGTTATGATTTTTAAAAAGTACGAAAAAGCTTCTATAGCAAGTAAGAAAGACGGATTTTGCCGCCTTGGAAAACAGGTCAAATCCGTCTTTTACTTTGCAAATTATATCTTTTTACTTTGCAAATTATATCTTTTTACTTCGTAAATTATTTCTATATATATCTTCTTATTGATACTATAAAGTATCTTTATACATTTTCCTAGATATGACTAATAATAAGACTTATAAAATAATATCCAAGTATTAGCGCCCCAAGTCTGTTTACTTTTATCTTAGTTTTGAAGTAGATAACTGCATAGCTGCTTTATATGATTATGAAATAAAAGATGCATAATACAGCCAAAAATATAAGGTTGTATAGAGTAAATATTCCAAGGTACTTACCAGACCTGGCATTCTCGGTTTTTACGTATAACTTATAGGATATAAGGCTTGCCAGTGAAGCAACCAGTGTACCAAGTCCACCTATATTCACACCAAGTATGAGAGCCTTGTAATTATCAGTAAAAGCAGACAGCAGGACTGCGGCTGGTACATTGCTGATAATCTGGCTTGCTGCAATTGAGATAGCAAATTCTTTGCCTGCTAAAAGTTCATTAAAGAAATCCTTAACAACAGGAATGCTGCCAATGTTGCCAACAAAAATAAAGAAGAAAACAAAGGTAAGCAACAGGGTGTAATCTACTTTAGTAATTATTTTTCTGTCAAAAATCAGTATGCAGGCAAGAACTATTAAAAATGTTATTCTATAATCTATTAGCCTCATAACACAAGCCAGGCAAAGGAGAAAAAGCAAAGCATACATTAAGACTTTAATAGGCTTGTTTGTGCTTTTATTGCTGTCTGATCCATTGCTTATATCATAATCCAGACTTTCGTTTTTACCAATCATGACTGCAATGACTAATAGGAACAGTGAAAATATGGTAAAAGGAAGAGTAATCATTATAAATTCTGAAATTGATAAATTGTAGTATGTGTAAAGGCTTAAGTTTTGGGGATTGCCAACAGGTGTCAGCATGCTGCCAAGGTTGGCTGCAACTGTCTGAAGAACGACCACCTTTATGGTATGCTTTGACTGCCCGGAGATATTTAAAATCATTATGGCAAAGGGTACAAAGGTTATTAAGGCTACATCATTTGTAATCCACATGGATGTAAGAAAACACAGCATAACAAGAACCAGACAAAGGGAGCGCAAGCTGTGCACCTTTTTTAATAATATATAGGATAGTTTTAGAAAAACACCGCCTTCGTTAAAACCTGCCACAGCAGCCATCAGACAAAAAAGCAAGGCCAGAACTCTAAAGTCTATATAGGATAAGTACTCTCTGCTGGGATGTACAAAAAACATAGTTATTATTGCAGCTATTCCAGAGATTGTAAGAACAGCTTCTTTTTTAATAAAAGTAAAGATTTTATTAGTGAGTATATTCATATTTCCCCCATTTCTTTTGCATATCATAATTCTTGTGTGTTTTGCGGCTTTAAGTCTTTGCATTGCAAACACTTTGATTTTATATCAGAGTATTCAAATATGCAATTAAATTATGAAAAATGTCATCTGGTATAAAATAATTTTAATAAATGCTTTTCTGATTTTAACTACTGGACAGAAGGCAATTCCATTTTATTACATAAGCAATGCTTGATTTATTGTGCGAAATTACTTATTAATCCTGCTAATAATTCAAATTAATCTACATTATTAATAAAAATCTGTCTCCTAAAATATGATGGAAAATAAGCTTACTAAAATATTTCATTTTGTGCATGTATACAAAACGGCTATGTCAGGGGAAAAAATTCTTGCAGAAATTGTATTAGCATACTAATATTTAAGAGTAATAAAAAGCTTTTGGACAGTGCTTATTTCAGGCTAGTTTTACAGGCAAAAAGTAGTCACTAATTAAATTTTACTGAACTAATAAATTATAATATCGGAAAAATTGAAAATGTGGCAAAATATAGGCTTGAAATTATGAGTTTAAGCATAACAGTGACGCGGTTAGTCCATTTAATTCTTTAGAAAAGGATAGGTGCAGCTAATATGAAAAAGTTGGATATGCTATATGAAGGCAAAGCTAAAAAAGTATATAAGACAGATCTTGAAGATGTTTATATTGTAGAGTACAAGGATGATGCCACAGCTTTCAATGGGCTGAAAAAAGGAACCATCATAGGCAAGGGTATAGTAAATAACAAGATGTCCAACCATATTTTTAAACTGCTGGAGAATGAAGGCGTTCCCACACATTATATAGAGGAGCTAAGCGACAGAGAGACTGCAGTAAAAAAGGTTGAGATAGTACCCCTTGAAGTTATAGTTAGAAATGTAGCTGCAGGCAGCTTTTCCAAGAAGCTGGGTATAGAGGAAGGCAGACGCATTTTAGCTCCTACCCTGGAATTCTCATATAAAGATGATGCTTTGGGCGATCCGTTTATTAATGATTATTATGCTATTGCCTTGGGTCTGGCTACAAGAGAAGAGATAAACCGTATCAGTGAGCTGGCTTTCAAGGTTAATGATGTGTTATGCAAATATTTTGCCACTGTTGGCATTGAGTTAATAGACTTTAAACTTGAATTTGGCAGATATCATGGGCAGATTATACTTGCTGATGAAATATCACCTGATACCTGCAGACTTTGGGATATAACTACACATGACAAGCTTGATAAGGACCGTTTCCGCAGGGATATGGGAAATGTAGAGGATGCTTATCAGGAGGTTTTCAGACGTTTAGGCATAAAATAAGTGTGACTTTACGTAGGCTGTTCAGAATATGGGCAGCCTTTTGCAGTTGTGGCAGTATAGCATCAAGGCAAGCTATAAATGTTAAGATAATTAATAATTGCAAAGATATCTTGTCAGCTTTGATTGCAGGTGATTACAAATGCAGCTAAGATACGTGCGCAATTAGTAGTATATGAAACGGTTTACAGATAAGTTCTATGTGCATAAAATCAAGCTGATCAGATGCTAATCAGATTATTACCAGACTAAGATCACAGATTTATACATTATACCGGATATAAGCAAGTGCTAATCAGCAGCTAGTGCAAGACATGGCTGTTGTGTGTTGTAAATTATAAAGAATTGTATTATATTTTGCATTAGTTTAGGGAGGATGTTATTAATTTATGAGCATAGCCGATTATAGCTTGCAGTCTGAAGCGCCACATGAAGAGTGTGGTGTATTTGGGATTTATGATTTAGATGGTGAGGATGTGGCTCAATCCATATATTACGGCCTTTTTGCCCTCCAACACAGAGGGCAGGAAAGCTGTGGCATTGCGGTCAGTGACACTTTCGGCCCAAAGGGCAAGGTGAGAGTAGAAAAAGGCATGGGGCTGGTAGGTGAAGTTTTCAGTGAAGAGCTTCTGAATAATCTTAAGGGTAATATTGGAGTCGGTCATGTACGCTATTCAACAGCAGGCGGAAGCAATATTAATAACACTCAGCCTCTTGTACTTAATTATGTAAAAGGAACCTTGGCTCTGGCACACAATGGGAATCTGGTGAATACACCACAGCTAAAGCGGGAGTTGGAATATACGGGAGCTATTTTTCAGACAACAATTGACTCCGAAGTAATTGCCTATCATATTGCCAGAGAACGTCTGAACTCTTCTTCTGTTGAGGAAGCTGTTGCAAGGGCTATGAAGAAATTAAGCGGAGCATATTCTCTTGTGATTATGAGTCCAAGGAAACTAATAGGGGCAAGAGATCCATTTGGCTTTCATCCTTTGGTAATAGGAAAGAAAAATAATTCCTACATACTTGCATCAGAGACAGCTGCCTTAAATGCAGTGGATGCCAGCTTCATACGGGATGTATTGCCTGGTGAGGTTGTTATGATTGACAAGGATGGTATTCACTCTGACACCTCCCAATGTAGTCAAAAAATTGCAAAATGCATATTTGAATATATTTATTTTTGCAGACCGGACACAAAATTTGATGGAGTCAGCGTATATAATTCAAGGATCATGGCAGGAAGAATCCTTGCTCAGACCCATCCTGTGGATGCTGATGTAGTGGTGGGTGTGCCTGATTCGGGGAATGCTGCTGCCCTGGGTTACTCATTGGAATCAGGAATACCATTTGGCATGGCCTTTGTAAAAAACAGCTATGTAGGCAGAACATTTATAAAGCCCAAGCAGTCCTCACGTTCATCAAGCGTGCGAATAAAGCTGAATGTGCTTCCAGAGGTTGTAAGCGGCAAGAGGGTTGTAATGATTGACGATTCAATAGTGAGGGGCACAACAAGTGAGAAGATTGTCAGAATGCTTAAAAAAGCAGGTGCTACC
>ENA-OWPA01002084-OWPA01002084.1-bioreactor-metagenome-genome-assembly--contig:-NODE-2084-length-10799-cov-2.728595_pt1 | contig 10799 bp, 9 predicted proteins | sample MGYA00238139_ERZ651803 | MGnify/ENA primary metagenome ERZ651803 (study PRJEB26909, sample SAMN07631231) | bioreactor metagenome | isolation source: Switchgrass digestor | place: USA: Dartmouth...
GAAGTGGCTCAGTGGTAGAGCATCGCCTTGCCAAGGCGAGGGTCGCGAGTTCGAATCTCGTCTTCCGCTCCATTAAAGGCTAGCTTAAGCTAGCCTTTTTTTTTGTCCAAATAAGACCTGACAAGAATCGCAGATTCAGTGTCTTATTAATTACTGCAGATGATTGACTTTTCCAAATAGACGGATTTATAATATTTATAGCATATGTTCAATAAAAAGGGGTATTTGTCATGGAAGATCAATGGGAAAAATTAATTAGAGAAATTGAGGGAGAAATATGGCAAGATTTTAGTGAAACTGTCAAAGAGCATGTCCGAAACCCTAAAAATGTCGGTCAGATTAAAGATGCAGATGGTTATGCTTATTTACAAGGCCAGTGTGGCGACAGTATTCAGATCTGGGTAAAAGTAAAAGAGGGCATTATCGAAGATATAAAATTTTGGACTGACGGCTGTGGGACAACTATCGCTTCCGGAAGTATGATTACAGAATTGGCCAGGGGGAAAAAGCTAGAAGAAGCTTTAAGTATAACTCCTTTGATACTTTTAGAGGCTATGGGCGGACTGCCTGAAGATAGTGAACATTGCGCCATTCTTGCAACGAATACCCTTCATGAAGCAATTAAAGATTATCAAAGAAAAAACCATTAAAATATTTTTCATGTTAAGTATAATTAAGACTCGGAAATTTTTTCCGGGTCTTTTTTTGTTGTCATATATTTACTATTATGTTATGATTATAATGAGCATATGACCATAATTTTTTAAAGGAGGGTAACTAATGCCCGGTTTTGACGGATTAGGACCAAGAAAGGAAGGCCCGATGACTGGAAAAGGTCGTGGGTATTGCATGAAAAAATTGGATTCTGAAGAAAAGGCTAATCTCTTTAGTGGGTTTAAGAGTTTAGGAAGAAGGAAAAGAGGAATGGGTAAAGGAAAGGGTATGGGTTCTGGCAGGAGTAGAAATAAATAAAAAAATAAGCATAGTTCCGGTGTTTATTTTATATTCATAATGGCTAGTTATTATACACATTAAATTTAATTGGGCAAGAAAAAACTATTTATTTATATTGTTTTTTCTTGCTTTTTTTTATTTGGTATAGATTTTGCATTGTTTTCTTTAGTAGAGAAGCTACGGGATTGATTTCACCACCTTTAATTTCCATTCTATGCCGGCAGGGGAGGTGATTATTAATTTTTCAAAAATTCATATATCAATTTTTTATTAACTAATAATCCGGAAAGGAGTGGTTTAGAGTGAGTAATGAAAATATGACTGGAGCCGTAGCAGTGTAATGATTGTTCCATGTGTATATTATCTCCAAAACTGGTTGAATGTGGACGTCATTTAAATATTGAAGTGCTTACAAACTGTGAAATTCAGGAAGTTGAAGGTACGGAAGGCAATTTCAAAATAAAAATAAAAAAGAATCCCAGGTATATTGATGTGGATAAATGTACGGGCTGTGGTGAATGTGCCGAAGTATGCCCCGTTGATATTATTAATGAGTTTGAAGAAGGCCTAAGCACTACTAAAGCGATTTATAAGTTATACCCGCAAGCATATCCTAATGCTTTTGCCATTAAAAAAGACGGTATTGCTCCCTGTAAAGCCAGTTGCCCGGCTCAAGTAAATGCGCAAGGTTATGTGGCTTTGACTAAAAAAGGAATGTTTAAAGAGGCCGCCGAGATAGTTTATGAGGACTTACTGTTACCGGGAACTTTAGGTAGAATTTGTCCTCACCCTTGTGAAAGGGAGTGCAGCCGTGCCTATGTCGAGGGAGCAGTTTCAATTGCGGCAATCAAAAGGTTTTTAGCTGACCGAATAGAGAGGAAACCGTTAAAGATTAAGGATTTTAAGCCGGATAAGATCGCCATTATCGGTTCGGGACCGGCAGGGTTAACTTGTGCTTATGAATTATTAAAACAAGGCTATAGGGCAACAATTTTTGAGGCTTTGCCTGTAGCCGGCGGAATGTTAGCTGTAGGCATTCCCGCTTATCGCTTACCTAAAGATGTATTAAATAAAGAAATAAAATATCTGACTGCTCAGGGAGTAGAAATTAAGTTAAACACTAAATTAGGCAGGGATATAACAATAGATAGCCTTAAAAAAGAAGGGTATAAAGCTATCTTTATTGCTACTGGTGCTCATAGTGAACAAAGATTAGGCATCCCAGGAGAAGACAGCCCTCAGGTTTTGTCAGGTGTGGAATTTTTACGGAAAGTGAATCTTAAAGAAAAGGTTCAGTTAGGAGCGAAAGTAGCGGTTATTGGCGGCGGTGATGTGGCAATGGATGCGGCTCGCTGTGCTCTCCGCCTGGGTGCTGAAGAAGTAACGGTATATTATCGCCGCTCGGAAAAGGAAATGCCGGCTAGAATTGAAGAAGTGCAAGGAGCAAAAGAAGAAGGAGTGCATTTTAAGTATCTGACGGCACCTACAAAAATTACCCATGGGGGTCAATTTTTAATTATGGAATGTGTGGAAATGGAATTAGGAGAACCGGATGAGTCAGGACGGCGCAGACCGGTTATAAAACCTGATTCTCATTTTACGGTGCAAGTGGATACCGTAATTACGGCCATCGGGCAAAAACCATCCCTAGATGGACTGGAACCCTTTAACTTAACTAAGAAGTCCACCATTGATTGTGATGAGATCACTTTGGCCACTTCTATTCCCGGCGTCTTTGCCGGCGGGGAGGTTAGAACAGGTCCCGGCATAGCCGTGGAAGCGGTAAGAGAAGGAAAGAAAGGAGCCCGGTCTATTATCAGTTATTTGACAGGCCAAGATTTAACAGAAGGCAGAAAAGAAAAACCCAAAGTCAGCAGAAAACCTGAAATATCCAAAGATTTAGAACCGGTGCCCAGGGCGTCTTTGCAACAATTGCCTGTAGAGGAAAGAATAAAATCTTTTCAGGAAATATCACTTGGCTTAACGGAGGAAGAAGCCGTCAGAGAAGCAAACCGTTGTTTAAACTGTGGACCGTGTTCTGAATGTATGCAGTGTGTTAGTGTCTGTAAAGCTGAGTGTATTGATCATTGGCAAAAGGAGGAAATTTTAGAAATAGATGTGGGGGCAGTTCTTTTAGCACCCGGATTCAGTACTTTCCCCGCCGACAGATTAACTGAATACGGTTATGGTCAATACCCCAATGTAATAACAAGTAGCCAGTTTGAACGGGTTTTAAGTGCTTCCGGGCCTTTCAGCGGTCATTTGGTGCGGCCTTCTGACCGGCGAAAACCTGAACGGATAGCCTGGATTCAGTGTGCTGGTTCAAGAAATGAGAGGGAAGGAAAAGGTTATTGTTCAAGTGTTTGTTGTATGTATGCCATTAAAGAAGCGGTTATCGCTAAAGAACATGCCGCTTACCCCTTAGAAACAACTATCTTTTATATGGATATGCGCAGTCATGGAAAAGATTTTGAACAGTATTATGAACAGGCGCAAAAAAAAGGTGTTAATTTTATCCGTTCTCGTATTTATCAGGTTGAGGAAAAAGACAACGGTAATTTATTAATTCGTTATGCTTTGATTGACGGTACCTTAAAAACGGATGAATTTGATTTGGTGGTGCTCTCAGTTGGGTTGTGCCCTCCGGAAAATACAGAGCAAATCATTAATAGCTTAAATATTGAAACTAATAAATACGGTTTTGCCAAAACCGAACCCTTATTACCAATTCAGACTACCCGGAAAGGTATTTTGGTCGCCGGGGCATTCAGCGGTCCCAAAGATATACCGGAAACAGTAACCCAGGCCAGTGCCGCCGCCCTCTGTGCAGTGGAAAAATTGGTTCCGGTGAAAAACTCCTTAATTAAAACCAAAACATATCCTCCGGAAATCAATGTCCGTGGTCTTAAACCCAGGATAGGAGTGTTTATTTGCCATTGTGGGATTAATATTTCCGGAACCGTCAATATTGAAAAAGTGGTGGAACATGCCCGTTCTTTGGAAAATGTGGTTTATGTGGAGGATAATCTCTATACTTGCTCCCAGGATACCCAGTTAAGAATCAAAGAAATAATTAAGGAACATAAATTAAATAGGGTTGTAGTTGCCTCCTGTAGCCCCAGAACTCATGAACCTCTTTTTAGAGAAACATTAAAAGAAGCGGGACTGAATCCTTATCTTTTTGAAATGGCCAATATTCGCGATCAGTGTTCCTGGGTTCATATGAAAAATCCTGAAAAAGCTACCGAAAAAGCAAAAGATTTAGTGCGGATGGCCGTAGCTAAAGCCAGGAAACTGGAACCTATTGAAACAAATTTTGTTTCTGTTACAAATAAGGCTTTAGTTTTAGGCGGAGGAGTCAGCGGAATGACTGCAGCTCTTGGCATTGCTTCTCAAGGTTACTTTGTGTATTTAGTGGAAAAAAAGGAAAGTCTTGGGGGTTTGACAACCAGAATTACTATTACTCATGAAGGGGAACCGGTTAAAGATTTTTTGGAAGATTTACAGAAGAAAGTGATCACACATCCTTTAATAAAGGTTTATACCAATGAACAGGTAGCAAATATTTCCGGATTTATTGGAAATTTTGAAACTACTTTAACCAGTGGAGAAAAACTAGAACACGGAGTAGTGATTTTAGCTACCGGTGGAGAAGAATATCGACCTCAGGAATACCTTTATGGGGAAATGAGCGGGTAAAAACTTATTTAGAAATTGAAGAAATGTTGCAAGAGGATAACACTGACTTAATAAACTGTGAAAATATTGTCTTAATTAATTGTGTAGGTTCGAGAAATTCAGAACATCCTTATTGCAGTAAAGTATGTTGTAATCAGTCCGTTCAGCTGGCTCTCAAAGTAAAAGAGATAAATCCCCAAGCAAATGTTTTTGTGCTTTACCGGGATATGCGTACTTATGGTTTTACCGAGGATAATTATCTAAAAGCCCGGAAAAAAGGGATAAACTTTATTCGTTATGATTTGGATTTTAAGCCGGAAGTTTCCCAAACCGGTGACGGATTAAAGGTAAGAGTGTGGGATGAGATTTTACAAAAATATTTGTTGATCCCCGCTGACCTGGTGGGATTAGGGGTAGCTACCGTTGCCAATTCAGATAATGAAAAATTGGCTAAACTTCTCAAAGTGCCTTTAAACCAAGATGGCTTTTTCTTAGAAGCCCATATGAAACTCAGACCGGTTGATTTTAGTACCGATGGGATCTTTGTTTGTGGCTTAGCCCATGGACCTAAACCAATAGTGGAAGCGATTGTCCAAGGTAAAGCTGCTGCCGGCAGAGCTTGTACTATTTTGAACAAGGAAAAAAATAGTGGCCGGCGGTCAAACAGCAGAAGTTAATCCGGAGCTTTGCAGCGGTTGTGGAACTTGTGCTGATATTTGCCCTGCCCAAGCTATAGAAATAGACACTAAAGAAAAGGTGGCTAAGGTAAATAGTGCTATCTGCAAGGGCTGTGGCGTTTGTGCTGCTTCTTGTCGGGCCCATGCAATTGACGTTAGAAGTTTCAGAAGTTCTCAAATAGTGGCTATGTTGGAACAAATAATTAAAGCGGGGTGAAAAATATGCAAAAGAAAGTAGTGGCATTTTTATGCAATTGGTGTAGTTATGCCGGTGCGGATTTGGCCGGGGTTAGTCGTTTCCAATATCCGCCTCATATAAGAATTATCCGGATACCTTGCTCAGGCAGGGTTGATCCTTTATTTATTTTTAACGCTTTAAAATACGCAGACGGGGTCTTGGTGGCTGGCTGCCACCCCGGAGATTGTCATTATACCTCCGGAAACTTAGTTGCTCGGCGAAAATTTGCTTTAATTAAAAGCCTTTTAGATTTTATCGGGTTAGAAGAGGGCAGAGTGCAGTTTGATTGGATATCAGCGGCCGAAGGCAATAAATTTGCTGAAGTGGCCACAAAGGTGGCAGGAGAAATTGATAATTTGCCCCAATGGGATGGATGGGGGGAAAGAAAATGACTGTTTTAGAAAATATTAAAGCAAAAGCCAAAGAATTATTGGAAGCTAAAGAGGTAGAAGTGGTTATCGGTTTTGCCCAAGGCACTTTGCCCGGTAAATGCACCCCTTATTTCGCTAGAACTACAGAAGAAGTAGAAAGATTTGTCTGGCAGGATGGATGTAATCTCAATTTGGCCAACTATCTAAGTAAATTCTCTGGGAAAGTAGGGATAATCGCTAAAGGTTGTGATACCAGGTCAATTATAAATCTGATCAAAGAAAACCAGGTGAATCGAGAAAGGATTTATATAATCGGTGCCAATTGCCCTAGTATGGGAAGTTGTCACAATTGCAGACATCCTCAAGGGGTCATTGCTGACTTCTATGCAGAACAGGTTCAGCTGAACAATCAGGATGATTTTTCCGATGTAGAAGCATTTGAGGAATTATTGTCTGAGGAAAGAAAAAATTATTTTTATCAAGAAATGTCTAAATGTATTCGTTGCTATGCCTGCCGTAATGTATGTCCCGCCTGTTACTGTAAAGAGTGTTTTGTAGAAGAAAATCTCCCTTGTTGGTTAGGTAAAACAACCGATCTGGCGGACAATATTATTTTTCATTTAACCAGAACAATGCATGTAGCCGGTAGGTGTATTGATTGTGGAGCTTGTGTTCGGGCATGTCCCATGGAGGTAAATCTTTCCCTGCTTAATCGAAAACTCCTAAAAGATATTCAAGAGTTGTTTAATACGGAACCGGGTTTAAGTTTAGAGGCCGAGCCTGTTTTGAACGAATATAAAGAAGACGATCCCCAACCCTTTTTAATTGGAGGTGAGGAAAGTGTTTGATTATCAAGTTTCTAAAAGGGAGTTTCAAAACTGGCTGATAAAGATGCAAGAGGAATATGAAGTTTGGGCTCCGGTAAAAGTAGGAAAGAATTATACTTGGGGATCCTGGGACGGAGGAAGTTTTCCCGATGAAGATTATCAAAATACCTTAAAACCTCCTAAAGATCTTTTTTTTCCTCAATATGAAGTCCTTTTGAAATATAAAAAAGTAAAAGGGAAAAGACCCCTTATAATTGAACCTGATTTGCCTCAAGAAAAAAGAATAATCTGGGGAGTAAGGCCATGTGATGCTCGCAGCTTAACTATTTTAGATAGGGTATTCATTAATAAGGACTATGAGGATCCGTATTATTCCCATCTTCGGAAAAATACGGTAGTGATTTCTCTGGTTTGTCAAAAACCGGGGTTGGGATGTTTTTGTAAAGACCCTTTAACTATCGAAGGCTCAGATTTAATGCTGCTTGATTGCGGCGATACTTATTTAGTGAAATTAGTATCAGTTAAAGGCAAAGGACTTATTAAAAACCCCGTATTCACAGCAGATAAGCCGATAAATATTCCAATGGAGCTACCGGCAAATCCATTTAATTTAGAAATCGCCGATAAAGATTTAGCTGAAAAACTGGAGGTTATATATAGAAGCCCATTATGGCGAGAGCTACAGGAAAAATGCGTCAATTGTGGGGTGTGTACCTTTTTATGTCCTACCTGTCACTGCTTTGATTTGACTGATGATCAGAAAGGTAAAAAAGTTCGCAGTTGGGATTCTTGTATGTTTGCCAGTTTTACTAAACAAGCCTCCGGACATAATCCCCGTCCTACAGGGGCAGAACGATTGCGCCAGCGGGTTATGCATAAATTTAGATATTTTTTCGAAAATCATGGTATTTTTGCCTGTGTTGGATGTGGACGTTGTGTGTAGAAATGCCCCGTAAATCTCGACATCCGGGAAGTTTTACAAAGAATAAAGGAGGTGCAATAAATGCCAAATCCTTATTTACCCTATGAAATGAGAATAGAAAAAATTACAGAGGAAAATCCGGAAAATGACTTAAAAACCTTTATCCTAAGTTTTTTAAATGAACAGGATATAGAAAGATTTAAGTATTTGCCCGGTCAGTTTGGGGAAGTCGGTATTATGGGAGTTGGCGAAGCACCTTTTGGCATTGCCTCTGCACCCTGTGAACGGGGTATTCTTAAATTCTCTGTAAAACGAATGGGTTTTTTTACGAAATGCTTACATCAAGCTGAAGCAGGTGATATTGTAAGTTTACGGGGACCTTTGGGAAACAGTTGGCCTTTAGAAAAGTTAAAAGGGAAGGATGTTGTAATAATTGGAGGAGGGTTTGCTTTTACTACTTTAAGGTCTTTGGTTAGGTATATAATTGAACCTGAAAACAGAAGTGATTTCGGTCAGATAGATATTGTTTACGGTAACAGAGAACCGGGTCAAATTCTATATAAAGAAGAATTTAAGGAATGGCTAACGAGGGAAGATATTAATTTATACCTCTCAATAGATCGAGAAGTTCCAGGCTGGGATAAATATGTTGGCTTTGTACCGGAAATTACGGAAAAAGTAATAAATCCTTCAGTCACGGCTATTGCTTTAGTCTGTGGTCCACCGGTAATGATAAAATATACTTTACCGGTACTCCAAAACTTAGGATTTACTCCTGATCGTATCTATACATCCCTAGAAATGAAAATGAAATGTGGAATTGGCATGTGTGGTCGCTGCAACATCGGCAGCAAATATGTTTGCAAAGACGGTCCCGTATTCAGTATGGCTGAGCTAGAACAACTGCCTCCAGAGTATTGATCTTGGATAAGGGTATATCCATAAAAAATCGGATATATCCTTTTTCATTTTTTAACTATTTATGCATAAATTATGAAAATTAATCATTTTAATAAAATAAAAATATTATCATTAAATTGGCATATGTTCATAAAAATTGATATACTGTAAATGAGGATGTTTAGAAATTATACATAGTATATTCTGTGTTTTAGGAATTATTTAAAAAATTCAGAAAGGAGGGATAAAAATATCCTATCGTAATGATAAAGCCACTTTATTGAATGATGGACAGTTTGCTATAGGTCTAAAGAATATTGAAACTGAGTTCATCTTAAACAGTATTTCCGAAGGGGTTTTTGCCGTTGATGACGACTTAAATATTACCACTTTTAATAAGGCTGCCCAAGAGATAACCGGATATACTGTAGAAGAAGCCATTGGACAGAAGTGTTATAAAGTTTTGAACGGGTCCCATTGTTGCGGAGCCAGTTGCCTAATTCACAAAGCCTTTCAACAAGGTGAAAAAGGGTATTCTACTGATATAGTAATTGTGTCCAAAAGAGGCGAACCTATTCCTGTGGAAGTTACGGTATTACCCTTATTTGATAAACAAAAAAAGATCATCGGAGCTTTAGAAATATTTTCTGACTTACGGGAAATTCAAAAGTTACAACGGGAATTAAGAGGTCGGTATTGTTTTCATAATTTTATCGGTAAAAATCATAAGATCTTAGAAATCTACGAGATGATTGAAGCTGTAGCTCCTTATAAAACAAGTGTATTAATTGTCGGGGAAAGCGGAACGGGTAAAGAATTGGTAGCTAAAGCCATACATTATTTAAGTGATCGGAAATATAAGCCTTTTATTAAGGTTAATTGTGCGGCTTTAACTCCTTCCCTTTTAGAAAGTGAGTTTTTTGGCCACGAAAAAGGTGCTTTTACAGGCGCCCAGTTTACTCATAAAGGACGTTTTGAATTAGCGGATAAGGGTACAATTTTTTTAGACGAAATAGGAGAAATCCCAATTAATTTGCAGGCCAAATTATTAAGAGTATTGCAAGAAGGGGAATTTGAAAGGGTAGGCGGCAAAGAAACATTAAAAACGGATGTACGGGTGATAGCGGCCACAAATCGTAATTTGATTGAAGAAATTAATAATGGTAATTTCCGTCAGGATTTATTTTATCGACTAAATGTTTTTCCTATTAAAATACCGCCCCTTCGGGAAAGAAAAGATGATATACCCCTATTGATTGATTATTTTATCTCTAAGTTTAATTCAGCTTTTAATCAATCGAAAAAAGGAGTATCTGATGAGGCTTTAGAATTTCTCCTTCGTTACAACTATCCCGGAAATGTACGAGAATTAGAAAATGCCATTGAATATGCATTTATTAAAGGCAAATCGGAGTTTATTTTATTGGAGGACTTGCCTGAGAACATGAATATGAGCAATAACAAATCGTATTTTGAAAAACTGGCGGATGTAGAAAAATATCATATTCAGCAAATTCTAAAGAAATATGGAGGTAATAAGCAAAAAACAGCCAAAGCATTGGGTATTACCCGGAAAACTTTATATGATAAAATTGAAAAATACAATATAAGCTTCTGACTATTTTTTACACACAGCTAGGTATTTTTGAAACACATGCTAATGATTAAAAAGGACCATTTAGCCCAAAAATGCGGGATAAATGGTCTTTTTTTTTTATGGCACGATATTTGCACTATATTTTAGTAAAGTGATTTAGGAGGGGAGTAATATGGTAGAGCTTGATAAGGATGGTTTTTTGCAGGACCCCAAAAAGTGGACTAAAGAGATTGCCATCTATTTGGCTGAGCAAGATAATATTACTCTTACTGAAAAGCATTGGGAAATTATATTGTTTATCCGGGAGTATTATGATGATTTTGATTCTATCCCGCCGGTCCAAAAAATTTGTGCTCGTACAGGTTTACGGGTAATAGATCTCTTTGATTTATTCCCGCGTGGTCCTATTAACGGTGCCTGCCGTATTGCAGGCTTGCCCTCTAAAGCAAGGTTTGATTAGAAAAATAAGGAGGTGGAAGGCATGTTAAAATCTACAACCTTTAGAAGGCATTATTTGAGTATGGGTTGTCAATGTGTAAAAGACGAAAATAAATGGAAAGAAATGGTGCATGATGTGTTAAAAAGAGAAAATATTATGCCCACTCCTGAACACTATAAGGTTTTAGACTTGGTAC
>ENA-OWPA01002085-OWPA01002085.1-bioreactor-metagenome-genome-assembly--contig:-NODE-2085-length-10794-cov-4.351591_pt1 | contig 10794 bp, 7 predicted proteins | sample MGYA00238139_ERZ651803 | MGnify/ENA primary metagenome ERZ651803 (study PRJEB26909, sample SAMN07631231) | bioreactor metagenome | isolation source: Switchgrass digestor | place: USA: Dartmouth...
CTTCCAGCCACTCTGCAACTCCGTTATGCACATATTTTCCTTCAAACACCTCCCCTATCCTGCGTATGGGAGGAAAAACCGAATCCGGCGGAGGAAATTCCTCGGGCAGCAGTTTTCTTCCGACGATTTTCAGCGCTTTTTCATTATATCGCTTATTTAACTCAATCCGCCTCTCCACTGGCGTATAGCCCCAGGGGTTGCCTTCCTCTCCCAGTTCCGCAAACACGCATTCCTCGCTCATGCGGATACCCAGAGCAACCTGCGGTGCCTTTGGGCTGAAGCAGTTATCCTCATGGGCTAAAGCATCATCCTCCCAGAACTTTTCGATATCAACATCCAGCATATTTTGGTCCCCCTTATTTTTTCCCTTTTACACAATAATACTATTTCAACTGCCTTTATTCCATAAAATTAGTAAAAATTTATTAAACAAAGCAGGATATCCCATTCTTCTTTTACTGCCAGCCAGTCAATTTCTTCAGTTTTTGCATAAAACTATGCATTATTTTCTTAATTAATATACTGGTGCTCAGTCTTGCTTATAGCAATTACTGCTATGCAGAAATTGGCTTTATAGCCATAAAGAGTTTGAATGAATGAAAGCCTCCAACATTTGCTTTGGCAATATGCTCCTCAAGCCATTGATGTTCCCCATATTCATACCGTTATAATATACTTTTAAAATCACTATGGGTCTTTGCCGGAGATATCATAAATGCTCGTTTATATAAGTAAACCGCCCTAATTTTACCATAAAAAAAAGAAGCTGATCATTCCTATTTGAAATCGGCTTCTTATGTTAGATTTTTGATTTTTTTAATTCACTAAAGTTAGATTGTGAGAGAATTAAGCAAAGGAAATGCAAAAGGATTTGAATCACGAAGATTCAAATCCCTATTACTGCAAATTTCACTATGGAGCCGCTGGTGGGAATCGAACCCACGACCTGCTCATTACGAGTGAGCTGCTCTACCTCTGAGCCACAGCGGCATTTATGAACACAATAAAAATATTAGCCCCTAATTAGTGTTTTGTCAATACCGCATTTATGACCAAAAATGAAAAATGTGCTGATTCTATAAACAACTTCATAGGGGCTTTTATGCATCCGCCTTTCTTCTGTGGGCTTTGGTCTCCTTATCCTCGACATCTTCCGATAGGGGGAAGTTCTTCCTTTGCCCTTCCTGCTTCTTCGGATAGCTGTTCTCAACCCCAGAACCTTCTGTAGCCATGGAGCTATCCTTTGTAGATGTGTCATCCTTCATCAAAAGTTTTTCTATATCCAACCTGTTCTTAGCCTGTATCTCTTCCGTCCTGATTGCTGTCTGGGCCCTTATTTGCTCAATTTTCAACTTCATTTCCGTTATTTTAACCACAGTCACAATACTGACCGGTATTAAAGCGAGAATTCCCACAATAATAATTCCGGTTAAGTTGCCATCAATCATTCTACTCCCCCCAGCTGCTTACTTAACTAAATACATTTTACCCCATATATTTTCTCAGAAAATGCCAGACTTTTCAAGAGATATGCTTACAAAGCAACGAAAATCTCTGGCGGTATAACCGAAGCTCACTGCCATCTCTCAATTTTGTCAGAAGTTACAACTCCATAAATCAGAGGCTTTCTTTCAGGTTTTTCACTGGTGATGCTCATTGCTTCATGAAATATGTCCAATGCTTCTGCCAAGCGGCCCTCTTCATTTACATAAAATTCTGCAATTGTGTCCCCTTTATTTACATAATCCCCAAGCTGTTTATTCATGACGATTCCCACCGCAGGATCAATACTGTCTTCCTTTGTTGTTCTGCCCGCGCCCAGAAGCTGTGCGCTTATGCCTATTTCCTGCGTTTTTATCTTGCTGATGTAACCTTCCCGGTCTGCCTTAAAGGGTATTATTTTTCGAGGCTGAGGTAAAAGGGAGGTATCTTCAATAATCCTTTCATCTCCACCCTGGGCTCTTATCATCTCTTTTAACTTCCTCGCTCCCTGCCCGCTGATAAGAGCATTTTCCGCAAGCCTGCGGGCCTCGTCCACAGTGCCGCACTTTCCGGCTGTATATAGCATATATGCCGCCAGCAATACAGATACATCCCGAAGCCTACCGGTTACTCTCCCCTTGAGCACATCCACAGCTTCCCTAACCTCCAGTGCGTTGCCTACAGCCAATCCCAGAGGTTGGTTCATATCGGTGACAATAGCTGTTGTTTTGCGTCCAACGCTGTTCCCTATATCCACCATCTCTTTTGCCAGCATAAAAGCATCGTCGATATCCTGCATGAAGGCACCGCTTCCCGCCTTTACATCGAGGACTATGGCATCAGCTCCCGCAGCGATTTTTTTGCTCATTATGCTGCTGGCGATCAGGGGCATGCTTTCGACGGTGGCAGTGACATCCCTCAGGGCATAGAGCAGCTTATCCGCCGGCACCAGGTTTTGAGTCTGGCTCATGACGGCCAGCCCGATCCTGTTGACAATGCTTGTGAAATGGTCTATGGACAAATTCACATTAAAACCGGGGATGGCCTCCAGCTTATCTATGGTTCCTCCCGTATGTCCCAGTCCTCTTCCCGACATTTTAACCACAGGCACACCACAGGCAGCAACAAGGGGTGCTGTTATAAGGGTTGTGGTGTCCCCCACACCTCCGGTGCTGTGCTTGTCAACCTTTATGCCCGGAATGGCTGAAAGGTCCACCATATCGCCGGAATCCGCCATCGATATCGTCAAATCCGCCGTTTCCCTTTTATTCAAGCCTTTAATATAGATCGCCATGAGCAGCGCCGACACCTGATAATCAGGGATGCTGCCGGAAACATAACCCTTTATGAAAAAATCAATTTCTTCTTTTGTCAGCTCTCTGCCATCGCGTTTTTTTGCAATGATATCATACATTCTCATGGGACCCACTTCCTCCCAGCTCCGGATTATTGGCTCTACATTCCTGTTTTTAGGCCATCACCGCCGATATTCTCCTGCCAAGGCATGACATAAAGTACATCTTAAAGCATCGGATAAACCTGCCTTCCCCATGAAGCCTGCTCCAATAAGAATTAATCTACCATTCCGGTATCCTCAAACCCCTGAAGCTTACCGTAAGCCGCTTAGCCTGGCGGCGATTTCCTTCACCTTGTATTTCACCTTTTCCTCATCTATTGTCAGCAGCTTCCTGTTTTCCATCACAACCTCACCGTTAATGATAACCGTATCCACATCGGAGCCTTGTGCCGAATACACAACTGCCGATATGGGATTATTCACCGGGCACAGATGAGGCTTATCGATATCCAGCAGAATGATGTCAGCTTTCATACCCTCGTCTATATAACCGGTATCGTCGCCAAATCCCAGAGCCGAAGCTCCATTTGCGGTAGCCATTCTCAGTACCTGCTTTGCATTCATAAGCGTGGGGTTACACTGGACCCCTTTATGAAGAAGAGCTGCCAGGTGCATCTCCTCAAACATATTAAGATTGTTATTGCTGGCGGCTCCGTCGGTGCCAAGACAGACATTGATTCCCCTATCCAGCATATCAGGCACTCTTGCAATTCCGCTGCCCAGCTTCAGATTGCTGCCGGGATTGTGCACCGCATTGACATTTCTGCTTTTTAATATTTCCATGTCACTGTCGCTAAGGTGCACACAATGAGCAGCTATGACCGGCACATCAAAGATGCCGAACTCCAGGCATGCTTCTGCAGGATTCATGCCGTACATCCTAATGCTGTTATTGCGCTCCGCCTCAGTTTCCAGCACATGAATGTGTATTCCGGCGTTTAGCTTTTTTGCAAGCTCCGCAGCTTCCCTAAGTGACATTTCATCATACAGGTATACTGAATGTATTTCCACACAGGTTTTTATTCTTCCATTGCCTTGATTATTCCATGTCTTGAAATATTCCATGCAGCCTTCGGAATCAACGCTTATACCAGGCTTTCCCCTGAGATTGGATACCAGGGGCCCTTTTGAAATATTCGCCCTGATTCCCGATTCCAACACGGCACGGGCCACTTCATCCATATGAAGATACATATCGGCAAAGCAAGTTGTTCCCGACTTTATCATCTCGGCTATAGCCAGCATGGTACCCCAATAAATGTCCTCTGGGCCAAGCTTTGCCTCCAGGGGAATTATCCTGTTAAAAAGCCACTCTTCCAGAGCGAGGTCATCAGCAAAATTCCTCAACAGAGTCATGGAGCTATGGGTATGAGCATTGACCAAACCCGGCATTGCCAGCCGGTTTTTACCGTCTATAACTTTATCCGGGTTAAAACCTGGAGGAGTATTCCCACCGGCGTTCACAAAGAGGATGGTATCCCCCTGTATTCCGATATTTCCGTTTCTGATTATATTTTGCTCCGATCCGGATATAATAACATCTACGTTTTTTATCAATATGTTCATAGGATTGCCTTTCCTCCGGCATTCTTTATTTTATTACATAATGCATATACTGTACAAACCCGGTTAAGAAACAGGTTAAGAAGGAGCAGGTGGAATCAGGTTGAAACAGTGTACAGCAAATCATTTGTTTGCGATCATTATAAATATCCCTATATTTCTGGCGTCCTGAACCATCTGGGTTTTAATCCCTTTAAACCCGGCAGCCATGAACCATTTTTTCATCTCGTTTTTATTAAAACCCATCCATACATCATGCATCTTCTCTTTGAGCTCCCTGTCGGAATGCTCCACATAGTCCGATACCACAGCTATTCCACCGGGCTTTACGATTCTGTACATCTCCCTTATTTGAACCTCAGGATCCTCCATATGATGCAGGAACATGTTGGCACATACCGCATCAACACTAGAATCCTCCACCGGAACATCCTCGGCCTGGGTCTGGAGAGTCTCCACATTCGTTATCCCGCTTTTTTCAGCTTTTTTTCTGAGCTCTTTCAGCATTTCTCCGGATATATCCACAGCTATAACCTTTTTTACCAGCTTTGAAATGCCCCTTGCTATATATCCGTCTCCGCAGCCGAGATCCATAACAATCATATCTTTGTTAAATATGTTCATTTCTATGAGCTTATTCTTTATGGATTCGCCATAGTAACTCCTGCTCAGTTCCTCCCATTTGGGGGCAACCTCATCAAAAAAATCTTTGGCGTCCACCTCACTGAGAGAGTAAGACTGCGAATCTCCGGAAGAAAGCCAGTCAATCAAAGCTTTCCTGCTGAATCTCCATTCCCGCCCGATCTTTCTGGCCGGAACCTTTTCCTCTTTAAGGAGCTTGATAAATGTCTTTACACTCACTCCGAAAAGTTCGGCCGCTTCCTCCATTGTAAGTATTTCCTTATCCAACCATCCCACTCCAAGCCGCATGTATTTTAAAAATATGGTTCTTTACACCGCCCAGCTTTCCAGATACTTTTTCTGGTCGTCGGTAAGCTTATCTATCTCAATTCCCCAGGACTTGAGCTTCATCTCGGCAACGCGGTTGTCAATGTCCGCAGGCACATCCACCACTTTGTTTCCCATCTTGCTGTAATTATTCAGCATATATTGCGCACTCAAAGCCTGCAGAGCAAAGCTCATATCCATTATCTCGGCAGGATGTCCATCCCCTGCGGCGAGGTTTACAAGCCTTCCTTCCGCCAACAGGTTAAGCCATCTTCCGTCGCTCATCCTGTAGCCTGTTATATTTTGCCTCTGTACTTTTTTCTCTACAGCCAGGGCTTCCAGTTCCGGAATGCATATTTCCACATCGAAGTGTCCGGCATTGCACATTATCGCTCCGTCCTTCATCACTTTAAAGTGTTCCTCGCTGATCACCCTTTTGCATCCGGTTACAGTGATGAATATATCGCCCACCTTAGCCGCATCATTCATCTTCATGACTTTAAAGCCATCCATGACTGCTTCGGCTGCTTTCACCGGATCTACTTCACAGACGATCACGCTGGCACCAAGCCCTTTGGCTCTCATAGCCACTCCTTTGCCGCACCATCCATATCCGATGACTACCACATTTTTTCCTGCGACAATCAGGTTTGTAGTCCTGTTGATGCCGTCCCAGACGGATTGTCCTGTGCCATAACGGTTGTCAAAAAGGTATTTGCAGTAAGCATTGTTTACCGCTATCATCGGGAACATAAGAGAACCTTCTCTTTCCATGGCTTTGAGCCTGATAACGCCCGTAGTCGTTTCTTCGCAGCCACCCATTATATGAGGAAGCAGTTCTCTTCTTTTCGTATGCAGCATATGAACCAGATCTCCGCCGTCATCTATTATTATATTGGGCTTGTATCCCAAAGCCATATTCAGGTGCTCCATATACTCTTCACTGGTTGCATTGTGCCATGCATATACATCAAGTCCGTCGGCTGCAAGAGCTGCTGCCACGTCATCCTGAGTCGAAAGGGGGTTGCTTCCTGTAACCGACACCTCACCTCCGCCGGCAGCGATCACCTTTGCCAGATAAGCGGTTTTAGCTTCCAGATGGACTGATATTGTCACCCTCACGCCTTTAAAAGGCTGAGTTTTACTGAACTCATCTTCCAAACTTCTCAACAGCGGCATGTTCTTTCTTACCCACTCAATCTTCTGCCTTCCTGATTCTGCCAGGTTTATGTCGCGAATAACACTCTTCATAGTACAATCCTCCAAGCATTTGATTCTTTTTGATGCCTTTTCCCGCATCCAATACGTTTTTTAATATAAATATAAAATCCATTATTATATAAAATATCTAAAATTTATTTTCGTTATAAAAATCAATATTCGCTCAAATTTGCCTTGTTATATTAAATTTGCTTCAATAAAAGCTCCAGAGAGGGCTCCAGAAAGCAACATCTAAAGTCACAGCCATATTAACAAAAATGGCGGAAGGTCAATCAGTGATAATCAAGCCTCATACATTCCAATTGCTTATAAGCTTGTTTACCAGGGAAACAAACCTGGTCTCCACCTTTTTTGCTGTTTCCATAACTTCCTCATGGGACAGGGGCTGCTCCAAAATGCCGGCTGCCATATTGGTTATGCATGAAATACCCAGGACTTTCATGCCGGCATGCCTGGCTGCAATAACCTCCGGAACGGTGGACATGCCTACGGCATCGGCTCCCAGTATTCTCAAAGCCCTTATTTCCGCCGGGGTTTCATACATGGGCCCCTGGGTAAAAGCGTAAACCCCCTTCTGCAGCTTGATGCCCAGTTCACCGGCTGTTTTTTCTGCCATGGCGATCAGCTCTTTGCTGTATGCCTCGCTCATATCGGGGAACCTAACCCCAAATTCATCCGCATTCTTACCCCTCAAGGGCGATGGAGCAAAAAAGCTGATATGATCGGTTATGAGCATAAGATCCCCCGGACTGAAATCCCTGTTTACACCCCCTGCTGCGTTGGTGACCAGAATATGGCTTATGCCTAAAAGCTTAAACACCCTGATATGAAAAACAACCTGAGATATGTCGTAACCCTCATAAAAATGGAAACGGCCTTTCATGACAAGAACCGGCTTCCCTCCGATCTCTCCGGCAATGAGCTTTCCGGCATGCCCTTCAACTGTGGGTATGGGGAAATTAGGGATATCTCCGTAGTCAATCTCAATTTGCTCTTTAACTTCATTAACCAACGGTCCTAGACCCGACCCTAAAACAATTCCTATCTGAGGCTTGGTAGTCAACCGTTTCTGTATATATTCCGCGCTTTCCGCCGCTTTTCTATAAAGATCATCCATTGCTGCCATATCCTCCTAATAAATATATAGTATTATATCATGAAAGAAAAGCAATTCATGATACAAGGCTTTCCATGCACCTATTAAAAAGGAAACTGCACGGACATTAATTCATATAACAACCGGTCAATATTTTTATCGCTGCAGTTATTATACCATTATAATCTAATATTTGAAATACCATGCTTTTTTATGAGCATTGAAATTCCAGGGAAAAGTTTCCTGAATATGAGCTTTACTAATATAAGATTTCATCCCGGTGACAAAAGCCATTGGCTTTCGGTTAAGCTCTTTGTTAACCCCATCCATTTCATTATATCCATGCTTGCAGTCGGAACGTCCAGGGATGTCCCCGGAGCTCCCGTCAATATTTCAGATAAATATATTCCATAATTTACTCATAAATCCGCAGAAAATCTAATGGTATAATTTATTTATAGCCGTAAAACATAGATTGCACAGGGAGGGAACATATATGAAGCCACATGCTTTATCGGATTTCATCAGAAAAACTTCATACCTTCTTGCAGCTGTCCTGGCAGGTCTTTGCCTGTTTTTAACCATATTTATATTCAGCATTAACCGTACGGTTTTGAATATGGAGTTTCACAGGTATCTGTTTGAAAAAAACGACATTTACGGCCATGTATATGAAGTCATAAATGCTTCGATGCCTGGCTTTCTTAAGGACTTGGAAAAGAGCTTGCCGGATGATGTCAAACAGCAGGTGGATCTTGCCGGCATGTTAGAAAGCTCCGTTACTTCCGATATGGTAAAAACCAACCTGGACTCGCTTAGGGATGGTTTATTCCAGTATTTTAGCGGCCAAAGCATGTTTCTTCCCGAGATATATTTTGAAATAAACCCCAGCCTATACACTGAAAACCGGGTGCAAACTAATAATCAATTGGATATGGCAGTGCAAGCATTTTCCAAAATAGACAGGATCAATCTGAGCGCTGTCCTGCTTTATTTAAATAGAAACGATATTTCAGATTTATTTTTGTTCATAAAATTCATCTATTATGTATTTAATACCGCTCCGGGCATTTTGTTGCTCATAGCATTGCTGCTGTTTTTTATCAGTTTGATATTGTCCCGGAAACCCGCAGATATCAGCCGTTGGGCATCCATCCTTTCCGCTTCCTGTGGTATTGCAGGTTTCTTATCGGGAAGCGGGTTGATTCTGTATATATACATTTTTATGAAGGGAGCGGCATACCCTCTTACCGCTTCTCTTCCTCTGGAAGGTGAAGTGATCGTGTCATACATTCGGGAATGCATGCTTCCTTCCTCCGTATTTACCTTGGCTTCCGGGCTTATTTTTTGCATTATATCGATCGTCCTGCATTATGCTCCCTCAGTTTTACCATCGGTATTCTCCGGAAAAAGCAAGATGCCGCAAAAAGTAGTCGTCTTGAATAATAATGTGCTGCAAACCCTGAAACTAACGGCTTATGTATTCCTATGCCTGCTTATTGTTTCATTCATAAGCCTGAAGCTTCAATCCTTCAAAAGGGACTATGAAGCCAACAATTTTGCCTCTGCCGTTGAAAAAATGAAAAATTCCAACAAAATCACCCAGGTTATATCTGCCAAGGATGAAGCCATATATACCGTCAACATAAAGCTAATAGACAAGGAAACGGAAGAACCGGTTCCAGGCATTATGGTTGACATAAACGGAGAATCTGCTTCCTCCGGTAAAAAGTATGATCTGACCTCAATAACGGATGAAACCGGCACAGCCAGATTCACGGTCGACAAGGGAAATTTCAAGGCAAGCTTCGTTAGTACGGATTTTCCAAGGGAATATCAGATGCCTTCGCCCTTCTTTTTCGAAATGAAAACGGCAGGCACAACCATAATCACAATAAGACTGGAGCGGCAACCTGTACTTGTTCAGGATGGCATGGGAATCATAGAGATAGAAGTGCTGGGCAAGGATAATAAGCCCTTGGAAGGTCTCGAGCTCACTTTGGGGGAGGTTGTCCTGGGCCTGGAGAATGACACCCGGTATAATGTCTTCTCTTATACAAATTCGGAAGGCATTGCCGTATTCAAGGTTGCTCCGGGGACATACAGCGCATCCTTTACCGAGTCAGGACTAATCAAAAGCTACGTCACTCCCTCTCCTTTTGAAGTAACCGCAGCACAAGGCTCAATAGCCAGATACACAATAAGGCTGGCAGAACCATAATAGCATAGTCAAAAACTTAGTCGGTTCGCCTAAAGTTTTTATGACCGACGCCATAACCGGTCTGCTTCCGGTGTCAAGCAGCTCTGATAAATCAAATATTTTATTGGTTTGAAGAGCCTGCTAAAAGAGCTTACCAGCCTTCAGACCATATCAGTCCCGGCGGTTATGCCTTCATGTATTGGCGATCGATCTTGGAACATGGAGTTTTGATATCCCATCGTTTTTTTGTATCAGACAACCCGTGAATTCTTCGGGTTGCCTTATTTCTTTTTCCATACATATTCAGCTGTTTTCAATATGCATACCTTGCAGGGTGAATAGCCCTTTTGAACAGCATATTCACGGCTTATCGGTTTTCTGCTTTTCTTAAGATATTCGCAGCCATCCGCATGATATTTTTTGCCATAATTGGTGACATACACAATGTCATCTCCGCTGTCTCCATTGTCCTTGCTGCCATCTTCGGAATCTTTACCTTTTTCATCATCTTCACCGCTGCTCCAGGCTTCATATACTCCGCTGCTTCCATGGAGCCATGCTCTTTCCACCGCCACATGCCTTGTGACAATCCCTTTTTCCGGGAAAAAAGGTATGGGAACTTTGATACTGTATTCTACTGCTATTACGATATTGTCCGGATCAGGGACTAAACCCCATTCCTCATATATCCTCCGGTTTGCTTCATTCCTGCTTTTCAACTCATATTCCACTATTCCCTGGGGAAGTTCAATCATTTTCAGTTCTATTTTCCCGGCATCAACCATTCCTTCCTGCAGGAATTTTTCCATAAGATGTGTTACCACTGCATATTTTACTTTTGTTTTGAGGCTGAAATAATCCCCGGAATACCTGCTGCTCAGGTAACTTCTCAGCCCGTCTTTGTAATCCTCTTTGATCCTCTCTATT
>ENA-OWPA01002086-OWPA01002086.1-bioreactor-metagenome-genome-assembly--contig:-NODE-2086-length-10794-cov-2.730335_pt1 | contig 10794 bp, 10 predicted proteins | sample MGYA00238139_ERZ651803 | MGnify/ENA primary metagenome ERZ651803 (study PRJEB26909, sample SAMN07631231) | bioreactor metagenome | isolation source: Switchgrass digestor | place: USA: Dartmouth...
AAGGAAAAGATTGAAGAAATACTTAAGAGAAATGGATTCAGCATAGGTGAAGAATCCATCATAGACATTCCAGATGACAGTGAAGCTGCTTATAAGGCTGTAGAGCTAATAAACGAGAAGAAAGCTGATTTTATAATGAAAGGGAAAATACAAACAGCCGATTTGTTAAAGGCAGTTGTTGACAAGGAAAAGGGCATTAGAACTGGAAGGCTTATGACCCACTTTGCCTTTTTGGAAATACCTACTTATCATAAGCTAGTTGTTATAACTGATGGCGGTATGGTAATGTATCCAACTCTTGAGCAGAAGAAAGGCATAGTACAAAATGCTGTTGATGTTTTATTATCCCTAGGATATGAAAAACCAAAGGTAGCAGCGTTGGCAGCAGTAGAAAAGGTAAATCCTAAGATGCCAGAGGCTGTTGATGGCTACGAATTGAAGAAGATGGCTGAAAGTGGAGAAATAGAAAACTGCATAATTGAAGGACCTATTTCCTACGATTTAGCCATGAGCAAGGAATCTGCTGAGATAAAAGGCTTTGATAGTCCAGTTGTAGAGGATGTGGACATATTCCTAGCACCCAATATAGCTACAGGTAATATTTTAGCTAAAGCACTAATATATTCAGCAAATGCTAAAATGGCTGGATTCATAGTGGGAGCGAAAGTGCCAATCATATTGACATCAAGAGGATCTTCTTCTGAAGAGAAATACTTATCAATCGTGTTGGCAGCAGCTGTTAACATGAAATAATAATCTATAGGGAGGAAGGAAAATGGCAAAGAGCTTATTTAGAGATCAATTAGCTAATTTAAAGCCTTATGTTCCAGGAAAACCAATTGAAGAAGTTCAAAGAGAGTATGGAATAGAAGAAGTTGTAAAACTAGCTTCCAATGAGAACCAATTGGGACCATCACCTATGGCAGTAGAAGCAGTAAAAAGAGAAGCAGAAAATATAAACATATATCCTGATCCTAGTGCAGGTGAGTTAAGAAGAGAACTAGGTAAAATATATGATGTAGAACCAGATACCATTGTCGTAGGAAACGGTGGAGAACAAATATTGGAGATAATTGCAAGGACTTTCATAAATCCCGGTGATGAAGTTATAACTGCTGATACTACTTTTGACATATTAGGCATTCAAGTATCCTATTTGGGTGGAAAGGTAGTAACAGTGCCTTTGAAGGACTACAAGCAAGATTTTGAAGGATTCGTAAAAGCTATAAATGAAAAGACCAAGCTAATATATGTCTGCAATCCAAACAATCCTCTTGGAAACATAGCTACAAAAGATGAAGTTGAGTATCTTGTTAATAATGTTCCTGAGGATGTGGTAATAGTATTTGACGAAGCTTATTATGATTTTGCTAAAGTAAATCCAGATTATCCAGAGACTATAGATATATTAAAGAGAAGACCAAATACCATAATACTTAGAACCTTCTCCAAGGTAACAGGAATTGCAGGAGTTCGTATAGGATATGCTGTTACTTCCAAGGAAATAGCAGTGGAAATGAGCAAAATTAAAGGCACATTCAATGTTAACCGATTAGCACAAGCTGCAGCATTGGGCGCTTTGAAAGATGAAGAGCATATTAAAAAGACTGTAGAGTTAAACTATAAATCCTTAGGCATGATGGAAAAGGCCTTTGAAGAACTAGGATTAGAATACGTAAAATCAAACGCTAACTTTGTATTCGTAAACGTAGGCAAAGATTCTAAAGTGGTTTCTGAAGAGCTATTAAAGAGAGGTATAGTAATCAAAGCTGGAAACATATGGGGTTGGAATACATGGCTTAGAGTAAGTACTGGAACTGTGGAGCAAACTGAGAAATTCCTAACTGCTTTAAGAGAAGTGTTGAAAAACTAGATTAGAAAGGAGATCCTTATGAGTTACTATATACTAGCTATTAATCCAGGTTCCACTTCTACAAAGATTGCTCTATACGAAGATGAAAAAGAGGTATTCACTAAGACATTGGAGCACCCAGTGGAAGAACTAGAAAAATACGATAATACACAAGACCAATATGAGATGAGAAAAGATGCAGTTCTAGCTTTTCTAAAGGAGAAGAATTTTGATATTAAGAACTTATCAGCAGTAGTAGGAAGGGGAGGAATGCTTCCTCCAGTAAAATCAGGAGCTTATGTAGTAAATGAGCTCATGCTAGATACTCTTAAAAATAGACCTGTTATGGAGCATGCTTCAAATTTAGGAGCTCCTATTGCTTATGAGATTGCAAAAGCGGCAGGTGTAAACGCTTATATTTACGATTCAGTTAGAACTGATGAGCTAATTGATATAGCCCGCATATCCGGGATGCCTGATATACCAAGAACAAGCACAAGCCACGTATTGAACAGTAGAGCAATGGCCATAAAAGCAGCTAAGAAATATGGTAAGAGATATGATGAGGAGAATATTGTAGTAGCCCATCTAGGAGGAGGAATTTCCTTAAGCGTTCATGAAAAGGGAAGAATAGTAGATATAATCTCCGACGATGAAGGGCCTTTCTCTCCAGAAAGAGCAGGAAGGGTTCCATGTAGAGACCTTATAGAATTGTGCTATTCAGGAAAGTATGACAAGAGGACAATGCATAAGAAGTTGAGAGGAAATGGTGGACTAAAAGCATACCTTGGCACTACAGACGCAAGAGAAGTAGAAAAGATGATTGAAGCAGGCGATGAAAATGCTAAATTAATTTATGAAGCAATGGCTTATCAGATTGCTAAAGGAATAGGAGAACTGGCTACAGTTGTAGAAGGAAAAGTAGATGCTATAATCTTAACAGGCGGCATTGCTTATTCTAATATGCTTACTTCTTGGATTAAAAAGAGAGTGGAGTTTATTGCACCTGTTGAAATAATGCCAGGAGAAAACGAAATGGAATCTCTAGCTTATGGTATACTTAGAGTGTTGAGAGGAGAAGAAAAAGCTAGAGAATATACGGAATAAGGCGAAATATTAAGAAAATTTTTTATAATGTTAAATACTTGAATAAAATCCTCTGCAGTGATAGAATAGACTTGGCAAATGGTTGTTAATGACTTAGCATTTATAGAGTGGGAAAAGGTTTTTCCTTAATAAAATATTAGGAGGTATAGCGATGGCAAATGAAAAATTAAATCCATTAGAAAATGCGCAGATGCAAGTTAAAATTGCTTGCGACAAATTGGGATTAGACCCAGCAGTATATGAAATATTAAAAGAGCCACAAAGAGTTATCGAAGTAAATATACCTGTAAAAATGGACGATGGAACTATAAAAACATTCAAAGGATACAGATCACAACACAATGACGCTGTAGGACCAACAAAAGGTGGAGTTAGATTCCATCCAAATGTAAGCTTAGACGAAGTTAAAGCTCTTTCAATTTGGATGACTTTCAAAGGTGGAGTTATGGGTCTACCATATGGTGGAGGAAAAGGTGGAATTATAGTTGATCCATCAACTCTATCACAAGGAGAATTAGAAAGACTTTCAAGAGGATATATAGACGCACTTTACAAGTACTTAGGAGAAAAATGTGACATCCCAGCACCAGACGTAAACACTAATGGTCAAATAATGGCTTGGATGGTTGATGAATATAATAAGCTAACAGGAACTTCAGCACTAGGAGTTATTACTGGTAAACCAGTAGCATGGGGTGGTTCTGAAGGAAGAAATGAAGCAACAGGATTTGGAGTTGCTGTAATTGCTAGAGAAGCAGCTAAGAAGTATGGAATCGATATGAATGGTGCTAAAGTTGCTGTACAAGGATTTGGTAACGTAGGTCGTTATACTGTTAAGAATGTTCAAAGACAAGGTGCTAAGGTAGTAGCAGTTGGAGAATGGGCACCATCAGTTGGTACTTATGCAATATACAATGAAGATGGATTAGATTTCGAAGATATGCTAGCTTACATGAATGAACATAGAAATCTAGTTAACTATCCAAAAGCTAAGATGATTTCTCTTGATGAATTCTGGAAATTAGATGTAGATATACTAATTCCAGCTGCATTGGAAAATGCTATAACTAAAGAAGTTGCTGAAAATGTAAAAGCTAAGTTAATCTGCGAAGCAGCTAACGGACCAATCACTCCAGAAGCTGACGAAGTATTAAATCAAAGAGGAATCCCTGTTACTCCAGATATCTTAACTAACGCTGGTGGAGTAGTTGTATCATACTTTGAATGGGTACAAAACTTACAAGGATACTACTGGACAGAAAAAGAAGTTGAAGAAAAACAAGAAACTAAGATGGTACAAGCATTCAACGATATTTGGAAATTAAAAGAAGAACAAAATTGTACAATAAGACAAGCTGCTTACATGATTTCAGTTAAGAAAGTAGCTGAAGTAATGAAGTTAAGAGGATGGTATTAATCCGATAATATAAATAAAAACTGGTCGAAAAGACCAGTTTTTATTTTTCACTAATATTTTATAAATTTGTTTCAAGAAAAGCTTCTATAATTTATAATGTTTTTATAGAAAATTTTTTAATGAATAGAAAAGTTCTATTTCTCAAAGATAACTTATAAATTTACATATGCATTAATTTAGAAAAACTTTAAAATAAGGGGGATAAATTGTGTTTGAAGTTAGATTGATTAACCCAGAGATGACTTATTCGCTTAGGCACAACATTCTTCGTCCTAACCAGTCAATAGAAGATTGCAAGTATACAACAGACTATGAAGAGGGATCATTCCATGTTGGAGTTTTTTATCAGGGAAAGCTCATTTCCATTGCATCTTTTTGCATTGAAAACCATCCTGATTTTCCCCAAGAAGTTCAATATCGATTAAGGGCTATGGCAACAGTTGAAAAGTTTCGGAGAATGGGCGCAGGAAGACAGGTTGTAAGTTTTGCTGAAAAGATAATCAAAGACAAAGGCGTTGAAATATTGTGGTGTAAGGGAAGAGTTGACGCCCAAGGGTACTATGAAAAATTGGGATTCAAACCCCATGGAGAGGTATTCGATTATCCACCACTAGGGCCTCATATAATTATGTATAAAAAACTTTAACACAATTCCCAGCTGCCTAAAACTTTTATTAGTATGGTCTTTTGTTTAAACTAAGTAAATAGTATACTCCTCAGTAGGAATCCTTTCCAAATTTCTAAAACATAGGGTTGAGCTTTATGCTATTAGCAAATATAAGACAAAAGAGCCGTTTTATGTTTAATTTCTCCCTTCTATAAATTTTATAATATCTTAAAGGCTTTTATTATTTTTGGGTATAATATCAGTTGTAAATACATCAAGAGGAAAGGAGTATCCAATGGACTACAATATAATAGAAAAGGATAATCAAATCATATTAAAGGACATGGAGGACTTTGAACCAAAGCACATATTTGAATGTGGGCAAGCTTTTAGGTGGAAAAGAGAAGAGGATGGAAGCTATACTGCTGTCCATAAAGGAAAGATTATAAACGTAAGAAGAGAAGGAAAGGATGTAATATTCTCCAATACTAATAGGATAGAATTTGAAAATACTTGGTATAGCTATTTTGATTTAGGAAGGGATTATAGTAAAATAAAAGAAGAGCTTTCAAAAGATCCAATACTAAAGGAAGCTATCCAGTTTGGTCAAGGCATCAGAATATTAAAGCAAGAACCATATGAGACTACTATTTCTTTTATAATTTCAGCTAATAATCAAATACCCAGAATAAAAAAATCCATTGAGCTTATAACCGAAAGCTTTGGAGACTACATTGAAACCTACAGAAAACAAAAATATTATTCCTTTCCAACTGCTGATGTTTTAGCTAAGGTAGATGTTGAGGAGCTGGAGAGAAACTATAAAGTAGGCTTTAGGGCTAAATACATAGTGGAATCTTCAAAGAAGATTCTAAGCAAAGAAGTGGATTTGGAATTAATTGATAGCCTTCCAATGGAACAAGCTCAAGAGGAGCTTATGAAGCTTCCTGGAGTAGGGCCTAAGGTGTCCAACTGCATACTCTTGTTTGCCTTTAACAAAGTAGACGCTTTTCCAGTAGATGTATGGGTTAAAAGGGTTATGGAGTATTTCTATTTTAAAAAGGATACTAAGCTTAAAGATATTTCACTATTTGCTCAGGAAAAATTCAAAAACTTAGGAGGTTTTGCTCAACAATATCTATTTTACTATGCTAGAGAATTAGGCATTGGAAAAAACAAATGATAATTATTTAGGGGGATGATTATGTTAGGAAGTATAGTAAATTCCATATCTGTTGTATTAGGAAGCATATTAGGGATATTGATAAACAAGGGCATAAAAGAGGAATATAAGAATATAGTCATGGATGCTGTAGGACTTACTGTAGTAGTCATGGGAATTATGAGCGCTATACAAACTGAAAACATAATACTGGTCATCATAAGCATGGCTCTTGGAAGCGTAATAGGTGAAGCCATAGGTATTGAACAGAAGTTGGACAAGCTAGGAGATGGATTGGAGAAGAAATTTGGAAAAGGCAATTCTAATTTCTCCAAGGGATTTGTAACAGGCTCTTTAGTTTTTTGTATTGGCGCCATGGCCATAGTAGGTGCATTGGAAAGCGGTCTTAGAGGAGATAACAGTACTCTTTTTGCTAAGTCGGTGCTAGATGGTATTGCATCTGTAATATTTGCATCAACTTTTGGAATAGGGGTAGCCTTTTCTGCCATATCCGTATTAGTCTATGAGGGAGCCATAAGCCTATTAGCTTCTTTCTTAAGCAACTTGTTGAGCACTCAAGCAATTGCAGAGATGTCCTCTGTAGGAGGAATATTGATTATGGCCATAGGACTAAATGTGCTTGGCATAAAGAAGCTAAATGTAGGGAATATGCTGCCTGCAGTATTTATTCCACTATTGTATTTTAGTTTGAAGACTTTAATAGGATTTTGATATATGAAAAGTCAAAAAGGGAGAAAAAATAGCTATATAGAAAGATAATGAGAGAAAAAAGGAGAATTTATAAGGAATAATTTAAAATAAGTGGATATTTTTGATAGATAATCCAAAATAGGACTTGATTATGCTTTTTCAATTAAGTAACATAAATACTGTACATATCAGCACTCATCACAAGTGAGTGCTAATAAAATGGAAAATCTAATAGAATATGAGGAGGTAGTAACATGAAGCTAAGACCATTAGGTGATAGAGTAGTTATTAAGGTAGTTGAAGCTGAAGAGAAGACTAAATCCGGTATCGTTCTTCCAAGCAGTGCTAAGGAGCAACCTCAGATGGCAGAAGTTATAGCTATTGGTGCGGATATTTTAAATGATGAGAAGAAAAAAGATCAAATTAAAGTAAATGATAAGGTTATATTCTCAAAATATGCAGGAACAGAAGTTAAGATTGATGGAGAAGAATACACAATATTAAAATTAAACGATATTTTAGCAGTAGTTGAATAGTCTGTGAATCTATTTCAACAATATGTAATTAAAAAAGGAGTGTGAGTAGAATGGCAAAAGAGATAAAGTTTAACGAAGATGCTCGTAGAGCTATTGAAAGAGGAATAAACAAGTTAGCAGATACAGTAAAAGTAACTCTTGGACCAAAGGGTAGAAATGTTGTATTAGACAAGAAATTTGGGGCACCACTTATCACTAATGACGGTGTAACTATTGCTCGTGAAATAGAGTTAGAAGACAGATATGAAAACATGGGTGCACAGCTTGTTAAGGAAGTTGCAACTAAGACTCAAGATGTGGCTGGAGACGGAACTACAACTGCAACTTTGCTTGCGCAAGCTATAATCAGAGAAGGACTTAAGAACATAGCTGCAGGGGCTAACCCAATGGTACTACAAAATGGTATCAAGAAAGCTGTTAATAAGGCAGTAGAAGAAATCAAGAGATTCTCAAAAGATGTTGAAACTAAAGAAGAGATAGCACAAGTAGCTACTATTTCAGCAGCTGATGCAGAAATAGGTAAGCTAATTGCTGAAGCTATGGAAAAGGTAGGAAATGACGGAGTTATTACAGTAGAAGAATCTAAGACTATGGGAACTACTCTAGAAGTAGTAGAAGGTATGCAATTTGATAGAGGATATATCTCTCCATATATGGTTACTGATACAGATAAGATGGTTGCTGAATTAGAAGAGCCATATATACTTATCACTGACAAGAAGATTTCAAACATACAAGACATATTGCCAGTACTTGAGCAAATCGTTCAATCAGGAAAACCATTACTAATAATTGCTGAAGATGTAGAAGGAGATGCTCTACCAACATTAGTTGTTAATAAGTTAAGAGGAACTTTCAACTGCGTTGCAGTTAAAGCTCCAGGATTCGGTGACAGAAGAAAAGAAATGTTAAGAGACATTGCTATTTTAACTGGCGGCCAAGTTATCTCTGAAGAACTAGGATTAGAACTAAAAGAAGCTACATTGGATATGCTAGGAAGAGCTAGAAGAGTACAAGTTGATAAGGAAAATACAGTTATTGTTGATGGAGAAGGTTCACAACAAGAAATTCAAGATAGAATTAAACAAATCAAGAATCAAATGGAGCAAACTGATTCAGAATTCGATAAGGAAAAACTACAAGAAAGACTTGCAAAACTATCTGGTGGAGTTGCAGTAATCAAAGTTGGTGCTGCTACTGAAACAGAGCTTAAGGAAAGAAAACTAAGAATTGAAGATGCTCTAGCAGCAACAAGAGCAGCAGTAGAAGAAGGAATAATCCCTGGTGGTGGAACTGCACTAGTAGATTGTATACCTGCTGTATCTAAGCTATTAGATGAAACTGAAGGAGACGAAAGAACAGGAGTAAGCATAATCCTTAAAGCATTAGAAGAGCCAGTAAAACAAATAGCTTTCAATGCTGGATTAGAAGGATCTGTTATCGTTGAAAAGGTTAAAGCTGCTGATTCAGGAGTAGGATTTGATGCTTACAAAGAAGAATATGTTAACATGATCGATGCAGGAATTATTGACCCAACTAAGGTAACTCGTTCAGCACTACAAAATGCAGCTAGCGTTGCAGCAATGGTATTAACAACTGAAGCAGCAGTAGTAGATATAGAAAAAGAACAACCAATGCCAAATCCAGGAGCAGGAATGTATTAATAGGTAGATTATAAAGGCCATGAAAGTCTTCATGGCCTTTAATTTATGTTTCCAGAAATATGAACCTAAATTATGTTTTCATATATCAGAATTTTATAAATATAGAGATTCGTTTTACATTAAGTCTATACAAAAGAGGAATTATAAAGTATAATAAAAAACATGAAATAAGACAACATAGCCTTCCTTTCATTGTAAAAAAGGAGAATTATCATGAAAAGAAAAATATTAAAGGCCATATCCACTATAGACTATTTAAATGGGGATGAACTGAACAGATTAAATATAGGCGTTGAAATATAGGATTTTGTGGAACCCAACTTATCCTATAAAGATATAGAAAGGCTAGTACATACAAATAAATCCATATTTAAACATGCCATCTATGGTAAAGCTGAAACAACATAAAGGCTAAAGAGTTTTGGTTAAACCTATTAGAGGAAATATCAGATTATAAAGGCGTAATACTATTAGAAAACGTATTTGAAGAAACTCCAGATATGCTAAGGGAACTAATAGAAACAATAGACCTTCCCAATATTAAAGTAAATTTAGATGTAGGACATGCTAAATTGGGCAAAGTGCCTTTAGAGGACTGGATAAAGGAATTAAAAGAACATATTTTTTATATGCATATTCACTCTAACGATGGAATATACGATACTCATGAGAGACCAAGGGAGGAGGAGATAGAAAACTCATATTATCTGTTGGATAAGTATTCTATTAATCCTGTGATTTCATTGGAGTATAAGGTGGATGACCTTAAAGAAGAGATAACAAGGTATAGGAATTAATAATTACTAAAAAGGAGGATGGAATGAGCAAATGGAAGGTGAACTGAATATTGGAAAGCTGTTAAACAGGATAATATTTTATATCATTGGGTTATTTTTCATTGCTATTGGAGTTGCTTTTTCAGTTAACTCACAATTGGGAGTATCTCCGGTTAATTCTCTTCCCTATGTAATCAGTGTGATTACCGGTAAAGATTTAGGTACCATGGTCATTGTGGTATTTTCATCTTATATCTTTGTTCAAATACTCCTATTAAGAAAGGAGTTCAAATGGATTAATCTCACCCAACTTGTTTTCTCAACTATATTTGGGTACTTTGTAGATTTTGCAAAGTACATAGTAGGCGATTTTGCTATTCCAACATACTTTGGAAAATTGATTATGTTGGCCGTCAGTATCGTATTGATTGCTATAGGAATATGCATATATGTAAATACATATTTGGTGAACATGCCTATGGAAGGCATGACTGCTGCCGTTCAAAAAAAGATATTCAAAAACAAGAGCTTTTCAGATGTGAAAGTCATAATGGATTGTTTGGTTGTATCTATTGGGATAGTTTTATCATTTCTTTTCCTAGGAAAAATAGAAGGTATTAGGGAAGGAACTGTTTTGTGTGCAATACTAGTTGGTAAGGTTATGAAACCTATACAGAAGATAATAGTTCCAATCATAGAAAAGCTTTGTTTTTAATAGATATGTTTATGAAAGCCAATATTTAGGTTTAAATTTTAATATTCAGGGAATAAATAATCTGAAAAAATAAAGGGAGGGTTGATTATGAAATATAAAATGTTACATACTTGTATTAGAGTAATGGATTTGGAAAAAAGCTTAAAGTTCTATGAGGAAGCTCTAGGATTGAGAGAAACTAGGAGAAAGGACTTCCCAGAACATGAATTTACATTAGTATATTTAAGCGATGAAGATGGAAAATATG
>ENA-OWPA01002087-OWPA01002087.1-bioreactor-metagenome-genome-assembly--contig:-NODE-2087-length-10793-cov-15.982176_pt1 | contig 10793 bp, 7 predicted proteins | sample MGYA00238139_ERZ651803 | MGnify/ENA primary metagenome ERZ651803 (study PRJEB26909, sample SAMN07631231) | bioreactor metagenome | isolation source: Switchgrass digestor | place: USA: Dartmouth...
AATTATCTGCTTGAGTGATTTTTTTTACAAAAATGCCTTCCAAATTTAATAAATCTGTGATAAGATTATTAGGCATTTGAATTTACCTCCTGGTGGTTAGATGATTGACTGGCACTGGGAGGTCTTTTTTTTATTATAAACTGAAAAGATGGGGTTGTGAACTAACTGTTTCACAAACCCCAACATTTATTATAGAGCCTTATTGACATTTCAATTAAAGTAATGTTTAGAGAAGAAATCTTTAAGCTTTTCTGCAACACGTCTCTTAGTTTCGGCAAAAGGATTACCTTTTGCAAATCTGCTTATCGGTGGCATAATATCGCTTATTTCTGCATCCGAAACTTCATAGCTACCAATCCTGAAGATTTTTTCTATCAGCGTTCTAGTAGGACCTTCTTTTAACTTCTCTTCTGTAATTAGCTGAACAATATCTTGTTCTCTTTGTTCAGTCTTAAATTTTTCCCAATCCTTATCAACATCTGAATCTGTGTTAAGACTTTCAATAAATTGTTCGATAAGTTCTTTCTTGGGTTTAAGGTCAGGGTTTGAGGCAATGGCTCTTTTAATTTCTGCAGGTATTTCCTTATTAAGTGAATTCTCATCGTGGTATTTTTTTATAAGGGCAATTATATAGTCAATATCCACCACAATCTGTTTTACAAGTTCCATTTCAAATACAATATCCGCAGATACATCTTCCTTTGTGGTAGTGACTTTAAATTCTTCATAAAGCTCATTGTAAATACTTAAGTAATCTTGTAAATCTGCCTCTGTTAATAATTCATTTCCTGCAAATTCGTCAAACGACCGCAAAATGTTGATTAGCCTCAATATTGAACCGAAAAGTATTATAAATTTCTTTTTTGCTTCAACACCTAGCAGATTCAAAGGTAAAGGGAACTCTTTATACAAGCGTTCTACAAGTTGCTGATAACCTTCATGATGTGTTTTTTGGCCTTTACCATCAATCTCATCGTAACCTTTGTAATATTCATTAAAACTCTTTAATATCACGATACCTTTAGCATTTTCATCTCCGAATAGAGCTATAGCGTCATCCACTTCTTTTTTTAGATTTCTGAAACAGACAATGTTGCCATATACTTTAACACTATTGAGTATTCTGTTTGTCCGGCTGAAAGCCTGAATAAGGCCGTGCTGCTTTAAGTTTTTATCCACCCAAAGAGTATTAAGTCCGGGTGCATCAAATCCGGTTAAGAACATATTTACAACAATCAGGATATCTATTTCACCATTTTTTACTCTCATTGAGAGATCCTTATAGTAGTTCGGGAACAATGCACTGCTAGTATCATATTGCGTACCAAACATGCGGTTATAGTCTTCAATAGCATGTTCGAGAAAGGACCTTGCATCTACGTCAAGGGCTTCTGTGCTGTCGGAGTCTTCATCCAGCAAAAAATCTGTACTTGCCTCATCAGCATTTGGAGCATAGCTGTATATAGTAGCTATCTTCAAATCTGCATATTTAGGATTTTCAGCAATTTGCTTTTTAAATTCTTCATAATAAACCTTGGCTGCATTAATACTGGATACAGCAAAAATTGAGTTAAAACCACGCCTCTTGACAGTTTCTTTTTTTTCCTTTACTATTAGATCTCCTTTTTTATCAGTCTTTCCGTAATTAGCAACAAAATCTACTACATTTGTGACCATGCTGTAATCAAAATAGGGGCCTGATCTCAAAGTTTTCTGATCAAAGTGTTCAAGAATATAGCTGACTATATTGCTGACACGGGTAGGAGCAAGAAGTACTTTTTCATCATCTATGGCTTCTATGAGAGTATTGTCTCCCTTATTGTCTTTAACAGTATTAACGAAGTCTACCTTGAATGGAAGCACATTTTTATCATTTATTGCATGAACAACTGTATATGTATGAAGCCTATTGCCAAAGAGTTGGTCAGTTGTTTTAAAAATAGCCTGTTTGTCAGATTTTATAAAGGCTTGTTTAGGATTGGTTATTCTTGATCCAGTTGATAAATTTGCGTTTGCGGCAAAGATGGGGGTTCCTGTAAATCCAAAAATAGCATATTTTTTAAACATTTTTGTAATAGCACGGTGCATTTCGCCAAATTGTGACCTATGGCATTCATCGAAGATTATGACGACTTTTTTATTATAAATTTCATGATTGCTGTATTTCTTAATAAAATAAGAAAGCTTTTGAATGGTTGTTATAATAATTTTCTTGCTGTCATCCTCCAGATTTTCACGCAATTTTTCCGTATTTTTGCTTCCGTTGGCGGCACCTTTCTCGAATTTGTCATACTCGCGCATGGTTTGGTAATCAAGATCCTGTCGGTCTACCACAAACATGACTTTATCAACATAAGGCAGTTCACTTGCAAGCTGGGATGTCTTAAAAGAGGTCAGAGTTTTGCCCGAACCGGTTGTATGCCATATATATCCTCCTGCATCAATGGTCCCCCAGCGCTTATAGTTTTCAGCTATCTGTATCTGATTAAGAATGCGTTCTGTTGCCGCTATCTGATATGGGCGCATTACCATGAGAGATTTATCACTTGTAAAAACGCAATATCGAGTGAGAATCTTAAGTAATGTATGTCTGGCGAAGAATGTTTTTGTAAAATCTACAAGGTCTGTGATAGTTCTGTTTTTGGCATCTGCCCAGAAACTTGTAAATTCATAAGAACTGCTTCCGGTTTTTCTTGCCTTACGTTTACCGTTGTGTTCCTCTACAACATTAAAACGGGTTGTATTGGAGTAATATTTGGTTAGTGTCCCGTTACTTATTATAAATATCTGGGCATATTCATATAAACCGGCATCCGCCCAAAAAGATTCCCTTTGGTATCTGTCTATCTGATTAAACGCTTCTTTAAGTGGCACTCCTCTGCGTTTAAGTTCAATATGGACAAGAGGAAGTCCGTTAACCAGAATTGAAACATCATAACGATTTTCATAATTGCCTGTTGCAGAATACTGATTGATGACCTGCAGCTTATTCTTGTGAATAATATGCTTTTCAATAAGTTTGATATTTATAGTAGTCCCGTCATCCCGTTTGAAGGCCTGGACATAATCTTTCTGTATCTTTTCAGTCTTTTCCTTTATACCATCGCCTTTATTTGCGATAACACTTATGAAAAACCTGTCCCATTCTGCATCCGTGAATTTATAATCATTAAGTTCTTCCAGACAACTGCGCAGGTTTTCTATCATTTGCTTAGGCGTATAAATATTGCAATATTCATATCCCTGGGATTGAAGCTGAGCAATCAAGGTTCTCTCAAGTTCGGCTTCAGATTGATATTCTTTTCTGTTCTGCTTTTCGGGTATGTATTCTGCAACTACTGTTGCCTCATCAGTGCTCATTACAATATTGTAATTTGTCATAATGATATCCCCCAATCAGGCGTATACTAAAATCTTAGCTTGTAACTATTATTTTATGAATTTGATTTTATTTATGCATTTTTCCGTTTAAATGTTAACAGCTTATCTCTGTAGTATTCGTATTGTTTTTGACGTGCTACTATTTCGGCAGGAAGACCACATGTTTTGTCATTGCAAAGAGCATCAAAACGGTCAAGTATGGATACAATGCGTTCCTGTACGTCTAGCGGAGGTAAAGGAATTAATATTTGCTCAAGTTTTTTAGAAGAAACTTCTATTACTTTCGTTCCTTGTGCAATCTTACATTTTTGTTGAAAAAAAGAAGACGTTTGCAAATAATATGAAATATATTTTGGATTTTGATTGTGTTTTAAAATAGCTGTATGACCACCGGTAACTATTTCATTTTCCCCTAACCAAGCTACACATTTGCATACATCTTCAATGTTTTCACTTGTAGTAGCAATAACAATATCACCTGTATTTACTTTTGTTAGTTTGGCCGCTAGTTCAGGAGATACAAACGATTTTGTTTCATAGGTATAAGCACCATAATAAGTGTATATTTGTCCATAATGAATGCAACCAACACCATCTTCAGTTAAATCTTTTTTCTGCAATCCATTTCCTCTTATAATGGTTCCGATTTCACCTAATTTTACAATTGGTACTTTATCTACAAACGAAAACAATTTATCCCTATAATATTCATACTGCTTTCTTCTTGCATCAAGTTCTGCATTAAGTTCTGAAATAAGTCCTGTGAAATTATCCAATATACGAACAATTTCTTGCTGAACAGGTAGTGGGGGAAGAGGAAATTCAAATGTTCTCAATTTTTCAAGGCTTATTATTGACATTCCACCATTTTGATTAGAATTTTTTTTGCACCATTCTCCATAAACGTAAAAATAATAAAAAGCAAACATAATATTTACTTTTTCAATATAGAGTGGTTTAAGAGAAAAACTAGTAATTTGTTGATTTGTCAAAGCATCAATTTTTATAAGTGCATGTTCACCAATCGTAGCTGTTGTAGACATAATGATAGAATTTTTTGGTACAAGATTACCACCTTTTACAGCTTCCTTTGCTACATGCTGTAATGCATCATTTAGAATCCTTCCATTTGTTCTAATATCGTTCAAAGTAAACCATGGAATTGTACCATCTTTCCAAAAATTTGGGTTCTTCTTTGACGGAGTATATCCATTTTTTAGATCAAATATTTCACCAATTCGTTTATACTCCACTTCATCCGGACAAAGCTTTACAATTAGTTCATCCAGTTTATTCATCTTCCCACCTCATATTCTTCAATAAACCTGTCAATCTCATCCTTCAATGCATGCTCTCTTGCCATAATTCGTTTAATCTCTGCATTTAAAGCAGCAATATCAATTTTTTCTCTGGTATCTTCTTTTTCAACGTATGTTGATACACTTAAGTTGTATTTTTCCTCAACTATCTTTTCATAACTAATTAGAGATGCTTTATAAGCAACATCTTTTCTATCCGTATAAAGTTTGAGTATATTTTCAATATTTTCATCCGTTAATCTGTTGCTGTTTCCGTCCTTAATAAACTCATTGCTTGCATCAATGAATAAGATTTTATTATCTTTCTTATTTTTCTTAAATACACTTATGCAGGTGGCAATGCCTGTACCATAAAAAAGATTTGGAGGCAGTTGGATGATTGTGTCTACAAAGTTATTATCCACAAGATATTTTCTAATTTTTTGCTCAGCACCACCTCTGTAAAGTATGCCCGGGAAACAAACAACCGCTGCAGTACCATTTTCTGCAAGCCAACTAACTATATGCATAATAAAAGCCATATCTGCTTTAGATTTGGGTGCAAGAACTCCTGCAGGTGAAAACCGTGGATCATTAATAAGTGTTGGATCGTCATCACCAACCCAGTTAATACTGTAAGGCGGATTAGAAACGATCACTTCAAAAGGTTCCTCATCCCAATGCACTGGATTTAATAAAGTATCATCATTGGCAATATCGAATTTGTCATAACCTATGTTATGTAAAAACATATTTATTCTGCAAAGATTGTATGTAGTTACATTTATTTCCTGTCCAAAATATCCCTGATCAACTTTATCTTTGCCAAGTATTTTTGCTGACTTGAGTAAAAGAGATCCCGATCCGCAGCATGGATCGTAAACTTTATTTACTCTTTCCTTTCCTACGAGACATATTTTGGTGAGAAGAGTTGAAACTTCCTGGGGAGTAAAAAATTCACCGCCACTTTTACCTGCATTAGATGCGTACATACTCATCAGATATTCATAAGCATCTCCAAGCAAATCAACAGTGTTATCTGTGTAAGCGCCAAAATCCATATTGTTTATTGCAGTAAGGAGTTTTACAAGTGTTTCATTTCTCTTGGCTACGGTTGGTCCCAGTTTGTTGCTGTTTACATCAAAATCGCTAAACAGGCCACTAAAACATTTTTCGGATTCAGTTCCTTTTGCGGACTCCTCTATACTGTTAAAAATACTTTCTAATGTCATGTTTAAATTTTCATCATTGGCTGCTCTTTTTACTACATTACGGAAAAGCTGTGATGGATAGAGGAAAAAGCCAACTTCTTTTATAAGTTCTTCCCTAAAACCTTCAAAAGATTTTATAAATTCATCATCAAGATCTCCATATCTGAAATCAGGATTACCTGCATCCCATTCCTGCTTGTTAATTCTGTATTCAATATGCTCGGAAAGATAGCGATAGAATATGGTACCAAGTACATAAGCCTTGAAATCCCATCCGTCAACTTTACCTCTTAAATCATCGGCAATTTTCCAAATTGTTTTAAATAGTTCTTGTTTTTCCTGAGAACTTATAGATGTTGCCATGCAATATTCCCTCCTATTTAATTTTCTGTAAGAAATTCTGAATAACTATATAATATGATCATACATTAATTATATTTAAGGTCTTTTCATGTCCACTTCACCATTGACAAAATAATTGTAACAAGTTTTTTTGGATAAATAAATCAAAATAAGTAAAATTATTAATTTTGTATCTTATTAATTACCAAACCTAATATTTAAATCGTTGAAAAATAATCCCTCATTTCGACATCAACGCTATCGTCTCCACATGACTTGAGGTGATAGAATTAATGCCTGAGACAATTTTTTATAGCATACACTATAGTTTCATTTCATTCAATAAATCGATAAAAACCTTTAGTGTTGCTGACATCCATTGGATTTTATGACAAAGCACTTGAGGGATTATCCCCAAGTGCATATAAAAAACTCTATTTCAAGACTTAAAAAATCTATCAACTTAACTGTTCCCAAACTATACAGCTGAATGGGTACACTCCAAACTTCCTCTTACTTCCTCGTCATTATGCTTTCTGACGACATAATACTATGAATCAAACTTAATTGTAATTACATCCGAATCAAAAATTGTATCCCATGTCTTAGTGTTAAACGTATGGAAAATCAATTCTATTTCATCGATAGACGTTATTTCGTTTTCTTCCAATTGACTCTCCAGGAATGTAATATTGTCATATGCTGTTTTTCCTGCAAGGACATCACACGAGAATATAGCATCCACCATGAACCCATTTACCGATACTTCCCTTACTTGTACAGTCACATCTTCATCCCTATTGTTTTCAACATATACAAAAACATCTGCACCCCAAATACTGTCTTCTACATTCAATTTCTTTACCACAATTTTAATACCGTTTTTATCTAGGGCTAAAAAGCCGCTATCATCATATTCCTGAACGTATGACGGATCAGCAGAAGTTGTTATCATAATTGCTTCAGAATCAAAAATTGTATCCCAAGTTTGAGAATCAAAAATATGAAACTTTAATTCAATGTCTTTTATGACTTCTATACCCGCCTGTTCCAAATCTGAATTCATTATTATTATTTGATCATTTGCTTTTTTTCCACCTGCAACTTCACATGAAAATATGGTTTGAACCATGACTCTGTTTACGGCACTGTCTCTGGTTTGAACAATAATTGTTCCATCTGTATTGTTTTCAACAAGAACTTTCAGTGAAGGCCCAAATAAACCCTTAGGTTCAAATCCTTTCAGAGTGATTTTAATCCCATCTTTATCCAGCAGTACCTGCTCACTGACTATAGCTTCTTTTTTTCATCCCTGCTTGGATTGATGTCCTTTTCTGTCGTAATGTTTTCTTTTGAAGTCATGTTTTCAACGTCACCTTTGCTTGAGGTCTGGTCTACCTGTATGTCGTTCCTTTGAGTTGGAGATGAGCATGAAGTAAAAAGCAATAAACATGGAATTAAAACAAAAAGAAATAATCTCTTATACAAGTATTTCATGCAACAGGCCTCCTTAACATAATATTCCAATTTTTATTATAGCAGAAAAAATGAGAAATTTCAATATTTTTCAACTTTTTTCTTGTTACTATATTAGGAGAAATCATATAATTTTCTCAGCTTGTCTTTGACGTTCTCATTTTATGTATATCATTGGAATAAATCTGATATAATCGGCGACCTGTTGACAGCAACCAGAATGATACCTTGTTTTATTTAAAGATTTTCTCATAAAAAAGAAAGAATAAATGATATAATATTTTAAACAAATAAAAAAGTGAAAATTTAAAATCAATAGGGGGGAATAAAAAATGAGAAAAAATAAAATTATAAGTTAATTCTTAGCTTAACATTAATATTCGCAACAGTATTTACAGTAATGCCAAAAATGGTAATGGCATTATCCGATATTAAAGTAATCGTAAACGGTAAAGAAATCTATATGGACGTTAAACCTTTCGTTGTTAACGGTAGAACTCTTGTACCTATCAGATTCGTTGCTGAAAACCTTAATGCAACAGTTGACTATGACGCACCTACAAAATGCGTAACTATAACTAAAGCAGATAAAGAAATAAAAATCTTTGTAGGACAAAAGAAAACTATCGTTAATGGAGTAGTAGGACAGTTAGATGAACCCCCAGTTACAAAGAACGGTAGAACCTTTGTACCTTTAAGATTTGTTGCTGAAAATCTTGATTGTATTGTTGACTGGAACAGCTCAACTAGAACTGTAACGATTACCTCTAAAGGTAATGTTAATCCTGAACCTAAAGAAGAACCTGTTAATCCTCAAGATAAACAAGCATTAATTAATAAATATCTTGAACTTTCTAAGAAAGCAAAAACTCTTGATGACTTTAAAGCTTATCCTGTTACAGATTATTGCCCATTAGACCAAGTGCTTGGCGGTTGGGGTGGTGTAAAATGGATTGAAACCATTAGATACGCAGAAATGAGTGACTTACCAATTACAGTAATAGATAAAGATGTCTATGATATCTCTATCGGAAAGCTTGATAATGGAATTAATGTACTTACAATAACAGCAAGAGTTCCTGATAGAGTGACTACCCTTCCTTTAATCTATGCAACAAAAGAAGAAGGTCTAATGGTAACAAGAGATACTCACATTGGTGAAGGTACTGAAACACTAGCACAAATTGGTGATAAGGATTTTATCGTTATTCAAAAATACCATTTACCAACAAGACAAGGTTATGACCTTTCTGATGTAGAATACTTTGTGTTCTACTCTCCTGCTGATAAAGATAGTATTGCAATTAAAAACCCTTATTATAAGAAATAAAAAACTTCTACAAAAGGAGTGAATAAATTTGAGAAAAATAACAGCTAAAATACTAATATTAACATTCTTGTTTTCTATACTTGGACTAAATACTAGGCTAATGACTAATAAATCATATGCACAAACTAATACAAGAAAAATAATTACTTTATCCAGAGGATACTTTGATTATTGGAGTTACAATGACCCTCAAAAAGCAGGGTTATATAGAGGTGGTACAAGCGAAGGTGGAGTAATGGAAGTAAGAATAGGTGACAGACCTGCTTATACTTATACTCACAGCTTGTACCATCCATTAGCAGAAGGAGAAAAAGTCATAAGGAAACACAGGGACGGTTCCCTGTTTCATTCTCTATGCTTTATAATAACAATATATCTCTTTTTTTACAAAAATTATTAAATGACAGTTTCTATTTTTTTATTTAAGCTATTACTTGAATTATGGAAAAACGCAAGAACCCCTGCTTCCTATATTATTTATGTTTTATTTTATGGTAGAATCTTTTATATTTTAAGGCTTACAGTAATTTTTTTGCGTTGCTTTGTTTATCAGATATAGTCATATTAATCTTTTATTAAATAAGTTTCCATACTTAACATAATCTTTTCCTCATTAATAAAGCAGTTGCTTTGTTTATCTTTTCTAACAGCTAAAGCTCTATAATCTAAATATAAATAGTTTTTCTCTTAGCACGGATAGTTTATATTAATAGATTTCTCATTTTGTCATGAAGTTTTTCATTGCAATACTCATATAAACTACAGACGAAACAGGGAACCGTCCCCCTGTTTCTTTTTATTTATACCCCCTTCAGTCCCAAACTCCTATTAACTCTTCGTGTAATTCTTTGTTGCATTTGGGACACTTATACGAATCATGAAGTATTTGTACTTTGCTGTTACATGCCGAGCAATTTTTTACAATTTCTAACTCTCTGTTATTTGTAAGTCGAACTTTTAAAACAGCTACTGTCATAATTTCTTTACATTTTTCACAAAAGGAAGGTTTAAATGTAATGTAAAAACTTTCTACTTCATTATTATTATAATATTTTTCAAAATCTTTACGTTTCTCTTCTGAAAAGACTCTTCTAAGTGTATTTAATTTAGAAGAGGCAAGCCCTACGCCTACATATAAATCTATCGAGTATCCGCATTCACAAGATAATTGACAAATATCTCCCATTACTCTTTCCTCCTTTTTAATGCCTTATACAGTAAAATTTTTTCAATAAGTAATTTGATTCTTATCTTTCAATAATCTCTTTCGCTATTATTACAAAAATCAATTTGAAAAACACTACAGTTAATTTTATGATACATTATCCACATCATAGAGTAAACAATTTTTACAAAAGTCTGACTAATTTTTTCATTTTTGTGCAAGATTAAATTCAGTAATAAAAAAGAAACACGGAACCGTCCCCGTGTTTCTGGTGCAACATTCCTGATTCACTGCACTCGACGTGATTTTATTGGTTATTATTGATATCTGCATCCATAGGAACATATCAACCCTAGGCGCGAGATAACCAAATTGCTTCGACTTACCGCTCTTTTTGATAACTATACTACATATGGCACAGAATGTTCAGCATGTTATTTTTCATCGTTTTTAATGGCTGCAACCTCCATCACGGCCTTCATTCTGGCCTCAAATATTTCTGCGGGTACAAGAGCAATGCCCTCCTCGTCACTTAATACTATCAGACGCTGCCCACCGGTAAGTCCAAACTTATCCCTTGCCGCTTTCGG
>ENA-OWPA01002088-OWPA01002088.1-bioreactor-metagenome-genome-assembly--contig:-NODE-2088-length-10776-cov-2.890737_pt1 | contig 10776 bp, 8 predicted proteins | sample MGYA00238139_ERZ651803 | MGnify/ENA primary metagenome ERZ651803 (study PRJEB26909, sample SAMN07631231) | bioreactor metagenome | isolation source: Switchgrass digestor | place: USA: Dartmouth...
GGCAAAAATGCTGGCACAGCTTGATGAATGGAAAAAAGAAGCCCGTCTGCTGCCCATGGATACATTCATATGGAAGATTATGCTGGAAACCGGGTTTTATCATTATGTGGGGGCTATGCCCGGAGGTACCCAGCGGCAGGCCAACCTGCGCATTCTCCATGATCGAGCCCGCCAGTTTCAGAATACCTCCTTTAAGGGATTGTTCCAGTTCCTGCGTTTTTTGGACCAGGTAAGAGCCAGCAGCGGGGACATGGATATGGCCAAAACTCTGGGGGAAAATGACAATGTGGTGCGGTTAATGAGCATCCATAAGAGCAAGGGGCTGGAGTTTCCGGTAGTAATTGTGGCAGGCATGGGACGGCAGTTTAATCAGCGCGATTTGACCCAACCCCTGCTGCTGCACAAAGATCTGGGTTTGGGTCCCCGCTTCGTGGATTTGGAGCTTAGAGCCACCATGGATACACTGCCCAGGAATATTATCCAGCAGAAGATCCGCTGGGAAAACCTGTCGGAGGAGATGCGCATTCTCTATGTAGCCTGCACCCGGGCTAAGAACAAACTTATTCTGGTAGGGTCGGTAAAAAGAATCGACCGTGCGGTCAAACGCTGGGCCAGACCGGTGTCTGCTCATCAACTGGCTCAGGCCAGGTGTTTTCTGGATTTGATTGGGCCGGTAATAATCCGGCATCCGGAAGGGGGCTCCTTAAGGGAGTATCTTGCCACTGCCTGGGAAGAACCAGTAATTCAGGATAACTGCTTATGGCAGGTGGAAATCTTAAACCGTTTCCACCTGGGCGAAAAGGTAATGCGCCGCCGGCAAAGAAGCCTACAGGCCGAACAGCTGTGGAGTGCGGTCACTGAGATAGCGGCATCCAGCGAGGAAGAAACGGTAATATCGATTCTAAACTGGTCTTATCCTTTCAAAGACAGCGAAACCCTGCCTTCCAAACTCTTTGTAACCCAGATCCGGGAAGACTACGGCACTGACCGCAAGCGGCTTACTATACAGATTCCGGAGATAATTGCCCAGCCTGAATTTGCTCGACCCGCTGCCAGACTTAGTGCCCTGCAGCGGGGGACGGCCATGCACAAAGTTATGCAGCACCTGGATATGGTTAATATGGATGGTTCCCTGCAAGCCTTGACCGATCTGGTGGAAAGCCTGGTGGAGCGGGAAATACTCTCTCCGGTGGAAGCCGAAGCTGTAGATCTGGAAGCTATACAGGTATTTGTAAATTCACCTTTGGGGCAGCGCATTAAAAAAGCTTCCCGTGTGTACCGGGAAGCCCCCTTCAACTTGCTGTGCCCGGCCAGTGAGGTCTTAAGCGGGGAAAATACCAGCAGCGAAAAGCTGTTGGTGCAGGGGGTCATAGACCTCTACTTTGAAGAAGACGACGGATTGATCCTGGTTGATTATAAAACCGATCGTCTTACTCACTTTAACCTGGAACAGCGCCTGGAACACTACCGCAAACAGCTATACTGGTACCGGCGAGCCTTGGAACAGATTCAAAGGAAACCGGTTAAAGAGATGTATCTTTACTTTTTTGACAACCGGGAACTCCTAAAGCTGTAATACAACTTGTTTAGCTGGTCTGGGCTTCTTCCCGGCAGAGAGCCCATTGATCCCGGGCCAGCTTTTCAATGGATGGATTGGTTTTTATGTTTTTATGGCTTATAACAACGTTAAACCAGTTTATGGCCTGCTGGTAATCCTTTTCCCGCCGGTACAACTCACCGATCAGGTATGCTACCTGCAGTTCATTCAAATTGCCCAGTTGGTAGGAGTCATGGTAAGCCTGCAAATAGTATTTCAAGGCTTCGCGCCGGTATTCCTCTTCTATTTGGGTCTGGTTTGCTTCCCGGGCAACCCAGGCTGTCCCCAGTAAAAGTCCTGCCAGTTCACCGGGAGGAACTCTTTTAAGCTGGGCAGTGCGTACGGCTAACTGGAAACACTGCATAGCCAGATGAGCATCACGTTCACCGCCAAAGTCAGGACGGTTGCTTCCCTTTAGTATTTTCAGAGCTCGGGCAAGCTGTATTTGCTGTTCTTTCGGCAGGTCATTGTTAAATGTGGAATTGGATGCGGCGTATTCACAGGTTGGACATACGACAATGGAGTAATGCAGCGGACTTTGACCGCGGTAAAGCACATGAAAATCCGGTTCACGTTTCTCCACAAAAACTGCCGACGAACGCACACTGTAAGACTGAAAAGAAGTACTGCAAATGGGACAAGTGTATTGCCGGAAGAATAACGGGTTGTTGCTGCTCACCTTATACATCTCCAAACTTAGATAATAATGATAAAATGTAAATAATATCCATGTACTAGTTATACAGTATCAATTATATATTGTTTTCTGCTACTTGAGGACTATTTTTCTGCATAATTTGGGACTTGGAGGTGGAATATGAAAGTCGCCAAGTTTATGACTGCCGATCCCATCGTACTGGATCCGGATGACAGCCTGTGGGAGACTGCCTGCCTGTTTATTCAGAATAAAATTGATGGTGCACCAGTTGTTGAAAACGGCAAAATGGTAGGCTTGTTAACCAAAACCCACCTTATCCGCGCCATAGTTGAGCGGGCTGATATGCAAAGACCTATCAAGGACTTTATGACCAAAGAGGTAAAGTACCTGCATCCGGAACAGGATATTCGGGATGTTGACATTATGTATACCGGTCGCTATCCGGTGGTGGATAACAATAAGGTAATAGGATTCCTTACCAAATCGGACATAATGGTGGCTTTAAACTACATAATTGATGAACTGGCAGGGCAAATGGAAACGGTTATCAATTCCGCCTACAATCCTATTATAGCCATTGACTGTCAAGGTATTATCCGGATATGGAACAATGCCGCGGAACGGTATACCGGTTTCTCTCGCAGTGAAGTGGTAGGATCCTTTATCAATGATATTATTCCCGAGAGCAAACTGTTTGAAATAATTAAGAGCAGGAAATGCGAGTATGGTATAAAAATCAAGATTGGAGACACTTTGTTCATCACCAACCGTGCCCCTATCATACACAATGACGAAGTAACCGGTGCCGTAGCCGTGTTATATGATATTTCCGAGCTGGAAAAGGTTACCCGTGAACTGGCTTATGTAAAATCGCTGAATGCAGAACTGGATGCCATAATAGAGTCCAGTTACGATGGCCTGTATATCACCGACGGCAAAGGATTGACCCTGCGCATAAATCAAGCTATTAAACGCATGACAGGACTAGGGGAAGAAGAGCTGGTCAACAAGACCATGTATGAACTGGTGGATAAAGGAATACTGTCACGTTCAGCCTCAATACTGGTGTTGGAGCAGCGCAAGCCCATTACCATAACTTTATCAACGGTAACCGGCAGCAATTTACTGGTAACTGCCACCCCGGTATTCGATGAGGAAGGCAATATTTTCCGCATTGTTACCAGTGTTCGCGATGTGAGCGAGTTAAATATGCTGAAGCAACGGGTGGAGCAGCTGGAAGGGTTAAATGCTCATTTTGAGTTTCAGATGCAGCAGATGAAAGTAAGATTGTCAGGAGAACTGGTCTTTAAGAATCCCGAGATGGAAAAGCTGATCTACCAAGCGATGAAAATCGCCGAAGTGGATTCTACCGTATTAATATCCGGTGAATCGGGAGTGGGCAAGGAACGCATAGCGGAAATTATTCAAAGTCACAGTGCCAGGAAGAGCGGGCCCTTCGTTAAGGTAAACTGCACCGCCATCCCTGACAATTTAATTGAGTCGGAGCTGTTCGGCTATGAAAGCGGGGCATTTACCGGTGCCAAACGCGAAGGCAAACCCGGATTATTTGAGTTAGCTCACGAAGGCACATTGCTGCTGGATGAAATAGGGGATATTCCATTGCACCTGCAGGTCAAATTGTTAAGGGCTATTCAAGAGAGGGAGATATTCAGGGTTGGAGGAACCAAGCCCATCAAAATAGATGTGCGCATCATTGCCATTACCAACAAAAACCTGGAACAAATGGTGAAGCAGGGTGATTTCCGCGAGGATTTGTATTACCGGCTTAATGTTATCCCTATTTATGTGCCCAGCCTGCGGGAACGCCGCGAAGATATCCCCCTTCTGATTCGTCATTTCCTGGGACATTTTAACCAGCGCTACAACTACCGGAAAGAATTTGAACCTGAAGTTATCGATGTTTTGATGCGCTACAGCTGGCCAGGCAATATCAGGGAACTGGAGAATCTGATAGAGAGGTTGGTGGTTACCTCCAGTACCGAAAAAATTGGACTGCAGCATTTGCCATCCTATCTTTTCAGCCATGGTGACATATGCAGTGAAGAAGACCAGCCGGTAACCGTACATAGGATTATGCCGTTGAAGGATGCCGTGGAATACTTGGAGAAAACCATTCTGGAGAAAACCTTTTCCATTACCGATTCCTACTATAAAGCTGCCAAGATATTGGAGGTGGATGCTTCCACCATATCCCGCAAGGCTCGCAAATACCAGGTCAGGGTGAAGGAACGATCTTGAAAATAAAAAGCGCGGGTGCCAGCAGCACCCGCCAAAAACCAGATTAAGGAAAAGAGGCTTTAATCCTGGGTTCAGATATCCTGTTTATTGGTGCGAACCCAGATTTTCATTTTTTCTGCTTCTTTGACCAATTCATCCTGAAAATCAGGATGAGCGATATTTATCAATTCTTCCGCACGCTCCCAGGTAGTTCGTCCTTTCATGGTGGCGATTCCATATTCAGTAACTACATAGTAGTTTAAGGAGCGGGGAATAGTGACAATGGTACCGGGAGACAAGGTGGGACGAATCCGTGAAACCACCGTTCCATCAGCCAGTTTTTTAGTGGAGGTGAGGCAGATGAACCCTTTGCCGCCTTTGGAACGGAAGGAAGCAAATATAAAATCAAGCTGACCTCCGGTGCCGGATATATGTCTGGTGCCGGTAGATTCAGAGGCCACCTGACTGTAAAGATCCACTTCGATGGCATTGTTAATGGCAAATACTTTATCATTCTGAGCGATAATAAAAGGATCATTGGTATAATGAACCGGGTAACTGGCACAAACCGGATTTAAATCAAGAAAGTCGTAAAGTTTATCGGTACCCATGGCAAAGGTGTATACCATTTTGCCCTTGTCTATCTGCTTGCGTTTGCCGGTAACCACCCCGGAATTGTACATATCCACAAAGGAGTCCACCAGCATTTCGGTGTGAACCCCCAAATCCTTAAGACCAGATTCTGCAATCATTGTGCCTATGGCGTTGGGCATGGCGCCTATACCCAGTTGCAAGCATGCACCATCCTCCAACTGCTCCATTACATGGAAGGCAATCTGGCGGTCTTCCGCTGTGATAGTAGGTTGGGGAAGATTGAGCAGTTTTGGATTCTCCTGACTCTCCACTATATAATCAACCTGGGAAATATGAACTGATTCGCTGTTGCCTCCCAGGCAAACGGGTACGGATTTGTTAACCTCCACGACTACCGTTTTGGCTCTTTCAAGTACATATGAGGTTATGGAGTTGGAAGTCCCCAAATTGAAATATCCATTGCGGTCCATGGGTGCTACCAGGACAAAAGCTACATCAATAGTAAGGAACTCGCCAATTAATTTTCTGGCTTCATGATAGGTAATGGGGATATAGTTACATAGATTTTGCTTGTGCATGGCACGAGAAAAACCGGAAAAATGCCAGTCATTGAAGCAGAAGTGCTCTCGTTGGGGATCGGCTTTGACTATCTCCGGAATCATTGTGGTGCAAACGGCGCGTACTTTAACATCATGGAGTTCATTTACCCGTTTAGCCAGGGCAGCATCCAATTCTTTGGGCTGCATTACAAATTCGCCATACTGGACCCAATCACCGGATTTTACAACTTTAACAGCTTCATCAGCCGTGACCAGTTTTTGCCGGTACAAGCTCCCGTAGTTGTCTGTAAAGGCTAAAGCCATTTTAACCCCTCCTCTTTATCTCTATAGATAAGTTCAGGTTAGAAATTGACCAACTGGTAAGTGTCACCCCCTCCAGGCTGAGTTGGAATAAACCTGTTCAATTACAAAGGCAATAAATGTGCCAGGTGAGGAATAATATTTATCAGCTAAGGAAAATGCGGTAGAGAAAGGATTTCATGGATTCCCGCTTAAAAGGAAAAGGGATGAATGGCATAGCAGCAATGCAATATTTGCATGCAATTTTGCATGTAACTTAATAATCAAGCAAATTGAAGTGGTGAATATTGCTGCTGTGCATGGGGCCTGATTTGGGATTGATGAGATATGATGTTAAAATAGAATGCAATTACGCTGCCAATAATTAAGCATATGAAAATTACACTGAAAATCTGGATCGCTTGAGCCTTAAAAGGATTTACCGAATCAATTGGCCGAATTAGTAGTAAAATAATGGAGATACAATTTTTCACGGGCAACTGATGAGGGGGATAGTAGGTGCGGGGGTAAAGCCCAACAGGGTTTGCCCCTTTGGCATTAACAAGAAAAAGCTTTTGGAAAGGTGGGAGTAATTGTGCTGAAAATCTTGGTCACTGACAAGGAAATAAAATATACTGGCCAGGAACTGGCTCCACACTGGATTTACCGCAACTTTGACCTGCATGGGGACGCGGCTGTTGCTTTTATCGGTCCAGCCCAGGTGGAAGTTGGGAATATGGTGGACTTGGCAAATGCAAAAGAGCAGGCCCCTATTTATTCGCCGCTGATGCTTAATTTTAGTATCTAACATTTCTCTACTGATCTAGAATTGGCTGTGTACCGGCAGCGCTTGTTTATAACCTGCATTAAAGAAGAATTGGAATTGTTTGAAGTCCCGGTAGCGCGGGTAGGAGACAACCTTTATATCAACCGGGCCAAATTATCTGTTTCCGTTGCCACCTGCTCTGTCTTATCCACTTTAATTCATGTAGGATTAAACATTTCGACAGAGGGAACACCGGTCAAGACCGCTGGCCTTGAGCAAATCGGCATTAAAGACATAAAGTCCTTTGCCCAAAATGTGCTGAAGCGCTATCAAAACGAACTGGAGCAAATATACATAGCCCGCTGTAAAGTAAGAGGTGTTGCCAGGGAAAGCTAATGAGAGCATGTCTTGCTCAACCCATCCCGCCGATCAAATGAGCTTAAAACCTGGTTTACTTGTAAATGTATACCGCTTCCACTACAATTAATTGGGAAGGAGAATTACTAATGGATGAGCAACAGGGAAAGCTGGAACTGATTGCCTGTAAAACCTTTAAGGCTGACCCCGAATTGGTCTACATTATAGATTTTCTGAATAAAAGCTTAAAGGACAAACATATAATGTTTGGATTAACCAAAGAACGGGACAAAGATGAAATGACGATTAATATTTACGAATTTTAACGGGGTGGGGTATGAACAAAGAAATAGTAAATTTTATTAAAGAAACCCTTAGCATAATAGTTATAGCCTTTATCTTAGCTATGGTTTTAAGAACCTTCGTCATCGAGGGACGGATCATACCAAGTAGTTCTATGGAACCTACTATACAGGTGCAGGACAGGGTTATGGTAAATAAATTTATATATTATTTTACCGACCCGCAGCGTGGCGATATTATAGTTCTTGCTCCACCTGAAATATTGAATACCAACCAGGACTACATTAAGCGGGTGATAGGCCTGCCCGGAGAAACCATTGAGATTAAAGACGGCAAAGTGTATGTGGACGGGAAAGCCCTTAATGAGCCATATTTAGCCGAACCCATTACCTATGAGTTCGGACCTGTAGAGATTCCGGAAAACAGCCTGTTGGTATTGGGAGATAACCGCAACCACAGTTTTGACAGCCATTACTGGAATGCCTGGCTGACTAGAGACCGGGTCAAAGGCAAAGCTTTCCTGACTTATTGGCCTCTGAACCACATAAAACTCCTGGAGCGGGGTGTATCTTTTCAAGAATGAGGATACTACTAACCAATGATGACGGAATTCACGCCCAGGGCATCCACTGCCTGGCGCGGGAACTTAGTCATATAACAGAATTATACCTGGCAGCACCTGATAGGGAAAGAAGCGGAACCGGTCATTCCATTACCGTATTTGAACCTATTAAAGCCGTACCCACTTCAGTACCTGGTGTGAAAAAGGCCTGGATCGTGGGCGGCACGCCAGTGGACTGTGTAAAACTGGCCTTGGCTCGTCTGATTGGAGAACCTGTGGATTTAGTGGTTTCAGGCATAAACCACGGGCCCAACCTGGGGACGGATGTATTGTATTCGGGAACTGTATCAGCAGCGGCGGAAGGAGTAATCATGGGATATCCGGCTGTAGCAGTATCGCTGAACGCTAATGGCGGGGATGCAGATTTTGCCGCGGCGGCCCGTTTTACGCGCCGGATGGTACAGGTAATAATGAAAGAAGGTATTGAGACAACCACCCTGATAAATGTAAATGTACCAAACTTACCGGAAGAAAAAATCAAAGGTATAAGGATCACCCGCCTGGGAGTAAGAAACTACGATAATTTGTTTGAAGAAAGAAGAGATCCTCGTGGGAATGCTTACTATTGGATGGGCGGCGGAGTTGTTGAAGAGGAGCAGGAACCAGAGAGCGATGTAACCGCGGTGCAGGAAGATTATATAAGCATTACTCCTATCCACCTGGATCTGACTGATTACAGGCTTATGGAGACTTATAGAACGTCCTTTGCCCGTTACCTGTCTGGTTGGAGAACAGCAGATGATAATAGTTAGTCTGATAATTAATACTCTCATAATATTCCTGGTATTGAATCTTGGTTATATTAAGAAAAAGCGGGAAGATCCCAACTACCCGGACAAGCCCTTTAAGCATCTGGTTTTGTTCCCCTTGACTTTAGGTATTGTCTTTACGCTCATAGTAGACGGGTTTAAGGGGGTAATCATTTACCAATTAGCTCTGTTTGCAGTGGCAGCCTTGCTCTTATACTGGATATTTTACATTTTGGTACCTGGCAAGAGATAGAAGATTTGTGCAAGGCTGAAAAAATCTTTGCGACTTACAGGAAATTATAGTACCATTTTTACAGTTATGTTTGAACGGAGGAGGTCATTTAATGAAGGTTTACCCTAGCGGTAGTATACGAAATGTTGCTTTAGTAGGTCATGGAGGTACGGGAAAAACCTCACTGGCAGAAGCGATGCTTTTCAACACTGGAGCCACCAAACGGATGGGGAAAGTTGATGATGGTAATACTGTGGGCGACTACCTGCAGGAGGAAATTAAACGCAAGATTACTATCAGCAGCTCCTTGATTCCGTGTGAATATAGAGAGCATAAGATAAATGTGATTGACACCCCGGGTTATGCTGATTTCTATTATGAAGTGGTTGGAGCTATGCGGGTAGTTGACAGCATGGTAATAGTAATGTCTGCAACTGCCGGAGTAGAGGTTCAGACCGAAATCGTTTGGGAAGACTTCCCGGATATTCCCAAGCTGGTATTTGTGAATAAAATGGACCGGGAGCATGCCAACTTCTACAAAGTTTTGGACCAGATGAAAGAATTATTCTCCGATAATATAGTACCGGTCCAGCTGCCCATCGGAGCAGAGGATAGCTTCAAAGGTGTAGTGGATCTGATCAAGATGAAAGCCTATACTTTCGAAGCCGGTTCAGGCAAAGTTACCGAGACCGAAATACCTGCGGATCTGATGGATGAGGCTGAAACATATAAAGAAGCTCTTATTGAAGCTGCCGCTGAAGCAGACGATGAATTGCTGGCCAAGTACCTGGAAGGGGAAGAATTGACCGACAGTGAAATCCTCAAAGGTATAAAGGAAGCTTGTTATAAGGGAACCGCTGTGTTTGTATTCTGCGGGGCAGCTACTTCCAATATAGCCGTTACCCCGTTAATGGACTTTATTGTGGATTGCGGAGCAACTCCGGACCGGCATCCCTTTGTGGCGGGTAAAGACATGGCCTCCGAACCTATGTCGGTACAAGTATTCAAGACTATTGCCGACCCCTATATCGGACGTCTCAATATGTTCCGCGTATTTACCGGCAATCTGAAAGCTGACTCAGTAGTCTACAATTCAGTTAAAGAGAAAGAGGAAAAAATCGCTCAGATATTAATTATGACCGGTAAGGAGCAAGCGGGTGTACCTGAGCTGTTTGCAGGGGATATCGGTGCAGTTGCCAAGTTGTCGGTAACGGGAACCGGTGATACTCTGTGTACCAAAGCCAACCCCGTAGTCCTGGATGCCATTCAGTTCCCGCAGCCTACTCTCAGTGTGGCCATTGAGCCTAAGAGTAAGGGTGATGAGGACAAACTCAGCGGTGCAGTCCAGAGGATTTTGGAAGAAGATCCCACCGTTCGGGTGGAAAAGAACGCTGAAACCAAGCAGACTATCTTAACAGCCATGGGGGACACCCATATTGATTACATTATCGAAAAGCTAACCCGTAAATACGGGGTAGATGTGGTTATGCGGGAAATGCGCATACCCTACCGGGAAACCATTCGCGGCACCGTTGAAGCGGAAGGTAAGCACAAAAAGCAAACTGGCGGACACGGACAATATGGTCATGTTTGGATTAAATTTGAACCCTATCCGGATGGAGAATTTGCCTTTGAAGAAAATGTCTTCGGCGGAGCCGTACCCCGCAACTTCTTCCCCGCTGTAGAAAAGGGCCTGATAGAAGCTATGGAAGAAGGAGTTCTGGCAGGTTACAAGGTAACCAATATCAAGGCTACTTTGTATGATGGTTCCTACCATTCCGTGGACTCTTCAGAAATGGCTTTCAAATTGGCTGCCCGCCT
>ENA-OWPA01002092-OWPA01002092.1-bioreactor-metagenome-genome-assembly--contig:-NODE-2092-length-10759-cov-4.581726_pt1 | contig 10759 bp, 9 predicted proteins | sample MGYA00238139_ERZ651803 | MGnify/ENA primary metagenome ERZ651803 (study PRJEB26909, sample SAMN07631231) | bioreactor metagenome | isolation source: Switchgrass digestor | place: USA: Dartmouth...
CGGCGCTAGTCTAAAAGTGATCCACTTGGCCGTTTAAGTTTGATCCACCTTAAGCCGTTGCCTGAGCTGACTCTGCTTCAATCGATATGAATCACCGTTCATGTTGAGAATATGTGCCCTATGGGTAACCCTGTCGACAAGAGCCGCAGTGAGCATTGGATCACCAAAGAACTCTACCCATCGAGAAAACTCCAGATTTGTACTGATGATCAGACTCGCCCGCTCTGTACGCTCAGATATCACTTGAAACAGCAGTTCAGACTGCTGCCTTGAAAAGCTGAGGTAAGAAAGATCATCAAGAATGAGTAAGTCCGTTTTGGCAAGCTGCCTTTCCAGCCTTACCAGCGTGTGGTTCTCTTTGGCTTCAGTTAGTTCATTGGCTAACATGGGTGCGCTGTAGAAACGCACTCTGTAGCCTTGGTTGCATGCCAAAATCCCCAGTGCTATTGAAAGATGGGTCTTACCTGTTCCCGGATTGCCCATGCAGATAACGTTTTCTCGGCGTTCAATGTAGCTGTTGTCAGCTAGATTCCAGACGGTCTCCGGTTTCAGGTACTTCAGGTTACTGAAGTCAAATCCATCGAGAGTGCGGATTAACGGAAACTTGGCGGCTTTAATGCGCCTTTGCCTTTGGTTCTCTTTGCGCTGTTCAACTTCCGTGCGCAAAACCTCAGCCAAGAATTCTTCGTAGGCCCATTGGTTGGCCTGGGCATCCCGTACGATGGCCTCAGCCTGGGCCAGTGTTGGCAACCTGAGCTCTCTGGCGTAGAGGCGGACCTTCTGCAAGGCTGTATTCATGCAGATTCACCACCCCACACCATAGTGTCATAGATGCCAAGATCAACTTGATTTACCTGAACTAGATTAACAGGCGGTTCAGCTGGCTCTGGTTGTTCTCGTTCCTCTAAGTGCCTCAGTACACCTTCGCAGCTGTAGGAACCGCAGTCAAGGGCTTTCTGGACAGCGGGCAATACCGTCGAAACTCCATGCTGTGATGTAAGCTTAAGAAGTTTGATGACCTCATAGTCACTGGCAAGTTTTTTGGCAAAGTCCCAAAACACCTCCGGTAAGTCAGTATGTCTCACAGGTTGAGCATTCCACACTGCACGGGGTTTCTTCTCTAGAAGAGGTAAGTAATGTTCTAGTTGGTAACTCACAGCATTCGCATCATAGCGGCGAGGGTGTGAAGCTATCTGTTGCCCTCGGTGCCATACAGAGACCTCGAAAACACTGGCTTTTACTGTAACATCACTTCCGACATAATTCACGGGAACGGAATAACGGTTCCGCTCAAAGCGAACAGTGGCAAAATGGTTCACCTTCGCTATGACCTGCCGGATTGGTTCCATATGTCTTTTGGGTAATGCTGTAAGTCTGCTCTTTTCAATTTCAAATTCCTGGCCCACGCTGCGGCTGCGGCCTCTGATGGTGTGGCTTTGGTAATTCAGGCATCTTTTGCGCAGCAGGTCATTTAGCTCTTGAAGGGAATTAACCCTTGGCACCGGTACGAATATATTGTTCCTGCTCCAACCCACAAGGTTCTCAACAAGCCCTTTTTCATTAGCCTGGCCGGGATTGCAGAATGTGGACTTAAATGCATAATGAGCTTTCAGCTGGACAAAGTCCTTTTGCTCGCTGGCTACATGTTTTCCCCAACCCTCTTTCACAATAGTACGCACATTGTCATAGATAGCTCGCTGAGGAACTCCGTTAAAAAACTTAAACGCTTCGATGTGTCCCTCTAATAGGGCCTCGAGCCGCTCAAAGGGGAACGCTATTACGAACGGCATCGCACTAAAACACAGCCTTGCGCAGAAAACGTGAACAGTAGTTTTTTTACCGCCCATTAAGACCGTAGCTTCTCCCCAATCGACTTGCATTGCTTCACCTGGGTCGAATTCTAGCGGCACAAAAGCTTCAGCAGACTTGTTCTTAAGCTTTCTAACGTACTGTCTAACTGTGGACTCTCCACCGGTAAAACCTTTTTCTTCCACGAGCCGATCGTAAATCCGCTTGGCGGTATGCCTCTGTTTACTTGGGGCTTCCTCATCTGCCTCAAAACACTGTCGAATGAACTCTTCTACGTTAGCGTAAAGTTTTGGTAGGCGGTGGCAGGAAAAACGCGTGTGGAGATAAAAATAGAGACCTCGCACCAACAGATAGACAGAAAGGAGCGAGGTCTCATGAAGAGCGATGGCGTAGACATCGCCCTCAACCCTAGTGTACTGGATTTTGTAGAGGATATCAAGACTTTGGAGCAAGCCTGTTTGGCTGTAGCACGCCATTTGTTTGTTGCATTGATAGAGGCCCTTGATGACGCCTTATTGGCGCAAAAACCCAAACGCTACAAATGCGTTGGTAAGAGGCCTAGGACGCTTTCCACACTGATAGGAGACATTGTGATACACCGTCGCCTATACGTTCATGCCTCAAAGAAGCGAGGCAAGAAGAAAGGCAGTAAAGCTCGTTTTCTGCTGGACGAGAGACTGAATATCCAACCTCGCCGGCGTGTAACCCACGGATTATTGCGACTTATAGTGTCGGCTGCTACGCGCCTAAGTTTTCGAGAAGTATCGGAGATGCTCGAGGAAGCCGGTTTCCCAAGGATTAGCCATACCACCATTCACAATGAGGTTCGCCGATATGGTGAATTACAAAGCCAAGTGCTGCAGCAATCAAAAGAGCTGTTATTTGTAGCTGGTCAGAGAGTGGAGAACGTCGAGCTAAGAAAGGTGCCCGTGCTGTTCATTGAAGCAGATGGCATTATAGTTAACTGTCAGGGCGCAGACACCACGAAACTAGAACTGAAACTGGCTGCGATTCATGAGGGCTGGGAAGAATTGGGTAAGCGGCGCAAGTTAAAGAAAGCGACAACTGTGATAGGCCTGTTTAATGGTGGAGACGATTTTTGGGAGACGGTTACAGCACAGCTGATGAAAACATACGACCTAACGGATACTCAGATTGTTATTAACGGAGATGGAGCGGACTGGATACAGAAGACAGCTAAGGATTATTTTGCTGATGCTATAGTCCAACTTGATAGGTACCATCTCATCAGGGACCTTCGTCTTGCGGTAGGTCAAAAGGCTGCTAATGATTTGTTGGCACAACTAGATAGGGGAGATGTAACCGTATTCGTAGATACTCTTGAGGCGATGGCTCCGAGGATTCCAGAAAAACGTCGAGAGGTTTACGGGAAACTACTCAATCTATGTAAGAAGTATCCAGAGCATTTGTTGGACTACCGTCACCGCCTAGGCAATGAGTATGAGGGAATAAGGCTTCACGGGATGGGTGCAGCAGAAACAATGGTTGACAAGAAGGTAGCAAACCGCATGAAGAAACGAGGCATGCTGTGGAGCCGTATTGGCGCTTGTGCAATGGCATCGCTGCTAATGCTTCGCAGCAACGATCAACTATTCCAATGGCTAGACCGTCATCCCGAGAATGATGTTCTTAATCCTGTTCCCAGGTTGCGCCAGCAAGTGATAACTAGCGGCCATGAAGCACCAGGTGAATGGCTGAGAGTAGCAATGCCTAGCTTAGGGTACTCTACGAAACCCTGGGTGATAGCTCTACGGAACCTCAGCGGCTTCAGCATAGCTTTATGAACACCAATTGTGGCGAGGTCTCTCGCCTACTAAAGCTTGACGCGTACAATTGCTTCGATTTTCGTTGACAAACATCAACAAAGGAGGTATACTGCTTGTAGGGTTGTTGACTTATCCTACAGGTTGTGAGTAATGATCAAGTCCAGATTAGTGTGTAAATTCCTCAGTTATCAATAAGCTTATCTGATATACGCAATATTGCTTTGATCATTGATTTGTTTTTGCTCTTCTTGCCACTGAAGGTATTCACTCATATCCAGATACTTTTTGCCGGCTATCCACTTGTCGTCAATTTCCATAAGTAAGGTTCCAATTAGGCGAATTGCCGATTCCCGGTTCGGGAAAATACGGATAACTCGTTCCCTGCGCCTAATCTCTTCGATAAGACGCTCGACAGCGTTTGTAGTACGCAGACGCCGGCGATATTTTTCCGGCAGCATAAGGACCGCGGTAGCATCATCAAAGCCCATTTCAAGTATTTGCATGGCCTTGGGTGCTTTTTTCTCAAATGTCTCCAAGGTTTGATTCAATAACAACCGGGCAGTACCGATATCAGGCGCATCCAGAATAGCTCGCAGATGCGGATAAAGCTCTTCTTTTGCCGACTTAGGCGTAGCGTCCATGATATTACGCATAAAGTGGGTTTGGCAGCGATGCCAGGTAACACCCTGGAAGTAGCGGCGAACCGCCTTGACCAGGCCGCCATGGTCATCTGATACTACCAGTTCGACACCACGCAGGTTACGGCTTTTAAGCCAGGAAAAAAACTGGCTCCAACTGGCTTCGGATTCACTGTCGCCCAGCATGAGACCTAAAACTTCCCGGTAGCCTTCGGTATTTATGCCGATAGCGATCATAGCGCTCCGGGAACGGACGCGACCGTCTTCACGAATCTTCAGTACGAAAGCGTCCACCAAGACAAAAGGATAGCATCTTTCCCGCAAGTCCCGGTTATTCCAAGCGTTCACAATGGGGTCCAGTTTCTTGCACAACTCTGAAACAGTGGATTTGGAAAATTCGGTACCACACAGCTCTTCCGTTATCTGACTGACCTTGCGGGTAGAGACCCCGTTGATTACCATTTCCATCAGGGCCAGTATCAAGGCCTGTTCGCTCCGCTGGTAGCGGGCAAACATCTCGGTGGAAAACTGACCGTTACGAAAACGCGGAACATGTAAGGCTATGGTTCCCACCCGGGTGGTTAGTGTATGCGGGCGTGTGCCGTTACGGTACCCCTTCCTTTTATCAGTGCGTTCGTATGGTTCGGCTTGAAGCTGTTCGGTGGCTTGCGCCTGCAAAATCTGGTTCAATACCGATTCCAATAACGCTGACACACCGGAATCCTTGTTATTGCCTAAAAATAGACGGTGCAAAAGTTCTTGATCTACGGTAATCTGGTATTGAGCCATTCAAATTCCTCCTCTTAGAAATTTTGGTTTGTCTAACTTCTATTCTAACTGAGGAATTTGTTAATGGCTCTCCTATTTTTTTAGAAAACCATTTTTACACCATTATATGGACTCAACTTCAACGGGCTCAGTATGAGTGTGTTCTATAGCAGGATACGGCAAAACTGCACTGTTAAGCCAACTTGCTTACAGAACACGGCGAGGATCAGTGTGCATATTAAGTTACAGCGATAATATTTGAAATTTCTTTGTTAACCATATTTGGGAAGCTGTACGCCAGTCTGATCCTCAGCTGAAAATCGTTGAACCGAAAAATGAATCTCAGGCATTACTGCATATTAGCAAAGTTGCCCTGGCCCTGGATAATTAATTGACATTGATTTTTGACAACTGCCAGCTTGTATGTTTCCCACGGCATTTCCTGCTTTCCCCAACAGAACAGAGTTTGATATTTACGCTGCCAGGACCTCGCCGGGAGAGACGGGCACTTCTACGATTTCTTCCTGATAGACAAAAATCATCTCTGTATAGTAGTTGGTGAAGCATCGGGCAAGGGTATCCCGGCAATGTTGTTTGCCATATTGGCGGCTGCCAATATTCGCAGTTTCGCCCGTTTGGGTTATCAACCCTACCGGATTGCCTTGGAAACCAACAATCAGCTCAGCCAGAATAATACTGAAGGATTAACCGTATCCTCATCTATCGGCATTGTGGATCTTAGAACAGGGGAAATGGATTATATAAACGCCGGCCAGCCTGCTACCATCATTAAACGAGCCGGTACAAGCTTTGAAGAGGTGAGCAAGGTTAAGAGTTTTGGACTGGCCAGCATGGAGAATGTGAATTTCCAGCAAAATCATATCAACTTTATGCAAGGAGATGTGATGATGCTTTACACCAGCGGTGTGTCTCAGGCTAAAAACCCATACGGTGAAGAATACACCGAAGCCTATATAACCGTGCGATTGAACGAAATTATCAACCAGGAATATGAACTGGAAAAAATACTGGGAGAAATGATGAATCATATGGATGAATTCCAGAAAGGCTTTCGGGATACTTCCGGTGGCGTTATGCTGCTGTTCCGCTATTTTGGATAATTAGCAGGGACTTTTTCACGTATCATATTGACAATACCTAAGGGGACCCAGAACGATATATTTTGGGTCCCCCTATTTGTCTGCAATACATAAACCAGGAGAAGGGAATACTTGCTTTTGATAATCATACATTTAACAGCAGTTAGATTTTTTGATTGTAATAGTAATAGCTGGCTGCATATAAACCCAGTAAGAAACAGAGGCATATTCCTAACAGGTTGTAGGGATTCACCTGAACTTGCGGACCCCAGATGGAACCAATCAGAACGATCAAAGCAAGGCCGATGACAAAAATCCTTAAAGCTCCATAAGCTGCAAGGCCGGCCAGGGACCAAGCCCGTTCGTCATAAGGATTGAGACCTTTTTCACTCATTTTTTCCACGCGCCGGTTGCGTATTTCCGTTAAAACCACTGCTGCGATAACTCCCACCAGCAGACCTGTTCCAAAAGATCTATCTCCCTTTACTATTTGCCAGATAGCTAAACCGGCGATCAGCGCCAATATCAGGTACTTTACCAGCTGCAGGTTTTTTCTAGTCATTTTCATTGCTCCCTTCATCAAGAAGAAATAATTCTTCAATACTCATGTTGAACACCTTGGACAGACTGTATGCCAAAGTAATAGAGGGATTGTATTTACCTCTCTCCAACGAGATAATGGTTTGCCTGGAGACACCTACCCTAGCTGCGAGTTCTTCCTGAGTAATACCTGCTCTTTCGCGCATTTCACGCAGGCGATTAGGCATAATTTTCACCGCCTTGTTTGTTAATTTGTAAAGCTAGCTTTACATAAAGAATAATATGATAATACTATATTGTCAAGTTGCCTTTACATTTTAATCGGCATAAGAAATCATTATAATCAATGGTCTTATTGATAGAAACATATGGTGGTAGAATAACTAATGTCGGCCAGCGGATGAAAGTAAAGTTTTGGGAAAGGCTATACATATACTGGTCGCTGGTCTAACAATTAGTAAAAATAAGTCAGGAGTGATGCGAAAACGGTTCAGCAGATTTAAATCATAATCACCAGCAATTTTACTTATCATATTAGGGCAAATAATGGGGAATTTCATAATTTAATTGGAATCGGTTCGAAAATGAAAAGTCAGGTTAAGAGGGAGGCAAGCTGGACCTTATATACCAGGTGATGTGCACTTTACAGAAGAGTTGGCTGTCAATGACAAAACATTTCCCAAGTTATGGAATATGATTCAAAAATACATCGGGTGAACCGGTTCCGGCTCAATTGGGTTGTTGAAACGATGGTTTGCATAAAGGAAAATTCCCCGGCACATATGCAGAGAATTCCGTAACCTTGGGATTTATAGAGTGCTTTAGCATTAACAATAAATAGGATTGCCTGATTCCGATGATACTGGCACGTATCTTGCAATAGGTGAGTACAACTGAATTGGTAATATTTAAGAACATACCAAGAAATCAAACATTCTCTAACTACACAATAGAGTTAATGATTCAATAGAAGAAAGGGAGATGACAGAATGGATTTCAAGTTGAGTGAAGAACATGAGATGATTAGGCAATCCGTACGGGATTTTGCTGAGGGAGTACTTGCTCCTAAAGTAGCCGACCGGGACGAGAAGGAGTATTATGATCCTGAAGTATTTGCCAAGATGGCTGAATTAGGTTTGACCGGCATCCCCTTTGAGCCTGAATACGGCGGAGCTGGGATTGATTACATTGCTTACGCTATTGCAGTAGAAGAACTGGGAAGAGTTGATCCCTCTGCAGCTGACACTCTCTCCTCACATGTCAGTTTAGGTACATGGCCCATCTGGAAGTTTGGTACCGAAGAACAGAAGAAAAAGTATCTGGTTCCCCTGGCAGAGGGCACAAAGCAGGGTGCTTTTGGTTTGACCGAGTCCAATGCCGGTTCTGATGCTATGGGTATGACTACCAAGGCTGACCTGGATGGTGATGAATGGGTTCTGAATGGCCGCAAGATATTTATCACCAATGCCGAAGCAGCTGATATTTATATAGTTTTTGCCCGCACTGGCCCCAAAGAATTAAAGAGCAAAGCCTTCAGCGCATTCATAGTGGAAAAAGGCACTCCTGGATTTACCTTTGGCAAGTTTGAGCGCAAGATGGGACTGAGAGGTACCCAAAACTGTGATTTGGTATTTGAAAACTGCCGCATCCCCAAGGAAAACCTGTTAGGTCAAGAGGGTGAAGGTTTCAAAATAGCCATGCAGACATTGGATGGCGGACGCATTGGTATAGCTGCCCAGGCAGTAGGTATTGCTCAGGGAGCTTTTGAATATGCTCGTGATTATGCTAAGCAGAGAGTTCAGTTTGGCAAGCCTATCTCAGCTCTGCAGGCCATTCAGTTCAAACTTGCTGATATGGCTTTGGAAATTAAAGCTGCTCGTATGCTGACTTATGATGCAGCCTGGAAGAAGAGCAATGATATGCCCTATTCAATGGATGCCGCCATGGCCAAATTGAAGGCTTCGGAAACCGCCATGTGGGCTACCACTCAGGCTGTCCAGATCCTGGGCGGATATGGATATACCCGTGAGTATCCGGTAGAAAGAATGATGAGAGACGCTAAGATTACCGAAATTTATGAAGGCACCAGTGAGATTCAGAGAATGGTTATAGCCAATAACATACTCAGGTAAATTTGATTCCAGGGCAGACCAGTTTTACAAAACCCACAGAGTAAATTCTGTGGGTTTTTTATTGGAAATACTTATTGCATTCATTAGCTGTAACAATAATGGAGCGCTGTCACGAAAACGTGACGCCTCATACAAACCCGCAAGTTTTCTTTTCTACAAACCTAAACCGCTGAGCGTTTCAAAATCGTGACAAATTTATGGCTGGCTCATCCACAATAAATTCCTCTCTATATTGTTAGGATACCAAATAAACACCGGTATATGGGCACAATTATCTGCTTCGACATATTTCATGAATTATTGGCATAGGTCTTGCGATATTCAACATATATCACAAAGTGCGAACAAAACGTATATGGCAACTAAGGCCAATTTAGTGCCAGAAACATTTAGTTGTATTTATCCTGACGCATACTGTTTGGAAAGAGTCGGGATCATTATAAATCTCTAAAAAGGAGGGTAGACCTTAACTTTTTGAATATTTAAGATAAGGAGGTAACATTGATGAGCGAAAAGGATGCTGTAAGACTTGAAGTAATTGAGTTTATGGGCAAAAAGCTCAACTTCCTGGATTTAGGAAAAGATGTGGCTCCGGAAATTCCGGTGTATCCCGGTCATATGAAAACGGCTTTCTGGTGGCACAAAACTCACGAAGAGACTAAATTCAGTCTGGGTGAAAGCAGCAAATACCCCTATGGTTTTGGGGTAAAAGGAATTATAACCTGTGACCATACCTCCACTCACGTAGATGCAGTTTATCATTTTGATCCCAACAAATCCCACCTGTCAGTGGACAAGATTACCTTAAGAGAACTAATCGCTCCTGCTGCATGGATAGATCTGTCTTTTGTTAAAGGCCGGGTACACATCACTGTAGATCATCTAAAGAAAGCATTGGATGAAGCCCAGGTTACCCTAAAACCAGGTATGATACTGCTCTACTGGACTGGTATCGAGCCTTACAGTGACTCGGATCCTTACTATTATTTAAGCCAATATCCTGGTTTGGACAAAGAAGCCACCACCTGGTTGTTGGATCAAGGTCTGGTGAATATTGGTACTGATGCTGCCAGTTTAGATACTCCCGCTGATCTTGACTATCCTAATCATACGGTTCACGCAGAACGGGAAGTAGTTCACACCGAAAGTTTGGTCAATATAACCAAAATCCCGCGTCATGACAATTTCTATGTGGCCATGTTCCCCTTGAAATTCCGCGGTCTGACTGGAAGTCCTGTGAGAGTTTTTGCTATCTGGGAAGATGAATAGGAGGCAGGCTATGGCTAAGCTGAGTGCGGATTTAAGCGGAAAAGTAGCAGCAGTTACCGGTGGCGGAAATGGTATCGGCAAAGCCTGTGCATTAGCCATGGTTGAAAACGGCGCTTCTGTAGCCTTAATCGATTATTCCGAAGAGGCTCTGAACCGGGCCCGCCAGGAAATAGAAGCCTGTGGCGGGCACTGTCGGACTTATGTATGTGATGTCACCAAAGTTGATCAGATTAAGGATACTTTTGCCTCAATTGCTGCTGATTTTGGCCGTCTGGATATTCTATTGAACTCTGCTGGAGTCAATGTACAGCAAAGAGCTGAAGATGTAACTGAAGAAGCCTGGGATAAAGTAATGAACACCAATGCGAAAGGCACCTTCTTCTGCTGCCAGGCGGCAGGGAAAATAATGATGAAGCAAAACCGCGGCAAGATTATTAACCTTGGCTCAGCCATGTCGGTAGTCGGTTATGTAAAGCGTTCATCATATTGTGCAAGTAAAGGTGCAGTTGCTCAGTTGACCAAAGTATTAGCCGGGGAATGGGCACCCTATAACATTACCGTTAATACGGTTGCCCCCACTTTCATATATACACCCTTTACGGAACCAATGTTTAAGGATGAAGAGTTTCATAATGATGTCAAGCGACGCATACTGCTGGGACGCGTAGGCGAAGTTGACGACGTGGTCGGTGCTGTTCTCTACCTGGCATCTGATG
>ENA-OWPA01002093-OWPA01002093.1-bioreactor-metagenome-genome-assembly--contig:-NODE-2093-length-10759-cov-3.468264_pt1 | contig 10759 bp, 10 predicted proteins | sample MGYA00238139_ERZ651803 | MGnify/ENA primary metagenome ERZ651803 (study PRJEB26909, sample SAMN07631231) | bioreactor metagenome | isolation source: Switchgrass digestor | place: USA: Dartmouth...
CTGTTGGTTCTATTAATAAAAAGTTATACAAAGATAATATATTTGTTGTAATTTTTTTTGCCTTTATTTCAACAATAGTTTACGAGAGTACAGTTTATCTTTTGTGGTCCTTCAAAAGTATAATACGCGGGCAGGTAAATTTGCTGTATCCTATAAGTAAAATTATTTTACCTGAGGCAGTTTATAACAGCGTAATTTCAGTGTTTGTTTACATATTAGTTATACATTTGAGCAGGGCCTTTGAAGAGACTGACAGAAAAGCAAGGTAAATAGTAACAATACAAGAAGAAGTAAAGGTGGGAAATTTGATTGAAATTGAAAGAGAAACTAAAGGACAGATATATTACATTAGCATTATTTTTTATTGCGTTTGGCATAGCCATAATTTATCAGCTGGTTGACCTCCAGATTGTCAACGGTAAAAAATATTATGAAGATTCCCGGTATGTTACCCAAAAGGAAAGAGAGGTCATTGCTCCAAGAGGTAATATTTATGACAGGAACGGTGTTCCAATTGCTACAAACAGGCAGGGATTTACCCTTCATATTGTCAGAACAGAGATGGAAAACAGTGAATTTAACGATATGGTTTTACAGCTGGTAAATGTTATGGAAAAAAACGGGGACAAGTTTCAATCTACCCTGGATAAATATCTGACTTTTAATCCCATAACATTTAATAATCAATCTGAAGAAAAAATAAGGAAATGGCAAAAAGACGTTCTGGGAGTTAAAGAATCAAACATAATGAAAACTCCCGAAGAAGTTTTTAAATATCTCAGGGACAAAAAGTTTGAGATAGATGAAAAATACACGGATGAAGAAGCATTCAAAATAATGCGGGTAAGACATGAAATTTTATTGGAGAAATGGAGATTTGACACCGGTAATTCACTGTGTCTGGCAAAGGACATTAGCTGGGAAACCGTTGCTGAGATAGAGGAGAAAAACCATATTTTCAGAGGGATTTCCACGGATGTTGAGCCTATACGGCAGTATATCAATGCAGAAGGTATAGCTCATGTATTAGGATATGTAAGGCCTATAAGTGCTGAAGAGTATAAGGAACTGCGTGAAGAAGGATATAAAAACGATGACATAATTGGAAAAACCGGTATAGAAAAACAGGCTGAAAGGTATCTGAGGGGTAAAAATGGCCGTAAAAAAGTCGGAGTAGATACTAATGGAGTGCTGACAAATGACGGGATTGTCGGAGAGCCTGCAATTCCTGGAAACGATGTAGTTCTGACAATTGATATGAAACTTCAGAAGGTTGCAGCAGAGTCGTTAAAAAACAGGATAGAATGGATAAGAGGCCTTGGCGGAGAGAAGAATTTCGGAGACGCAGATGCAGGTGCTGTCGTGGTTCAGGATGTTAATACAGGTGAAATCCTTGCAATGGCCAGCTATCCGTCTTACGAACCGTCGATTTTTCTTGCTTCTTCAGATGACAAGGAAGCTCAGGAGGCGATAAAAGCTTTGAACGATCCTGAGAACAAGGAAACATCTGAGTTCAATCGCGCTATTCAGGGGGTTTACGCACCTGGTTCCACATTCAAGCCGCTTACTGCAATAGCTGCTCTGGAGGAGGGAGTAATAACTCCTGAACAGGAAATCCTTGATAGTGGGTCGTTAACAGTACCAGGTAATAAAACATTCAGGTGTCTGGAATACCCGGTTCATGGACATGGATACCTTAATTTAAAGAAGGCGCTTGAAACTTCATGTAATATATATTTCTATGACATAGGAATGAATACAACAATTGATAAAATTGATAAATGGGCAAAATATTTTGGACTGGGTGAATTAACAGGAATAGATTTACCTAATGAAAGAAAGGGAGTAAGGGCAAACAGGGAGAATAAGCAAAAACTGTATAAAAATCAGGTGGATCAGATATGGAGACCTGTTAATACGGCAATGGCCTCAATTGGACAGGACGATAACGCATTCACACCCATTCAGATGGTAAATTATATAAGTACGCTGGCAAATGGAGGTAAGCGTTATACGCCACATTTAATTAAGCGGGTGCTAAAATATGATGGTTCAATAGTAAACGAGGCAACACCACAGTATGATGAAATACCTGTAAAGCAGTCTACCATAGAAGCCGTCAAAAAAGGTATGATAGGTGTTACCACATCTATAGATGGTACTGCAAAGGAAGCATTTAAAGATTTTCCCTTTGAAGTAGCCGGTAAAACTGGTACAGCCGAGACAGGACGCGAAAGTACTCAGTCGTCAAATGCCTGGTTCGTAGCCTATGCTCCTGCAGATAACCCTCAGGTAGCGGTTGCAGTGGTTGTTGAGAAAGGTGTATGGGGATCATATGCTGCCTATATTGCAAGAGATGTTCTCACAGAATATTTTAAACTTGACGGCAGTGAAAAAATTGATGACAGTATAGAACCTTTTGAACCAGTATTTACTCAGTAGAGAGTTCTTTGGGGACATTCCTTAATCCGGATGGGCATACCTTTTGTTAAATAAAGGAATGTCCTCTTTGCTTTAAAAAATAAGGAAAGAAATTGTCGAATATGATATAATTCTAAAGTAGACATTTCCAACATAATTTTCGGGGGTATGGCCAGATGGAAGAAAGCAGCATTACTTTTAAAGCTACTGCTAACGGTTTGATTTTAATCATGAAGGAAGAAGAAGATTTTGAAACGGTATTTGAACAAATTAGCAAAAAGCTTTCTGCGGCAGGAAAATTCTTTAAAGGAGCATCACTTGATGTAAAGTACCGGGGAAAAGTATTGAGCGAAGAAGAAGAGAGATTGATTCTCGAGTTAATGGAAAAAAAGACGGGAGCTAAAGTAAAAAGCTTACAGCTGGATACCACTGAACCGGAGCAAGTTGAGACTGAACATACCAATAGTATGTCCAGCACTTACAAAGTAAAAAATTTTTTCTTTAAAGGAATTAACGAAGGGATAACTAAATTTTACAGGGGCACGGTTCGTTCCGGTCAATTAATTAGTTTTGACGGTAATGTAGTAATAATAGGTGATGTAAATCCAGGCGGAGAAATTGAAGCTACAGGAAATGTTATAGTAATGGGTTCATTGCGAGGAATTGTTCATGCAGGAGCAGATGGAAACAAAGAAGCTATAGTTGCTGCATTAAATCTTCAGCCTACACAGCTTCGTATTGCAGATATAATAACAAGATCTCCTGATGAAGAGGAAACAAGAAGTGAACTTATTCCTGAGCTGGCATATGTGAAGGATGACATAGTATATATAGAAAGATTTTTGCCTCAGTACAAATAAATTTTACAGCATTATCCGTAATTGACAAAAAGAAAAAAGAAATATATATTTTACATATAAGGCATGAGGCACATAGGGGGTACATACAAATGAGTGAAGTTATTGTAATTACTTCAGGAAAGGGTGGAGTAGGGAAGACTACTACCACAGCAAATATCGGTACTGGTTTGGCTTTGATGGGTAAGAAAGTTGTTTTGGTTGATACAGATATAGGACTTAGAAACCTTGATGTTGTGCTTGGTCTTGAGAACAGAATAGTGTACGACCTTGTTGATGTGGTTGAGGGATTTTGCAGAGTCAAGCAGGCACTTATAAAGGACAAGCGTTATGACGGATTGTTCCTGCTTCCTGCTGCACAGACCAGGGAAAAGACTGCTGTTAATCCGAAACAGATGATTAGACTTTGCAATGAGCTGCGTGAAGAATTCGACTATATTATTATAGATTGCCCAGCTGGGATAGAACAGGGATTTAAAAATGCTATAGCCGGTGCTGACAAAGCAATAGTAATAACAACTCCTGAGGTATCGGCTGTAAGAGATGCTGACAGGATAATTGGACTTCTTGAGTCAAGTGAATTGCGTAATCCAAAACTTGTTATTAACAGAGTAAGAATGGATATGGTAAAACGTGGAGATATGATGTCTATCGATGATATTATAGATATACTTGCGATAGATCTTATCGGTGTAGTTCCTGACGATGAAAAAATAATAGTGTCCACAAACAGAGGTGAACCTGCTGTAACAGATAATAAGTCGTTAGCCGGACAAGCTTACAGAAATATAACAAGAAGGGTATTGGGAGAACAGGTTCCTATCATGGATCTTCAATCCGAAGAAGGTTTTGTCTTCAAGTTAAAGAAACTGTTCGGAATTAAATCATCCTGAAAGGGGAGAATATAATTGCTGGATTTTATGAAATTTTTTAACAGGCCTAAGAATTCGAAGGACGTAGCCAAGGAGAGGCTCAAACTTGTTCTGATTCATGATAGGGCAAATGTATCTCCTCAATTCCTGGAGATGGTAAAAAGCGAAATAATAAAGGTAATAAACAACTATATGGATATTGATGAAAACGAGCTGGACATACAGCTTACCCGAACAAAGAGTGAAGATGGCGAAAGGATCGTACCTGCTCTTGTCGCCAATATTCCTATAAAGAGTGTTAAAAACAGCGGAAAATAGAGTACTGCTGAAAAGTATCAGTAATAAATAGTAAAAGCAAATAAAAAGTTCGGATTTCAGGGTATAATCAATGTAACTAATCCTGAAATCCGTTTCTTACAATAGCTGCAAAGGCAGTTTTCTTTTAAAGCTGTAAACCGGTTATTTAAAAGCTCTTATTGTAGTTTTTTATTTAAGATACAAATAGTTTTTTAAAAGCTGTGAATACAGCTCTCTATCAAGTTGCAAACTATTTCTTTATAAAGCTGTAAATGAGTTTTCTATTAAACTACAAGCCAGTTTTTATTAAAGCTGCGAATACAGTTCTCTATTTAGTTGTTAACCGGTTCTTTGTTAAACTATAAATGCTGTTCTTATTAAAGTCGCGAACGCAATTCGTTATACACTTGTTCTGGCGTCATTCCTTCTGCATCTATTACCAAAGCTTTTGTATTTGTATCACTTACTCCCAGAAAGTTTCTGTTTGTTCCGGCTATGACAAGAGCATCGTAGTTTTTCACCTGATCCGTATATTTTTGGTTTAAACTAATGCTTTCTACATCAAATCCCTTGTCTAAAAGAAAGTTCTTTATAGGTGTGAGATTTTCCTCTATAGCAATCTTTTGCATCAAATTCACCTCCGCATTATGTAGTATTTGATTAAAGAAATAATCTATTCTGTAATAAATTTGCCATAGCAGAAATATAATTTAATAAATAATAAACATTTAATTTACAATAAACTTTTAAGAGGATGTGTGGAGAATGGATGATGTGATTATCAGGTCCAGGTATCCGCGTCGTAATACACGCTATAGAAAGAGAAAGAACTTAGGAAGCTACAACCAAAAGCACAATAACAGCCTGGCAATAACAATAGCACGGCAGCTGGTTATTTGTCTTCTGATTTTGCTAGTGGTTGCTATAATTAAAAGAATCCAGGTTCCGTTCACTAAAAATATTTCAGAAAAAATAAAATACGTTGTTACACATAATATTGATTTCACAAACCTTTACAATAAAATTGATGAAATTATAGCAAAGATTACCAACAAAGAAAAACCTGACCTTACAAAAGACAGTGATAATGCTCTTCAAGAGGACAATAACAGTACCCTTGCAGATGACAATACTAGTACTTATGACGCAAACACTGACTATAAAGAGCCTGTTGTGGCTGGAGAGATGTATATTCCTGATGAAGTATCAATGGAAAGCCCGGAGATTAATGTCCGGCTAATAGCTCCTGTTAATGGAACAGTTAGTTCACCTTTTGGAGAAAGAATGCATCCAATAAAGAAGACCATGGAATTTCACAGAGGAATAGACATCGAAGCAAAAGAAGGCACCCAAATAAGAGCAGCACTTGGAGGAGAAGTAGTAGAAGCCAGCGAGGGACCAACATATGGTAAGTATATAAGAATACAGCATGCTGATGGCATAATAACAGTATATGCTCATTGTTCAAAGTTAATTGCGGAAAAGGGGCAGACAGTAAAACAGGGGGACATAATTGCTGAAGTAGGAGATACAGGTGCAGCAATCGGGTCTCATTTGCATTTCGAGTTATGGAAGGATGGAAAATCATTAAATCCATCAAACTATATAGATATTTCAAAAAGCCTATAACCGTAAATATAGAGCAATTTACTCTGGAAATAGATCCGTTGTTTTTTGCTGCAATCATAATAATGTATATCTGTGGATATTTGACGGAATATCTTATCATATTTTTTTGTATTATAATCCATGAACTTGTACATTCAATAGTTGCAATTGCTGTCGGAAGACATGTATATGGTATCAGAGTTATGCCTGTAGGCTTGAGTGTATCCATAGAGGAAACTATGACAGGCAAGTTTGAGAACGTACTTATATATTCTTCCGGCCCATTTATGAACTTTTTTTTGTTTTTGCTTATTAGATTTACAGCTACAAATTCAGCAGTTCTTATCAATATTATGATTGTTAATGCCTATCTTGCAGTTTTTAACATCATGCCTGTTCTGCCTTTGGATGGCGGCAAAATACTGCTGGTTATTATTTCAGGAAGGATTGGCATATTTGCAGCTTACAGACATGTCCGGAGGTTGTCATTTTTCTTTGGAATACTTTTTATTGCAGCTGGAAGTGTTCAACTTATAAACAATATATTTAATTTTAGCTTATTCTTAATAGGTATTTATTTATTTTATTATGTGTTTACAAAAAAAATGGAGGCTGCGCTAATGAGTATGAAAGATATTATTTACAGGCGGTCAAGACTGGTTAAAAAAGGGATATACCCTGCGAGGGATTTGGTAGTAATTAAATGGATAAAGCTTGGAGAAATATTAAAACATTTGGATTATGACAGTTTCCATATGGTATATGTTCTGGATGATAACCTAAAAATACTGGGAATTGTTACAGAGCAGCAGATAATGGATGGAATAATGAAATATGATTCCAGTATTACATTTGATGATCTGATAAAGTTAAACATGTTTGCAAGATAATAGAAATGAATTTGCCAGTCTAATTTAACATTTTATTAACCAGTTTTTACGCTGCTGTGGTATAATCGAAGAGTAAGTGCAAAATCTGTAGCATTTTAAATTGCTATTTATAACATTATACAATTGAAAGGAAGCATATGAAGAAGACCTGGATACTTTTAGTTAATGGCCTGATAATATTTTTTTCCTTTGTGGGAATTTTATTTACCATATATTCGGTTAAAAATGTGTATAATGAGCCTGCCCATGAGATTGGTGACAGCAAGTCTGTAAATGGAACAGCTGATGAAGTCAATGAGGATGATCAGGCTGATCAATTTGATCAATCAGATCAATCTAATCAACCTAATCAACATAATCAACCTGATAAAGAGCCTGGTGATGAATCGGTTGATGAAGATACTAATAAGTCTGATATTGTTGATAATAAGCCTACCACCAGTGATAATGCTGGTAAAGATGTTAATGACACAGTTGTTGTTAACAAGCCACCGGCTGCTGAAAAACAAGATAAGGATGAATTGTCTCATAAGGATGACAAACAGCTGCCTGCAGAAGAAGTAAAAGACAAGGAAAATCAAGAGTCTGCAGATTCAAAAACCCAAGGAAAAAGTCTTGATACAAGTAAGCTTTCAGGCCTGAGTAATAAAAAATACGGCTGGTGGGTGAGGGAAAAATCAGAGCATCAACCTCCTGTAATTGATCCGACATTTAAAAAGTTGTTAGATAAATACGATGGCATTTTTATAGGAAATACCGAGGAAAAAGTTATATACCTCACATTTGATGAGGGGTATGAGAACGGATATACACCCCAAATACTTGATACTTTAAAAGAAAATGACGTTAAAGCTGTGTTTTTTATTACCGGCTCATACATGAAAAAAAATAAAGATCTGGTTAGAAGAATGCTTGATGAAGGTCATATTGTAGGAGGACACACTATTAATCATCCAAGCTTGCCTACAGTTAGTGACAATGTTCTTGAAAATGAGTTGTATGGATTTGAAAAAGAGTATAATTCAATATTTAATGAAAAAATAAAATATATAAGGCCGCCTAATGGGGAGTTCAGCGAAAGAACTCTTGCGGCAACACAGCTTATGGGTTATAAAAGCGTTTTCTGGAGTCTTACCTACCGTGATTTTGAAACAGACAAACAAAAGGGAGCGGATTATGCCTATAAAATGGTGATGGACAAGCTCCATAACGGCGCTGTAATTCTCCTTCATGCGGTTTCCAGTGACAATGCTGGAGCCTTGGACAGAATAATAAAAGACACTAAAGCCCTGGGGTATGAGTTCAGGCTTTTGGACTTGTAGAGTTAATGAGGCCTGCAATCTCAAGAACTTCCTTGCTTGACTTGGGTCTGTTCATGGTGTACAAATGAATTCCTGGCGCACCATTTTCAATTAGGTCACGTATTTGTACACCTGCATATTCAATTCCGGCTTTGCGCATGTCATCGGGATTATCAGAGTACTTATCCATCAACAGAACCAGCTTTGCGGGAATGGAGCAACCGCTTTTTGCAGTGATGGCTTTTATCTGATCGGCCCTGAATATTGGCATAATGCCGGCAGTAACAGGACAATTAATGCCAATGGCTGCTGCTTTGTCCAGAAAATCATAAAACAGTCTGTTGTCAAAGAAAAGCTGTGTAACAAGAAAGTCTACACCTTCGTCCACTTTTTTCTTTAGATAATATAAGTCTTCTTTTAATCTTCTGCTGTCAACATGGCCTTCAAGGTATGCAGCAGCAGCGATGCAGAAGTCATTTCTTCCTTTTATGTACCTAATGAGTTCACTTGCATATTTAAAATAATTTTTACTAAAATCAAAATCAGACTGATTTGCCGGAGGGTCTCCTCTAAGGGCAAGTATGTTTTCTATTCCTTTTTCCTGCAGAGTATCCAGTAAATTGTCTATTTCTTCTTTTGTGTGGCCTACGCATGTGAGGTGAGCCATACTTTCGGTATTATATTCCTGCTTGATTTTTGAGGCAATTTCTGCTGTTCTGCTTTTTCCGCTGCCTCCTGCCCCATAGGTTACACTAATATAATCAGGATTTAGCGCTCTGAACTGTTCCAGTGAATTGTATATTGTATCAATGGGTACATCAATTTTAGGCGGAAATATTTCAAAGGACACGACTGTCTTTTTCTTTTTAAACATATCCTTTATTTTCATATTATTACCCTCCATATATTTACATCTAAATTCGTTTAAACTATTATAACATAGATTTAAATACTGTCAAGAACATCTATATACATTTATAATATTATTATATTCACTTAAAATCAATTATATAATATAAAATTTGTAAATATTGTTATACTTAATTTGGTGAATTTCTGTTATAATTATCAGATGTATTATTATTTTATTTATAAGTAAAGTTTCATTGACGTATATATTGGTATTATATAAAATGAACCTAGTATGAAGCAGATAAACATATGCTCGTTAAATAGTAAGGGGTGAATATAAATGTTTAAAATTGTAAGGAAGGAAGTTCTCAATCCGTCAGTAAAGTTGTTGGAGATTGAAGCACCTTATATTGCCAGAAAAGTAGAACCTGGTCAGTTTATAATTCTTAGAATAGATGAAAATGGTGAAAGAATACCTCTTACCGTGGCTGATTATGACAGGGAAAAAGGAACTGTAACCATAATATTCCAAGAAGTTGGGAAAACAACAAAAGAGCTCGGGACCTTAGAAGAGGGAGATGCACTTTTGGATTTTGTCGGGCCTTTAGGAGTTGCTTCTGAACTGGAGGCTTATGCAGGTAAGAAAGTGGCTGTAATAGGCGGAGGACTGGGCTCAGCAATAGCTTATCCGCAGGCGAAGAAACTGCATAGCCTTGGAGCGGAAGTTCACTGCATAGCCGGTTTTAGAAATAAAGACCTGATAATACTTGAAAAGGAAATGGCTGAAGTAAGTACAAAACTTGTTGTTACTACGGACGATGGTTCTAACGGAGTAAAAGGGTTTGTTACTGATGTGCTAAAAAGACTTATTGATGAAGGAAATAAATATGATCTGGTAATTGCAATAGGTCCATTGATAATGATGAAAATGGTGTGCAAGCTTACTAAAGAGTACGGTATAAAGACTATTGTAAGCATGAATCCGATAATGATTGACGGTACAGGAATGTGCGGCGGATGCCGTGTTACAGTAGGAGGAAAAATAAAATTCGCATGTGTGGATGGACCTGATTTTGACGGGCATGAGGTGGACTTCGATGAAGCTATGAGAAGACAGCTCATGTATAAGACGGAAGAAAAAATGTTACAGGAAAAGCACACATGCAGGATTGGATTGAATAGTTAAAAGTAGGTACATGATATTTACAAATCAGATAAATGAAGAATTTGGGGACATTTCCTGATGTACCTTAATGTAAGAGGAACAAATCCTGTTCAGAAAGGAGTGTCCCCTTAGCTTGATTTTAATTATGAAGGGATGATAACGTGCCAAATATGTCACTTAAAAAGATACAGATGCCTGAACAGGAGCCTGATGTACGCAATAAAAACTTTAAAGAAGTTGCATTAGGCTACACTGAGGAAATGGCAATTGAAGAGGCCAAAAGGTGCCTGAATTGTAAGCACAAGCCTTGTGTAGGCGGGTGTCCTGTAAATGTTAAGATACCTGAATTTATAAAGCTTGTATCTGAAGGAAAATTTGAGGAAGCGTATTTCAAGATTAGAGAGACAAACAATCTTCCTGCAATTTGCGGCAGCGTATGTCCACAAGAATGGCAGTGTGAAAAATACTGCGTAATGGGCATAAAAGGCGAACCGGT
>ENA-OWPA01002096-OWPA01002096.1-bioreactor-metagenome-genome-assembly--contig:-NODE-2096-length-10740-cov-3.147895_pt1 | contig 10740 bp, 7 predicted proteins | sample MGYA00238139_ERZ651803 | MGnify/ENA primary metagenome ERZ651803 (study PRJEB26909, sample SAMN07631231) | bioreactor metagenome | isolation source: Switchgrass digestor | place: USA: Dartmouth...
ATCCTTAGTGTTAATCTCCACGTCATTTACATCGGTATAATATAGCCTAGTACCATCAATTTCCACTATTATCTGTTCAGTCTTATTTTCAGGATCGGTATTAACAATATTAAGGTTTAATTTTAACTTACCTGAAACTTTTTCATTATTTTGAAGGTTATTTATACTTACACTCAGTGTATCGGCTGCAATCCAAATATCATTCGCATAATAATGACCGTTTTTATGCGTAATGTTGCTTCCTGTCGGAAGTTCAACAATAACTGCAGCTTCATCCGCACCGAGCTCTAATTCATATTCGCCGGATACGTCTTTTGCAATTACTTGTTTTGTCACACTGTTAAATAAATCCCAGCTGCCTGCCGGAAGCTCATAGGTTACTTTTTTGCTGCTGTCATATGGATTATATAAGAGCCATACAGCACAGTCGGCACCTGCATCCATAGCATTGCAATTTATCTTTAGTATCTTATTTACATCGGTCTTATCTACAACAGAAGCAAATAACCCTGTATGTGCACCGCTATAAAGAGACAGATCCGTGTTCGCCCATCCATATACAGTGGGATCACCGCCAATCCATGGTGTTTTGGTATTACTGCTCCTTCTTATACCTTCATAAGGTACGGCATCTTTGGATATTTCAATGAATTCTTGTGCCGCCTTATCTTTAGATGCGGATTGATTCGACTGATCGGTCTCTCCTGAAAAGAAATACCGGGCGTTGGAAGATACGTTCAAATACCAGATTCCCATTGCTTTTGCATAACGGGTATCATATTTCGCAAGGGAGGATAAGGCGTATCCTGCGGCAAAGGTATTCATGGAAAAGGCATAGCCCCCTCCGTCCGTAGTACTCCCCATTAGTCCGTTCACGTTATAATCACCCCATGTGCCGACTAGGGAGCCCCAGCCACCTCTGGGAATAGAATTGCCGTTTAAAACATCTCCCAGAAGATTATCTATATCATAATCCGTGTTCCTCTGCGCGTTCATCCTGGCTGCCAGGCCCGGTGCGAAGTATAATAACACTTCGTAAAGAGCACTGCCATCAAATGCATTAACATAATCAAGGCATTCCAGAACTGCCCTCGCATATTTTTCCTCGCCTGTCATTTGGTAACCCATTTGAAAGAGCAGCCCCAAACCCGCAGCACAGTCAGGCTCCTTCCATACTCCGTTATCATAAGGCTCCATGGTAATAAAATTGAAGCCCGTATAATTAAAGCTTTCTGTTTCCTTCATTATTAAAAAGGCTTCATACCATCTCTCTATCGTTGATAAAGCATCCCGGCGAATCTGCTCTTCTTTAGGATAACGGAGGGATACTTGAGTAAATAAGATTGCAGGATATATCATATACCACATGGAAGTTGAAGCAGATGAGCCACCGGGATTGTTAAGTATAATCCCCTCATCTTCTGAATAATAGGCATGAAGCTGCTCTACATAATTGATTCCGTTCTGCCTGCTTTTATCAATTCCCATCAGGGTAGCACTTAGTACGGCAGCAATTGTTGCCACCGCTTCCTGAGAACCGTTATTTCCTGTCCGTGCATCGCCGACATAGGCTGCAAAACCGAATGTGCTGTTGGTCTTATCCTGCCAGATTAAGGGCAAGTAAGGACCCAACGCATCCTCGTCAAATACGATATTATCGTATAAAAGCGCCTTTTCCTTATAATCAAACCATTTATAATTTTCCGGAATCACACTATCATAACGATTGATGCGTGCTACCTCCTTTTGTCCCGTTATATTCATTCCTGGCTCATCTGAATTAACCTTTCCACATCCAAGGGTCTGAAGAAGCAAGCAGAAAACCAACAGCAATACGGTTATTTTTTTCATACTCTTCTCACTTATTTAGTATTTATTAATAAAATTTCAGATACAGAAACAACTGCTTCAGGGCCACCTGCCGGATAAATCCACAGCTTAACCTTACATTTCTCACCATAGATAGATATGAAGTCATCACCCAGTGCTTCTTTTAAATTAACGCCTGCATATTTGTTCCATTTTAAATTGTTATCAGGCATAATATAGAATCCCCATGCGTGATCTTCCAACGCATTTTCAGGCACTACTTTCATACCCCAATTATAGCCATCCGGATTTTCAAAAATCTTTGCCAGGATCATTGGCTCCTTACTTAAATCAATTTCAAAGTAACCTGATTCCAAACCACCCCATCCGTCAGGAGCAGCTTTAATCGTAACATAGCCATCAGTGTCATTTACTCCCTCTACACTGCCAGATCCGCTTCCCTCGCTGGGTGTCTGCATTGTTCCCCAGGAAGCGATGTCCTTATAACTGAATTGCTGAACTACTGACCAGCCTCCCTTATTGTCGGCTTTTTTACTGCTGCAGCCTGCAAAAAGAGAAGCAGCCATTACCAGAGCCAAACCTAATGCTAATAATTTTTTCATCATCTTTCCTCCTTCTAAATTACTTATTCTTCCCTTTACTTTTATGTATTTTTGCTTAACCCTTAATTCCTCCCAGCTTTATACCCTCCATAAAATATTTCTGGGCGTAAAGCAAAAGAGCAATAATCGGGATTAATGCCATACATGATGCCGCCATCAGCGGTCCCCAGAGAGTTTCTCCCGTCATGGAGCTGAAAGACGCCAAGGCAAGCTGTACCGTATATTTATGCTGTGAATCTATGTAAATCAACTGTCCCAGCAAATCATTCCACGTGCCCATAAAGGACCAGAGGCTTATTGTTACTAAAGCCGGTTTTGCCATGGGTATAAAGATCATGTAAAATACCTTTAAATTTTTCGCCCCGTCCAACCAGGCCGCTTCCTCGTAATCCTTTGGTATAGTTTCAAAGTACATGCGCATAAAGAAGATAAAAGAAGCGGAACCACAGAACGCAGGCAGTACAAGCGGTACATAACTGTCAGAAAACCCCAAATTAGACCATATCATAAAGGTAGGTATCATGGTAACCTCATAGGGTAGCATCATGGTAGCCAATAAAATCATAAACAAGAAGTTCCTGCCTTTAAATTCAAAACGGGCAAAACCAAAGGCCACCAAGGCTGAAACAAATACTTCTCCCAATATTTTTGGAATAGCAATAAATACCGTATTCAGCATATTTTTTGCGATTGGTACGACCTTTAAAGCTTTTATGTAATTATCGAATGTTATTTTTCTGGGTATCCAATTAATTGGAATAGAAAAGATATCATTTTCTGCTTTAAAGCTGGTAGACACCATCCAGATAAAGGGCAGCAGCATCATTACGGATCCCAAAATCAAAACCACGTATAATGCTATCATCCTGCCTCTGCCCATACGCTTACTTAGTTTTTTACTTTTTTTCAAACTCATATTCTCTCTCCGTTCTGACGCTACTCACTGTATACCCAGTATTTTTTCGTCCAGTTCACAAGAATGGTCAAAAGGAGAATTATAACAAACAGTATCCATGCAAGTGCTGTCGCATAGCCCATTCTGTAATGACCGAACGCTTCCTCGTACAGGTAAACCATATAGAAATTACCTTCTTTGCCGGCTCCGCCCAATACATAGGCATCTGTAAATTTACGAAAGGCCGCAATAATTCCCAGAACCAAATTATAAAAAATAATCGGCGTCATCAAGGGTATGGTGATATATTTCACCTTTTTCCACGTATTTGCTCCATCTATCATGGCTGCGTCGTACAAATCCTGCGGAATATCTTTTAGTGCAGCCAAATATGTAAGCAGGCTTCCTCCCGCTCCCCATATTGCCATGATAAGATAGGAAGGCAGCACCCAATTGGGATCATACAGCCAATCAGGCCCTTTAATATGGAAGAAGGCTAATACACCGTTAATCAATCCGTAACTCGGATCCAGGATCCACTTAAATACAATTGCAACAGCAACACCTGAGACAATCGCAGGCATATAATAGATAACCCGAAAAATTCTCATTCCTTTATAATTCTTTGAAACCATTACTGCCATGGTCAGGGAAGTAGCGATAATAAGAGGTACCGCAAGAACTGCATACCGGACGGTTACCCATAAGCTCTTTATGAAATCTTCTGAACGGAAAACATATTTAAAATTATCCAATCCTACGAATTTTGCATTTCCCACAATATCCCAATCGGTTAAACTGATATAAGCTGCCGCCAACATCGGAAAGGCAGTAAACACGATCAGACCGATCAGCCATGGAAGTATGAAATAAAATCCTGCTCTTTGTCTTTTCTTCATGATCTGTCGCCTTTCATTTACTTTTTCTTTTACTAATCAAATCCTGCGAGTAAGCTTGAATTTCATCCATTTGACTCCTGTAATCGAAGGACGCATCATTTAACAGTGATACATATAGGTTATACCAAAGCTTGTCATTAATATCTGACCATTCCGGTATGTAGTTGGCGGAACGGGCATAATCCATGATATAAGCAATAGTTTCCATTGCCGCTTCCTTCTTTGGATTAATCTCAATAACATTATTTAAGGAGCCTTTTACAGGTGGTACGATTTTCCATTCAAAAAAGGCTTTTGTTACAGCTTCCAGTGCTTTATATGCTAAATCGTTTCCCTCAAGGCTCTTAGCCATTACAGTAGACGCTGTCCAGTCAAAACTCCATGGACTTCCGTCATCACATACCGGCATAGGCGCATAACCAATCTCAAACTTCTCTGACTCATCCATCTTGTCGATCTTAGTTTCAAAATTATCCTGTACCCCGCCAAAAAACATAGCTACACGCTGCTTTTCAAACCAGACATTGTTGTCGCCAAGACTTGCCACTTCCGCGTATCTGGGGCTTAGGCCTTCTTCAACAATCGTCTGCAGATAGCTCATACCCTTCTTAGCTTCCTCTGAAGCTAATATAACTGTCTCGCCGTCTTTTGCAATGATATCACCACCACCGGCCCATATGAAGGTTTCAATATTTGGCCATCCGTCAATTATCGTCCCATACACTTTATTTCCTCTGTATTCCTTACCCGATATCTGACGGCATATATCAATAAATTCTTCCCATGTCCAATCATCGGTAGCAGACGGGCATTCAATTCCCAAAGCATCAAACATGGTTTTGTTATAAAAAACAATGATTGGATTGGCAATCCATGGGAGTCCCCAGTAGGAGCCGTTATATTCCGCAGATGCCAAAACACCTTCATAATACATATCCGGGGTAAGGCTATTACTTTTCTTAAATTGCTCTGTGATATCAGCCAGTGCTCCCATCTTCGCATATTTTGAAATTAACTCCTGGGTAAGCCAAAAGAAATCAGGACTGTTTTTTGCCGCAATCTTCGTAGAAATCTTCACATAATAGTCAGAAGGAATACTCAACACATTGATTTTATACTCTCCCGCGGCCTCTTCATTAACCTTGTCGATTACAGCCTGGAATTCCTCAAGTTCCGTACCAGCCGCCCAGGTCGCAAAGGTAAATGTGTTTTTATTGCTATTTGCTTTTTTACTGCAACCATTCAACATACCTAACACTAATAACAACACAATCCATAAAATAATGCTCCTTTTCACTTTTGCCCTCCCCTCCTTAATATTTTGTAACTTTACACTATAATTATATTATAACGTATCACCTTAATATGTCAATATATATTTACTACATTTTGCATAATTTTTTAGTTATTTGCTGCAGATAATAAGCTATTTTTACAAAATATAAATGTATTTTGTAACTATACATTTAATACATGATTAATTTCAATTATGCATTCGTATATAATAAAACTGTTCGTTAAAATAAACTGCAGCTTGACATGTAGATTCCCGGTATGATTTCAAAAAGAAAACCGCCAGATGATGGCGGCGTAAGATTAATTCTTTTTCTTTTTACAACTTCGACATTATCTTTTGGGTATTCGACTTTTGGATGTCCCATTAAAAACCATCCTGCATGATAGGGCCAGACAAAAGGATGTTGAACCGGAAATGACTTTTCAGAACTTCATTATTTAGGCATCAAGCAAACTGTTTCCACTTGGCTTGAATTGATGGAATTGATGTCTGTTGAGCCATTTCAGGAACCATCTGTACGTGGGAACATGTCAATCTGTTTTTCTATGATTTTTGAAAAAGCGTAGTTCGAGAGAACATGACCACTATGCAGTCCTTTAGGCTTTTTTATGCTTCAGCATTGAATTCTTTTTATCAGTTTATTTTGGGGCACAAGCAGTGTACCATTTCCCTCATACTTAACATGGCTATTCATCGGTTTCAATTTTGCCTTGTTCATCTATTATAATGAACTAGTGAATTCTCGCCTGAGCATGTATCTACTAATCGCGTCTAATTTCTTGGTACGTCTTAATTTCCCTACTTAATCCATTGCCCTATGGTAACAGGTTCATTTCCAAGTATAGAAGCTTATCACCTAACTTTATAATACATTAAATTCTCTGCCTTAATATTTCTTTTTATGTTTATGAGACACAAATCTACTCCTTTTTACACTCAATACAATTTTTACTATATTCGTTTTTTACTAATATGCTGCCTAATATAATCTGTGACTTCTGTGATTGGATCTTCTGAACTAGTTTTAAAAACAACTTTTTCATCCAGATCACTCACAATAAAATAGTTCTTTTCAAATCTCACATGCCACTCTCCAACACGCAAATAACGTTCTGCCCAAGTCCCTAAAAAGCCTTCAAATGTTGATCCAATTCCATACTTTTTTAATACTATGTTTAATGCAGCTATAAATATTTCATAATTGTAGCCACTAGATGACTTATTAGGTATGATGATCATCTCATCGCCAACTTCACGCAATCGTAAATGAGATGTGCTCATCCATATGAATAATTCAGGAAATGCTATCAAGCAATAACGCCAATCAGTTTTCTGAATGTTAGAGTTTGATATAATTCTATTTAGCTGTTCTGAAATATCTTCATTTAAGTTTAGTGAATCAAGCAGTTTTTTTACGATTACTCCATGGTTTGAAAACAAGCGTTTCATTCCTGGCGTCCTCGCTGGTTCATCAGGTCTGTCAACACATAGCGTTTTATACGCACCTACTGTTAAAGTATAATCCCCGAATGTCAGCAAAGCTCTTCGCAGTAAATTACCATGTTTAGGTTCGGTTTTATTAAACAATGCAGATATCTTATTCCAGTAATCCTTAAAGACTTCAATATCTCCGTTTGATTCATAGAACCCTGCATAGTACAATGCAGAGCGTATTTGCCCGTTAAAATATGGATGCTCTTCTGCTTTGTAAATAATCTCAGCATAGCTTTTATTTTGCAAAATAATTCGTGCCTTAATCTGTTCTTCTACTATTTGCTCTTGAGAGAATCCTGTTACCATAACATCTCCAGAAAAATATGAAAGCAAATCATTCCAGTTATCAGCAAGCTTATTAATCCCTTCAATAGCACGGCGATATGGCTCCAAATCATCAATTCTAGTATTTACAGTCAGGTTTTTGATAATCCTCAGCCATTGTGTTAAAAAACCGTTGTCAATGCCTTTAGCCTTATGGAGATAGGTAGTTACAGCATGAAATAGCACTCTGTCTGAATAGGTACGACTGTCAGACAAGGCATTGAAAATCAATTGGTAAGCCATACTATCCTTATTATTACATAGGAAGTTAAGTGTATAATAAATAGTTTCAAAGATCTCCGCATCAACTTTTTCAAAGTCAAATGGATTCGCCCAGTTACTGTCACTTGAAATCATTCCTTTATTCATAAAGAGCACACCAAAAAAAGTTAAATAAGCTACGTCAAAATTCTCTCTTGAGTTTGACCAAAATAAATCAGTCCAAATACCATCAAAGTTTAGCTCAACTTCATCTACGAAAGGCAGATTTAGTTTTCTCTGTCTTCCTATCAACTGAGCTTTTAAATTCTCAAATGAGGTAAGAGGCTTACCACGTGCATTAAGTTTTATATATAAACTATCTTCCATTCCAAGATCATTCATCTTCAAAAACTTAAATGTAATAGGAACATAATCTGACGATATAAGCTTTTCTGCAAGGTTTTCAACATCACAAAAAGTTTCTTTTATTGCATCAAGCATAACAAGTACAGATTGAATTGTAGGATCATATTTCCACATTGAAACAAACCAAGCTGAATCTTCTATTTCTTTGGAAGGTGATAGTACAGATGTAAAAACTTCTTTACGATTTTTAATTAGTTTTTCAAAAAAAGTACGTGAGCTTTTACGAGTTTCATATGTAAATTTAGTCAAAAGTTCTGTTTTGCTATCATCATTATTAAAAGCGTAAAGATGTAAAAGGAAAAGTGTTGTTAGTCGCTGTTGCCCGTCTAAAGGTATAAATTTATCTCCTTCCACTTTGCCATACACAAAATTAAGATCAAGAGGTTAAGTTTTTCGCAGAATAGCAGACTTCACGTCTTTTAATAGATTATAACGCACCATATTAGTATGATCATCTTGTCTGCCCTGTGCATAATCACGCTGTACAATCGGGATTTCAACCTTATATTCCTTAAGTAAATCAATTAATGTTTCAATAGCTTTTTCACTCATTTCCCAAACCTCCCATCAAAGAAGCATTTTAGAGTATACTCCATAGCATTGATATAGTCCTTCTTATCATCGTTTCCCCAAATATCCATATCACTTACATCCTTAGAATACACTTTTAGAAAGATGTTTTTTGTACATAAAGGCACAAATAAGCCTTTTGACTCACGCTCAATAATAATTTTTCTTTTTTCGGCAAAAGTAGCATTTTGATAGCTGCGATTTGTTTGTGAATCAAGAAGAGTAAGATTACCTAAACTGTCATCTGCTTCGTCAGTTTCATCAGCAGTTGCATGAATATGTTCAATGTCCCATTTTATTTTTGCTCCTGTTTCTCCTTTATATATATCAAAAGGAAAACGGTATTGTTTTTCGCTTTTACATACCAATGTTGCTATATTGAAAAGCAAAAGCAACTTCCTAATTCTTCTCCGATCACTTGGTGTATCGTAAGATATGTTGGGCAAATCATCATATTTGCCTGTTACATCCTTAGCTTTATCAATCAGAGCTTTCATGATGTCACTTTTGCGTTTTCCACGTGTTAATTTAAGTATATCGGAAATATTTACTCCTGACGATATCAGATAACCAATTATGTGGTACTTATCCAAATCAGCATACCAATCGCGAAATTCTGCATACAGTTTTTCAACATCATCCCATAATGTCTTAACAAATTCTTCTTTATAAGGTGTTTCCTTCATCATTGTTGAAAAGACTAAAAATGAAAAATAATTCTGCTTAGTATCTATAGGATTTGTTAACTTTGCATTCTTCTCACTTGCCAATAACTCAAATAGCAAATCAATACGTGTACCACTTCGCTCTTTTTCATTTAAAAAATACCAAAATGAATCATCTCGCAATCCTTGTTCTATTCTATCCCATGCGACTGAAATTTCAGTTTGTCTTTTGTATATATCATTACTAAAGTTATCCTTATTTAATAATAAAGCTTTTATTAATTCAGCATTTGTCAATGGTATTCTGCCTAAGTTTACTTTTGTAAATATTTCAATTGGTTTGCTAGTTGACGGTATCTCATACCAAATAAAAAAACATTTTTTCTTATTTTGGTATTTAATTCCTGGATAGAAACAGACTTATCTGTTTGATTATCAAGCCATTTATTCATTACTTCATAGGCAGTTGCAATATGAAAGAAATCAATATTCTTTTTCTTGTCTGAATCACTTGCACTTTCATCTGATAAAGATTTCAAAAAATCTGCAGTACTGCCCCTAGTTTCGTATTCAATTTCAAAGGGAGGAGTTGCAGAACGGATTTCTTGCTCAGCGATTTTCATAAAAATGTATACTGTAGTAAGACGTTGTTGCCCATCAACTACTTCATATGACCCGTCCTCCCGATACTTTACAATCAGTGGTTGGAGACAGTATCGCTTACCACCTTCAGTTGGAAATTCATTAATATCATCAAGCAATAGTTTTACTTCATCTTCTGTCCAACGGTATCCACGTTGATATGCTGGTACATAAAACCTGTAACCTTTAAGCTCACCAATTGTTTTAGTCATGATAGTCATATCAAATACCCCCTTTAGCTTTTTAAATTATAATTTCGCCTTATTCTGAAATACTGCAGTGTGTCTTTAATGTATAAAACCTTACTAACTAAAATTCAGTATTGATCACTATTTCTCTGTTCTCTGTTTTAATCTACCAAAAGTGTTTACCATTCGACAAAATGAATGCCAAATAATAATCTACATCCAGTACACTAACAAGGCAATTAGTTACGAATATATCAAACTTTAGCTACTTTTAATATCCAATTCCTCTCTTAACCTAGACAAAGTTTAATATACTATTTTAAATGCCTCCATTTTTTATACATTATAAATAATTGGGCTGGCTATTACAAGTAACTATAAATATATTTCTAAAATGTATAGACGAAAGGCATCCCCGTCTCATATTATACAGATTTATACGCAGGATTCACATCCATCTTGTCTCCTCAACCCCTATAAAAATGCCCGTTATCTATTCTGTCAACTCAACCCTATCCATTTTTGAGTTCAAATTTCACCCCAAAATACCCACTCGATATGTTTCCTAGAGCTCAACTCCTGACCTAAATTCGACAACTAGTTTTTCATCAAATACTGTTATCTTTTCAATAAGTCTCCTTACTAACTGTTCATCATACTCCTCCAATTCATAAGATTGTTCATCTAGAAATCCAACCATTTCTACG